>ERZ795055.2387-NODE-2387-length-14255-cov-6.232394_pt1 | contig 14255 bp, 14 predicted proteins | sample MGYA00375139_ERZ795055 | MGnify/ENA primary metagenome ERZ795055 (study PRJEB30184, sample SAMN05720283) | anaerobic digester metagenome | isolation source: active sludge of municipal wastewater-treating anaerobic digesters | place: USA | collected 2015-01-23 ...
CATTAGATTATGGTGTGGTCTGGCCACCCCTCCTTAAAAAAAAGGAGGGGAAACTAAATACCCAAATCCTCTTAGGTTGACGGCTATGCGCTGTGCCTTTGCGCCGCTGTGCCTTTGTGCCGTTACGCCCTTTGTTAATATTGTTTCGTTTTTTTTATAATTAAAAAGTCCTACCTTTGCGGCATAATTAAAATCTTATGCCATGGCTGAAAAAACAAGATATTCGGATGAGGAGCTTGAGGAATTCAGGGAGATCATCCTGGCTAAGCTGGATAAGGCCAGAAAAGATTATGAGATATTGAAGTCGAGCATAACTCACGAGGAGAGTAATGATACAATGGATACCTCTCCCACTTTCAAGGTACTGGAAGAGGGTGCAACTACTTTATCAAAGGAGGAGGCCGGCAGGCTGGCCCAGCGTCAGCTGAAATTCATACAACACCTTCAGGCTGCTCTTGTAAGGATCGAGAATAAGACCTATGGTATATGCCGTGAAACGGGGAAACTGATATCCAAGGAAAGATTACGGGCAGTACCTCATGCCACCTTATGCATTGATGCCAAAATGAAACAGAAGTAGATCACGGACGATCCGTCCTGGTTAACGCCATAACGGTTGAACGGATAACTTCTGAAGAATTTATACGAATAAGGAATACCGTCTCAAACAACAGGGACGGTTTTTCTTTCACCTATCTGCTGCCTCCACATAGCATAATAAAGTCCTTTTTTATCCAGAAGGGTAAAGTGGGTACCTTCTTCAATTATCTTTCCCTTTTCCAGAACATAGATCCTGTCGGCATGCATTATCGTTGACAACCGGTGAGCTATCATAAGAGTGATCTGCTGCTTACCGGATGATATTTCCTTAAGAGTTCCGGTAATCTCCTCCTCGGTTATTGAATCAAGAGCAGAAGTGGCCTCATCGAAGATCAGTATATTTGGCTTGCGGACAAGTGCCCTTGCAATTGCAAGTCTTTGTTTTTCCCCTCCCGATACCATTTTCCCGCCTTCCCCGAGCATGGTATCCAACCCTAAGGGGGAGCTCCTGATCATTTCCGTTGCAGATGTTTTCCTGAGCGCTTCATTGATCTGTTCATCTGTGGCTTCCGGATTAACAAACTGAAGGTTCTCCCTGATCGTCCCGGAAAAAAGCTGAGTGTCCTGTGTGACAAAACCCAATTGCCGCCTCATCCTGTTATACCGGATATCCTTTGCAGGAATATCGTCATAATAAATGGTTCCGCTTGTAGGTGTATATAATCCGACAAGAAGCTTTACAAGAGTTGACTTCCCGCAACCGGAAGGACCGACAAAAGCAATTGTCTCTCCTCTTTTAACCCTGAAGGAGAGATCTTCAATAGCATCATGATCGGCTTTTTTATACCGGAAGCTTACCTTATCAAAATTGAGTTTCTCAATATCACCGATCTCGACAGGATCTTCAGGCCGGTATTCGGGCTCTTTCTTCATGAGTTCGTTGAAAATCTGAAGGGAAGCTTCGGCCTCACGTTATGCCAGAATAATACTACCCAGATCCTGAAGCGGGAACATGATACGGGTAGAGATGAACTGCATTGAGATCAGCTCGCCTGTTGAAAGAACATTCCGGAATATCAGCCATAAAAGGATAAAAAGAAGAAAACATGTCCGCTGCTTGTCTCTTCAAATTCATGATAGGGAAGCCGAAGGGTATGCTTTAATCCTTCATCGAAAACCGACAAACCGAACTTCTGTACAACCAGACGGGTTACATAGTCGGTAAATGCGCGTGCCAGCCTTGACAGAAGGGCAATACTTACTGCAAGGACAAGCAGCCGCAATGCTCCCCTGATGAGCTCATCCTCACTGCGATCACCCCTGTTCACTGCAAAATTGTCAATGATCTTTCCGAAGATGATCGAATCAATAAGTTCCAGGATCTGGGCAATGGCGGCTAATCCCATCGCCAGAAACAGTAGTCCTTTGAATGGTTTTAAATACTTCCAGATGATCTTCATGTGAAAAAAATTAATTTAAACGGTATGCAGACTTAATTTGCAAATGATTAGTAAAGAAAGCTCTGAGAATGAATCTTTAGTTTAGTCTTTCATAAACTTTGTGTCCTTTGTGATCCCGATAGCTATCGGGACCTTAGTGCTCTTTGCGGTTAAATTTTTTTTACCACGAAGAGTCACAAAGGTTATCATAAAGGGTCACAAAGGAAGTCAGAAAATTATGAACAATTTTGACTTAGAAAGACTTAATTATTACTTTAATATATTCCTGAAATATCCTATCGTTTTTTCAAGTCCTTCCTCAAGTCCGACAACAGGTTTCCATTCCAGTTCCCTTATGGCAAGAGTAATATCCGGTTTCCTTTGCTTAGGATCATCCTCGGGAAGAGGCAGGTGCCTGATCTTTGATTTTGATCCTGTCATCTTTATTATCTTTTCTGCCAGATCCTTTACTGAAAACTCAACCGGATTACCCAGATTAACCGGTCCGGTAAAATTATCGGGAGTATCCATCATTCTTATCAACCCGTTTATAAGATCATCGACATACTGGAAGCTTCGGGTATGGGTGCCATCGCCGAAAATGGAAATATCCTCTCCTTTCAATGCCTGAACGATGAAATTTGAGATCACCCTGCCGTCATTTGTGCTCATTCTCGGGCCATATGTATTGAATATCCTGGCTATTTTGATCTTCAGTCTGTGCTGCATGTAGTAATTCATAAAAAGCGTCTCTGCACAACGTTTCCCCTCATCATAGCATGCTCTCGGACCAAGAGTATTTACATTTCCCCAGTAGCTTTCAGGTTGCGGATGAACCGCCGGATCGCCATATATCTCGCTCGTCGATGCCTGCATAACCTTTGATTTAGTCCTCTTTGCCAGCCCGAGAGTATTTATGGCCCCCATCACGGATGTTTTAATAGTTTTTATGCCGTTATATTGATAGTGAACAGGTGATGCGGGACAGGCAAGATTATATATCTCATCAACCTCGATATAGACCGGCATTGTTATATCATGTCTGATCACTTCAAAGCAATGGTTATCGAGAAGATGCATAATATTCTTCTTCGACCCCGTGAAGTAATTATCGAGGCAGATGACCTCATTCCCCATGCTGAGGAGCTTTTCACAAAGGTGGGATCCGATAAATCCGGCACCTCCGGTGACGAGGATTCGTTTCATTGTTGCTTAATAGTACACAAATGTAACGAAAAGTAAAATACAAATTTCCGGAAAGGGACTGGTCCAATTAATTGGAGTTTACGTGAAGGATTGCTTCTTTGTCCCGCCTGGAGGCATAGCCGTCAAGCTAAGAAATACGATTATAACGAAAATTATTGTAATTATCTGGATTGTAACTAAATAACTTTCCCCTCCTTTCAAAGGAGGGGTGGTCGGGATTTCTAATTTTGAAGCGTTTACAATGGTCATTTTCCCGGCCGGGGTGGTTAAAACGGAATTAGCAAACGGGAATTTATGTCTCTGAATAAAATAAACCACCCCGGCCAGAAAATCTATATTCCTACACATTAGGTGATCTTGTGGTCTGTCCACCCCTCCTTAAAAAAAGGAGGGGAAAGTTTTCCACAAAACTCCGTTAGGTTGACGACCAGGAGCCTGGGGGTGGGATGACGAAGCAATCCGTTCCGTAAACTACAATTAATCGGACAGGCACAGTCATTGCGAGGAGCGAAGCGACGAAGCAATCCGTTCCACGTACCACAACTTATCGGAACATTAGTCCTTGTCGATAACAACCTTCAGTACAACCTCATCAATCTCCACTTCCCTGACTTTCCGTCCCGACAGTTCCTTTTCCAAAACAACCTCCCTTGCAAGTGTCTGTGAACCGATATAACCTGAATGCCTTCTGACGGCTTCCCGCACAAAATCGAGATCCTCAATCTTCACCACTATCTTATCAGTCACATTGAAGCCGCTCTCCTTTCGGATATTCTGAATGCGGTTAATGAATTCCCGGGCAATTCCTTCATAACGAAGCTCATCCGTCACTGTCACATCAAGTGCAACTGTAAGTCTGCCATCATTTGCAACCTGCCAGCCCGGGATATCTTCAGAAATGATCTCAACATCAGTAAGGGTGAGGTCAACATGCTGGCCGTTTATATTCAATGAACAGGATCCGGAAGATTCAAAGTCAGCAATATCTTTCTGCGAAAGTCCTGAAATTGCATTACTTATTTCTTTCATAAGCTTCCCGAACCTCGGACCAAGTGTTTTGAAGTTCGGCTTTATCCTTTTTACCAGAATAGCTGCTGTATCTTCAATATATTCAACTTCCTTGACATTGATTTCGGTAAGTACAAGATCCCTTACGGCTTCAAACTTCTCTTTAAAATACCTGTCGGGGAGCGGGATCATTATTTTTGCGAGGGGCTGACGAACTTTAATACTCACTTTTCTTCTCAGACCGTGTACCATTGAAGATATCTTCTGAGCTATATCCATTCTCTCCTCAAGATCCTTGTCAATAAGGGATTCATCATGTTTCGGGAATACTGCCAGATGAACAGATTCCTCATGATGCCTGCCGGTAGTCATATTGAGGTCGCGGAATAGCTGATCCATGAAGAATGGAGCGATTGGAGCAGCAAGTCTGCTAACTGTCTCGAGACATGCATATAATGTCTGGTAGGCCGCTATCTTGTCATGGTCATAATCCCCTCCCCAGTAACGCTTCCTGCTCTGACGGACATACCAGTTACTGAGGTTATCTATCACGAAATCCTGGATAGCTCTTCCTGCCCTTGTAAGATCATAATCTTCATAACACTTCCCAACTTCCCTTACAAGCGAATTGAGCAACGACATGATCCACCTGTCAATTTCAGGCCTGTCGTTAACAAGGATATCCCTTTCTGCAAACCTGAAATTATCTACATTGGCATACAGGGCAAAAAACGAATAAGTATTATAAAGAGTCCCGAAAAATTTGCGCTTCACTTCTTCAACACCTTCAACATCGAATTTAAGGTTATCCCAGGGCTGGGAGTTTGTAAGCATATACCAGCGTAATGGATCAGAACCATAATCTTCAATTATCTTAAACGGATCGGCTGCATTACCGAGGCGCTTCGACATCTTGTTGCCATTCTTATCAAGCACAAGCCCGTTTGAAATAATATTCTTAAATGCTACCGAATCGGATGTCATACATGCTATTGTATGAAGTGTAAAGAACCATCCCCTTGTCTGGTCAACACCTTCGGCAACAAAATCGGCCGGGAACATATCACTGAAATTCTCCTTGTTCTCAAACGGATAATGAGCCTGGGCATAAGGCATTGCTCCAGAGTCGAACCACACATCTATAAGGTCGGGCTCACGGTGCATTCTCTTACCGGATTTACTGACAAGTATTATTTCATCGACAAAAGGTCTGTGAAGATCGAACTTCTCATAATTTTCCTTAGAGTTATCACCCTCAACATATTCAGCCAGAGGATTCTTGTTCATGAATCCGGCATTAACTGATTTCTCAATTTCTGTCTTAAGCTCACTTACAGAACCTATGCAGATGGATTCTTTCCTGTCGTCAGTGATCCATATCGGCAGTGGTGTACCCCAGAAACGCGAACGTGAAAGGTTCCAGTCGACAAGGTTCTCCAGCCACTTGCCAAAACGACCTGTACCGGTTGACTGGGGTTTCCAGTTAATTGTGTTATTAAGTTCAATCAGCCTGTCACGAAGGGCAGTTGTACGGATAAACCATGCATTGAGCGGATAGTAAAGCACCGGTTTGTCTGTCCTCCAGCAATGAGGATAACTGTGCACCATCTTTTCTATTCTGAACACTTTCCCGTTCTGCTTAAGCATCACTGCTATATCAACATCAAGGGTATCAGCATCCCTGGGAATGCTTTCATCATATTCATTCTTAACCGGACGACCCGCAAAGCCTGAATAAGTATTTAAATTAACTCTTTCCTTTACAAAATTTTCATCCAGATCGGCTATTGGTACCATATACCCTTTCCTGTCAACCATAGGAGTATAAGTACCGTCTTTCAGTTTCAACATCATTCCGGGAACACCATTCTCCTTGCCTGCTTTGTAGTCATCGGCGCCGAATGTCGGTGCAATATGAACAATACCTGTACCATCCACAGTAGTCACAAAATCACCCGTAAGAACTCTGAATGCTCCCTTATCAGGCTTAACCCAGTCAATAAGCTGCTCATAACTTATACCTTCAAGCTTTCCTCCGGGAAATTCATCCAGCACTTTATATGGGATTTTCTTATCCCCCGGCTTATAATCTGAAATTTCAAGACCGGCATTTGCCTCAGGGAACATTGAATTAAGCAGTTCTTTTGCAATAATTACAGTAACAGGTTCACATGAATACGGATTAAAGGTGCGTACCTTTATATATATTATTTCTTTCCCCACAGCCAGAGCCGTATTTGAAGGAAGTGTCCAGGGAGTGGTTGTCCAGGCCATAATATGGACATCATCAGTATCTGTCTTTTCATAAAGGAACTCAGATTTCTGATCCCTGACAAGTCTGAAGAGTGCAATACATGTTGTATCCTTTACATCGCGGTAGCAGTTAGGCAGATTAAGTTCATGCGAGCTCAGTCCTGTTCCTGCTGCCGGTGAAAATGGCTGGATAGTATAATCCTTGTAAAGCAGATTCTTTGAATACAGTTGTTTCAGAAGCCACCATAAAGTCTCGATATAACGGTTATCATAGGTTATATACGGATTGTCCATATTGACCCAGTATCCCATCTTTCGCGTAAGTTCTTCCCACTGATCGGTATATCTCATCACATCGATCCGGCAGGCTTTATTGAATTCCTCAATGGAGATCTTTTCCGTTCCGATATCCTCTTTTGTAATGCCAAGTGCTTTTTCAACTCCAAGCTCAATAGGCAATCCATGAGTATCCCACCCTGCTTTACGTTTTACTTCATAACCACACTGGGTTTTATAGCGGCAAATCGCATCTTTAATTGTCCTTGCCATTACATGATGGATGCCAGGCATACCGTTTGCAGAAGGCGGACCTTCATAAAATATAAATTCGCCTTTACCATCAAGCTGACGGATACTCTTGTGGAACGCATCATTTTTGTCCCATATCCTGAGTACATCTTTATTTACCTGAGCAAGGTCAAGAGCCTTATATTCAGGAAATCGCTTTCCCATTGAACTGACGTTTAAGTTATTTAAAAAAACGGACAAAGATAATAAAAGTTAAAGAAGGATGAAAGGCGGGGAAGAAGGAGGGGGAGATGGGGGGATTGGGAGAAATGGAGAAGGGAAGAGAGAAAAGGAGATGAGGGGAGAGGGAGAGAGGGAGAGAGGGAGAGGGGGAGATGAGGAGACGGGGAGACAAAGGGAAATGGCGCAGAGCGCAGAGCGCAGAGCGCAGGCCATTTGCACATTTATGAGCCTCGTAGAGGCGACATGTTTGTGGAACAGATATTAAATATTTATATTTTTGTAAGCTTCAAATTAGTGATTACCTGATGAGATTATTAGCCATCTTTGTCTCCTTGCTGGTTTCCGGCAGCGCTTTGATCCAAGCCCAGATACCTGATTCCTCCAGATACCTGTCACTTGAACCTTATGATTTTCACCTCAGGTATCTCCGCGCTGACAGTGCCATATTGATCGATGTCAGGGAATTTTTTGAATACAGGGGCAACAGGATCAAAGATGCTGTAAATATCCCGTCATCAGGAAATCTCGAAATTTCCGCAGATACAATTGATAAAAAATTTGCACTGTTCTTTTATTGTTCAATTGACTACCGCAGTAAAAGAGTCGCTGAGTTCTTTCAAGAAAAGGGATTTAAAAAGCTCTATAACCTTGATGGCGGAATAGTTGCATGGAAGAGGGATGGTTTTCCGGTTGAGAAGAAGAAGGTCAGGAGGAAGAGGTAGTTTTATTTTCTAAATTTGCAAAAATAAATCTTGCAGCATATGTTTTCAGGAATAGTTGAAGTAGCCGCTCCGGTCGTTAAGATCGAAAAGGATAAGGATAACCTTCACATCACAATGAGATGTCCGTTCACCAGTGAGCTGAAAATCGATCAGAGCATTTCGCACAACGGTGTCTGTCTTACTGTGGTCAGAAAGGAAGAAGATACTTACACCGTTACGGCCATCAGGGAAACCCTGGAGAAATCAAATCTCGGCCTCCTGAAGGTCGGCGATAAGGTTAACCTGGAACGAAGTGCAAAGCTGGATGGCAGGTTGGATGGGCATATGGTACAGGGCCATGTTGACCAGACTGCAGTGTGCACCGATGTTAAGGAAGCAGGAGGAAGCTGGTACTATACATTTGAATACGAACCGCTTCAGGATGATTATATTACTGTAGAAAAGGGCTCAGTTTCGGTCAATGGTGTAAGTCTGACCGTGGTCAACTCACAGCCAAAATCATTCCAGGTGGCTATAATTCCCTTTACATATGAAGTTACAAATTTCCACCAGATCAGGAAAGGAACGGTTGTGAATATTGAGTTTGATATTCTCGGGAAATATATCGCTAAAATCGTAAAACAACAGTTGGGAAAATGATTCCCTGAGACCATACCAATAATCCTCTCTAACCGCAAAGTACGCTAAGAATTCGCAAAGTACGCAAAGTCAAATTATTGTAAAACATCACTTTATGATTTTTACATCAGCCCTCAGGCAGGTATTATTCAGGGGTTTTTGCGGCTGGCTTACTCATTTTTCAGATATCCTCCATTTTCCAGATCAGTTTCTTCCCGAAACCCAGCCTGTTATCGGTATATTTAATAAAGGTCAGGTTCACTATCCAGAGCCTCGTTTCCATTAACATAGCAATGGGAAATCTCTTCAGGTAAGCTGATTTTACTCTTTCCAGGAGCTCCCCGGAAGGCTCTGACACAATCCCGGAAAACTGAATACCCCGGATTTTGCCGATGATTTTTGTTTCAAGCGCAACGGCTCCTGAAACATGTGGATTTCTGAGAAATTCCTGACCGTGACGGGTTTTGATATCGCTTGTGAATACAAGAGCATTTTCATCTTCAAGATAAACATAAAAACAACTGGCACACCATGGCATATTTTCATAGCTGGTTGCTATGGTGAGAACATGATGCTTCTTAAAGAACCTGACGATCTTTTTATCAATCATTGGTCATCCACCTGTATGTATCTGTTTCAAAACCTGCCAGTGTGATAATTCTTTCAACGACTGTCAGGACAAGGTCATCAATGGTCTCCGGTTTGCTGTAAAATGAAGGGGTTGCCGGACAGATTATTGCCCCGGCAAGGGTAAGGGTTTCCATGTTCCTTATGTGGATAAGGTTATAGGGAGTTTCCCTCGGAACGATTATCAGTTTTCTCCTTTCCTTAAGCATAACATCCGCGGCCCTGGCAATGAGGTCTTCCGATGTGCCATTTGCTATTCTTCCGCATATTCCCATTGAAGCAGGACAAATTATCATCGTGTCATAATCTGATGATCCCGATGCAAAGGGTGCATAAAAATCCTTATTGGAGTATTCCTTAACCGGCGGAATTGCCCGGAACGGGTCTCCGGTTTCATACTTCCATATCTCCTTTGCATTATCGGAGAAAATCACTGCAATCTCTACCGGCGGGGTCTTAAGTGCAGGTAATAAATCGAGAAGCTTCTTCGCGTAAACCGATCCGCTTGCACCGGTAACCGCGAGGATAATTTTTCGGTGGTGGGGAGTCATAATTCGTTGCCATGTAACGGGGAGCTAAGTTAGTAATTATTCGATAAGGATTGCTTCGTCGCTTCGCTCCTCGCAATGACGGTAACACGATGTGGCGGTAGAACTACCGTCATTGCGAGGAGTCCCGCCCCAGCGGGACGACGAAGCAATCCGTCCCAAATAATTACTAAATTTGCTCCACATTACAAATTAAACATGAAGAAGCTTGTAATACTTACAGGTGCAGGTATGTCGCAGGAAAGTGGTATACGGACATTCCGGGAAACCGGCGGATTATGGGAAGAATATGATGTTAATGAAGTAGCCTCACCTGAGGGTTGGTATAAGAACAGAGACCTTGTTCTGAGATTTTATAATGAAAGGAGACGCCAGCTGGCAGACTGTCAACCCAATTCCGGACATAAAGGAGTTGCTGCACTCGAAAAGTATTTTGATGTTCATATTATTACACAAAATGTCGATAATCTTCATGAGCGGGCAGGAAGTACAAAGATCCTTCATCTTCATGGCGAACTTACAAAAGCAAGAAGTACTGCTGACCCTTCACTTGTTTACGATATCGGTTACAGGGAAATAAATAACGGTGACCTCTGTGAAAAAGGAAGCCAGCTGAGACCCCATATTGTCTGGTTCGGCGAAGCGGTCCCGATGATGGATGAGGCCGTAAGAATTACATCATCGGCAGATATATTTGCTGTGATAGGATCATCGCTTAATGTTTATCCTGCTGCAGGACTTATTGCCTATGCTCCGAAAAATGCCTCACTCTGGCTGATCGATCCGAATGACGTCTTTATTCCGATAACGAAAGTCAATGTAATAAAAGAAAAGGCATCCGATGGCGTGGCAATACTGACGGAAAGGCTTTTAAAACTTTGTAATATCAAGTGAAATCAGGCTCTACAAGTTGTGAAGGGATTTGTTTATATATTGACCGGAAAGAAAAACAGTGTGCTCTATTCAGGAGTAACAAGTAACTTAAAGGAAAGGATAATTCAACATAAAAATAAAAAGTATCCTGATAGTTTCTCTGCACGTTACAATCTGAACAAACTTGTCTATTATGAAGAGTTGGATTCTATTGGAGAGGCTATTAAGAGGGAAAAACAGATTAAAGGTGGAAGCAGGAAGGATAAGATAGAATTGATCAACAAGATGAATCCGGGCTGGATTGATTTGACTGGCATCCTGCTTTGACGGAACGGATTGCTTCGTTGCTGACCTGTTCACGAAACAGCCGTGGTCCGATTATTCGGAATTCACGCGAAGGATTGCTTCGTCGCTTTGTGCCACTCGGACCGGATTGCTTCGTCGCTTCGCTCCTCGCAATGACGGTAACACGATGTGGCGGGAGAATTACCGTCATTGCGAGGAGTCCCGCCCCAGCGGGACGACGAAGCAATCCGTTCCGTAAACCACAATTACCCGGACAGGCACCGTCATTGCGAGGAGTCCCGCGAATGCGGGACGACGAAGCAATCCTTTACAATAATTCCAAAAGTAACCCCCATCATTCCCGTTTTACTATATTTACAAAATGATTGACCGTTCCACCATAGAACGAATCCTCAACGCAGCCGAAATTGTTGATGTGATCCAGGATTTTGTCCCGCTTAAAAGACGTGGTGTCAACTACCTGGGATTATGTCCTTTCCATAATGAAAAAACCCCGTCGTTCACTGTTTCACCATCAAAGGAGATATTCAAGTGCTTCGGCTGCGGAAAGGTCGGCAATGTTGTCAACTTTGTCATGGAACATGAGCGCCTTACATACCCCGAAGCTCTCAAATTCCTTGCAAAGAAGTATCATATTGAGGTTGTTGAAAAGGAGCTTACGCCGGAAGAAATTGAAAAACAGAATGAACGGGAGAGTCTGCTTGTTATAACGGCTTATGCATCAAGACAATTCTCCGAAAATCTATTCCAGAGTGATGAGGGTATCTCTGTCGGACTGTCCTATTTCAAAGAAAGGGGCTTCAGACAAAGTACCCTCAAGAAATTTGAAGCAGGATACAGCTTCGAAAAACGGGATGCTTTTTCAAAAAAAGCACTGGAGGACGGATATAAAAAGGATCTTCTTATTAAAACCGGCCTTTCTATCGGACATGAAGACCATATTTTCGACCGGTTCAGCGGAAGGATAATGTTCCCCATACATTCACTGTCGGGTCAGGTGCTGGGTTTCGGCGGCAGGATCCTGAAAACCGATGCGAAAACTGCAAAATACCTTAACTCTCCCGAGTCGGAGATATACCATAAAAGCCGGATCCTTTATGGCATCTATCAGGCACGGCAGGCAATTACCCGTGAGGAGAAATGTTACCTCGTCGAAGGTTATACCGATGTGATGTCGATGCACGAAGCAAACATCGAAAATGTGGTAGCTTCTTCAGGAACATCCCTGACATCCGAACAGGTGCGCCTCATTAAAAGGTTCACACCGAATATTACTATACTTTACGATGGCGATCCGGCTGGAATAAAAGCATCGATCCGGGGGATCGACATTGTGCTGGAGGAAGGAATGAATGTTAAAATAGTTCTCCTTCCCGATAATGAAGATCCGGATTCATATTCCAAAAAGGTAAGCAACGAGGAGTTCAGCAGATTCCTCAAAGAAAATGAAACCGATTTTATAAGGTTCAAAACAAAACTTCTGCTTGAGGATGCGGCAAATGATCCTGTAAAAAAAGCCAATCTGATCCGTGATATTGTAAGATCAATAGCTGTTATTCCCGAATCCATAACAAGAACCGTATATATAAAGGAGTGCAGCAATTACATGGAGGTGCCGGAAGCTGTTCTCTATCATGAAGTTAACAAAATGCGGCAACAGAGATCTTTCCAGGACAGGAACAAATACCCGGGTCCTGAAGATCTGCCGGTCCCTCCTCCGGTCATTTCCAGACCGGTGAAACAGGAGATAACTACTTATGTTTCAGAGAGGGAGATAGTACGGCTGCTTCTAAAGTTCGGAAGCCTTGAATTTGAAAGGAAAATACGGGCAGAAGACGGAAGCGAGGAGATACTGACAGTGGCAGATTATATAGTCAGGGAGATCATCTCGGATGAGCTGACCTTCGATAATGTCCTCTGCGGAACTATCTTCGATGAGTTCCGCTTTGCATCTGAGCAGGGAATATTTCTGGGGGATAAGGTTTTTATCAAGAATGAAGATCCGTCTATTTCAAGCCTTTCTGCCGACATTCTGGCGGAATCACATCAGCTGAGCAAGATATGGCGGAATAAGCAGACTTATGTTGAGACTGAGGAAATGAAGCTTAAGGATATTGTTCCGGATGCTGTACTTAAGTTCAAGGGAGATAAGATCAAGCTAAGGTTGAAAGAGATAATGGCCAGGCTTGAAGAGGCAGTCAGGTCAGGCGATCATGAAAATATAGTTGCACTTCAGAAGAAAGACCAGGCCCTTAAAGCAGCTCTGAAAAGCATTTCGCAACAGTTAGGGAACAGAATATTACTATAAGAAAAAATAAATCAAGCTTAATTTGATCCGTATTTAATGTATTTCAAAGGGCGGATTGAACCGCACACGATTGAAAATTACTATTCTCATTCGTATTTACACCTGATCAATCATGTGGGTTTCATTTTTATTATTAAATTTGATTTGTCAATTCACTGTCTATGAAAGTCAAAGTTTCCTGCCTGCTTACAGCTTTATTATTATTTATATTTTCGTGTAAGCCTAAAACTCCCGAAAAATTCGTTTTCGTTCCCACTTTTTCGACATTCCCGGCCGATACTGCCTCAGCAGATACACCCCCGGTCAGGCGGGAAACATATTACGGACTACTGACTCCGGTTGAGATAGCCAGGATATTTAACCGTCTCGGTGTACCATATAATAATGCCACCCTCAATCCCACATCCAACAGCGACCTCTACCTGAGCAGTGCAAAAACAGCAGTGAATACCGGCATTTACGGAGTCGATTTCAGCTATCTCAAAATGTTCGGACTGGGACAGGAAGTGATTAATTATATGATCACAATACGTGAGATGAGCAATAAACTCGGTATCCCGGATCACCTGATGACTGATCCCCTGAAACAGATTCAAAGCGATATAGCAGATCCTGATACAGTTACATATATGATGGAAAGAGCATATACCGATCTCGAAAATCATCTCAGGGAAAATGGCAGGGAAAGCACCGCCGGCCTGATTGTAATGGGTGGATGGGTTGAAGCAATGTATATAGCTACTCAGCTTGCATATAATCCCGAAAAACCTGATCCGGAGGTTGTACAGAAGATTGCGGAACAGAAATATACTCTCACATCCCTGCTCAGCTTCATGAAGAATTATTATGATGATCCCATCGTCGTTTATTTTACCAAGAAACTGAAATTCCTCAATAACTATTTCGATTCATTCGAGATATATTTTAAAAAGGATGATCTTGAAATAGATACGCTTAAACAGGTTCTCCGCTCCTCGGGGGCTGAAATGACAGTAACTGTCGAAACTCTGAACCAGATACGGGATTATGTTGCAAAACTGAGAACCGAAATGGTAAC
>ERZ795055.2389-NODE-2389-length-14236-cov-7.338552_pt1 | contig 14236 bp, 8 predicted proteins | sample MGYA00375139_ERZ795055 | MGnify/ENA primary metagenome ERZ795055 (study PRJEB30184, sample SAMN05720283) | anaerobic digester metagenome | isolation source: active sludge of municipal wastewater-treating anaerobic digesters | place: USA | collected 2015-01-23 ...
AAACTCCTCCTCACTCTTCCCATCTTCCTCAATCACCACCCCGACATAGCGCCCCGGATTGAGCGAATAATCCTGTTCCTTCAGATCGGCTTTGGTCGCCAGCTTGCACAGGCCGACCACGTCCTCATATTTCGCTTCGGGGAAGCGTTCCTGCAACCACTCGATATGCCGGTAATAACTCTCGGCGGTCTTCACCTCGTCGTGCATCGCCTGCACCGCCTCCTTCAGCGCCCTGGTTTGGCGGTTCGCGCCGGCGCGTTTGCCGTCCGCGCGGGCGGCTTCGGCCTGCCGCTTCTCGTTGTCGCGGATGGCCTTGTCGAGGTGTTTCAGGCTGGCGTGCAGACCGGCAAAGAACGGCGCGAACTTCAGGCGCAGCGCACGCTGGGCCTGATTCCTGGCGTCAATGTCCGCATCCGCGCGATGCGCCTCGAAGTACGCCGACTGCGCCGCTGCCAGCGGCCCAAGGTTGACCCACTGCGCGCGCAGGTTCTCCACCGCCTGCATCCCGGCCTCGCCGTCGCCCTCCTCGGCCAGCGCCGCCCGCAGCCGGTCGGCCAGCGCCGGAATGTGCGCCTGGTTCTGCGCCAGCCGCGCCATGCCCTCCTGGAAATAGCGGTCAACGAGGCTGAGGAACTCCCGCCGCCGTCCCTTGTGCAGGCGCGGAATGATGGCGATGTTCTGGATTTGCTCGTCGCTGAGTTCGCGGTGGGCGCGGTCGATCTGGGTGAAAATGTTGCGCGCATCAATGAACAAGATGCGGTCGTCCCGCTTGCCCTTGTCGAAAAACCAGAGCGTGGCCGGCAGGGTCACCGTGTAGAACAGGTTGGACGGCAGCGCCACCATGCCGTAGATCAAATTGTGTTCGATCAGTTGCCGGCGGATGTCGGCTTCGGAATGGCGCGCATCCGACGCCGAATTCGCCATCACCAGCGCCGCCCGTCCACCCGGCTTCAGGGAGGTGGCAAACAGATTGATCCACAGGTAGTTGGCGTTGGGTACGGTCTCGTTCGCGGCCTCGGCCTTCTTGGCCTTGGTCTTGTTGCGCGGCAGGCCGTAGGTGTTGAAGCGCCGGTCCTTCTCGACCAGGCTGAAGCTCACGTCATCAACATTGAACGGCGGATTGGCCAGGACGTAGTCGAACCGCCCGAAACTGTCGAAAGGGTCTTCGGCGTAGGTGTTGGCCTGCTTGATCTCGCCGCGCAGGCTGTTCACCGCCAAATTCATCTTGGCCAGCTTGACCGTTTCCAGCGTCTTCTCGGCGCCGCACACATAGACGTCGGCGCTGGCATCGGCGTCCTGCTGGTGCTGTTCGATGAACTGGGCCGACTGCACGAACATGCCGCCGGAACCGCAGGCGGGATCGAACACCGCGCCCCCGTGCGGCTCGATGATCTCCACCATCAGCCGCACTACCGAACGCGGGGTGAAGAATTCGCCGCCGCCCTGGCCTTCGGACAGGGCGAACTCGCCGAGGAAATACTCGTAAATCTGGCCGAAAACGTCGCCGCTGGCGTCGGCGGGGATATCGGAAAACTGCCTCAGCAGCGCCCGCAGAATCTGATGACCCCGCTCCTCCTGCCCCTTACGGCTGAAGCGGTCATATTCCTGCTGCGGCAACACGCCCTCCAGTTCGGGCCTGCTGCGTTCGATGGACTTCATCGCCGCCTGGATCGCCTTGACGATGTCCTGATCGCCGGGCAGGTGCAGCAGGTGTTCGTAACGCGCGACCTTGTCCAGATAGAAGCCGCATTTCTCGACGGCGATGTCTTCGAGTCTGCGCTCCCGGCGCGTGCCCTTCAGCTTCTCGTACTCGGCCAGAATAGCCGCCTCGTGCTGGCGATATTTGTTGTCAGCGAACTTGAGGAAGATCAGGCCGAGAACGGGAGTGGAATATTCGCTCGCCTTGAGGTCCGAATTCGCCCGCAGCTTGTCGGCGGCGGACCAGAGGTCTTTTTCCAGCTTCTTGAGTTGGTCGCGATTCATGGATAAATGGATTCAGGCCGCCTTGGCCAGCGTTTGATTGACAACATGCCAGAATTTTGAAATTTGCTCTTGCTTCTGTTCAAAAAAACCTTCAAAGAAACCCACTTTATTGAGTGGTGGAGGGTAGGAATACTCTTCCCCATCTTGGCCAAATTCCGTTACCCAATCCGAAGGATGTTGTGAATCAACGATGTCGAAAATTTCGGGTGGATAGAGATAGGGTTTTCCAGCATCATTCAATATTCTGTAATCATCCGCCTCTATGCCTATCACAAAATAAGTCTGATTTTCAGAGAGATCGGAGTAATCACTATTTTTTGACTTCAACTTGACAATCATTTTTTAGTCACCACTTTCAGCTTGGTTTCAAATCTGCCAACACCATAATGCTCATACCAATGGTATTCATACAGCACTCCTCCACTCTCGAACACTGGGCTGCTTTTCTTAACCCATTTTGATCTTTTTCCGCCATACTCCTCAACAAGCCTTTGAATATCCCGGATACGCTCACCTTTCGCGATGACCCGCGACTGAGCAATGAGTTCTTTCGTTAGTTCGATTGGCCTGCTCCCCCGACTGGTTTATGCGCTAATGATGAGGTGACCGTTGAGTCCCCTCCGGACGCTTTCCCAAAAACCAGAATTCCCGCCAGCGCCGCGCCGAGCACCGCCAGCATCGCCAGCCGCAACATGAGAAGCTGATGTACGAATTTATCCCGGTCAACCACCTTGCCTAACAGCGGCTCGCCGTCGGCCTGGAGGGCGACCATCTGGTTGCCCGGCTTCAGTTCCGCGCCATAAACCTGGACGGCGATTTCCCGGGGCGGCAGCAGACTCCAGCGCAAAGCAGGATGGATCAGCGCATGGACCGGCACCGTGGGAGCCATTGCCCCGTCGCGCGGATGCAGTTCCACCAGTATCCCGGCGCGGGTCTTGGGAGCGACCGGGACCAGCCGAAACTCCTGGGACTGACCGTCCCGCAGCAGGCGGTCAGCCGCCTGCAACTGCTCTGACAGCCGGCGGTCACGACGCCAAATCAATCCACCCACCACCAACAGCGCCACCAGCATCATCCCGCCGCTGACGATCAGCAGTACCAGACTGCCGAGGTCGCCACGGGTCAGCGCCTGGCTCATCAGCACCACCAAGCCCCCGGTCATGAGCAGGAAAAACAGCAGCACCCGCAGACGCCGCCGCCCGCGCTGCGAAATAGCCAGCCGGTGCAGGCTGGGGTGCAGGGAAATGGGGGGATGGGTCGGGTTCATCGCATCAGGAACCGGCAAGCAGAGATAACGGTTGGATTCATCAAGTACGCCTCAGCCATTAAAAAATTTCCGATCTACTCCAATCCCAACAGCCGCCGGGCTTCCTGTTCCGCCATCCCCGAGGCGATCAGCCGCTCCAGCGCCTGACGGAAGCCTTCTTCGCGGCCCCGCTGGCGTTCGACTTCGGCCCGCTGGCGCTCCATCTCGGCCCGCTGGCGTTCGGCTTCGGCCCGCTGGCGTTCGGCTTCGTAGCATTGATCCAGTTCCACGAAGGTCTCGAAGCGTCTTCCATCCGGCCGATACAGCGCCAAATCCATCCCATCCAGGGCAAACCGGATCCCCAGGCGCGGACTGATCCAGCCCGCCATCTCCGGTATGGCTTCCAGGCGTTCCGCCCGGCGCAACCAGCCCCGCAACTGCCCCCGGTCCGGGTCGTATTCGTAATATTCCTCGACCCCATATCGCTCGTAGAACTGGCGTTTGCGGATCATTTCAGGGCGGGTATTGCCCGGCGAGAGCACCTCGAAAACGACCTGCGGCGCCAGACCGTCCTCTTCCCATTGCTTGTACGAACCCCGATAGCCGGGCGGCCGGCCAAAGACCACCATCGCATCCGGCGCGGCCCGAATCGTATTGCTGCCTTCCACCGGATACCACAGCAGATCGCCGGCCACGAACACATCCGGTCGCCCGGCGAACAGGGCGGCCAGCCCACCCTGAATCATGACGATCATGTCAAATTGCCGGGTATTGTCCGCCATGGGCTTTCCGTCGCTATCGGGATAAATGATCTCGCTGGGGATGGAAACGGATTTCCGGGTTGCTCGCGCCGGCCTTGGCGCAGTCGGCGGCTTAGGAGTAATCACGTTGGTTACAGTCATGGCGACCTCCAAATAGTGCCTTCACCAGTCTACCGCCCCACGCCCCCGAACACCCAAATCCCCGCCAGCGCTGCGACGAGCAAGACCAGCGCCGCGATGCGCAGCACCCACTGCTGGCGGTTATACGTGGCTCGATCCACCACCTTGCCCAGCAGCGGAACGCCGTCGGGTTGAAGCGCGACCAGTTCGTTGCCGGGCGCGAGATTCCGGCAATACAGCCGAACCTCGATGGCCTGGCGCGGCGGCGGATTCCAGCGGAAGGAGGGATTGATCAGCGCATGAACCGGCTCCGCAGGCTGGCCCGCCGGCGGACATACTGTCGCCAGTACGCCGTCGCGGCTGGCCCGTTCGATGGGCGTCAGGCGGGCGGCTTGCGGCGCGCAGTCCCGCAGCAGTTGGCTGGCCGCGTTCAGGGTGCGTGACAACCAGTGGTTGAGATACCACAGCAGCCCACCCACCCCCGCCACGATGGGCAACATCAACAGGACGATCAGCCCCAGCAACAACAGGCTCGCGCTATCCTGGCTGGTGACGGCGATCACCACCTCGAACAGCAGTGTCCCCAAGATGGTCAGTAACAGCAGCGCGCCGAACAGGCGCAGCCGCCGCCGATGGAGCGCATCCAGCTTTTGCAGGCTGGGATGCAGGGGAATAACAGGAGCAGTGGGATTCATGGCATCAGGGGACAAGGCGAGTCGGCCTGGACAGTAAAGACCTCAAGCCGTCTTCCGCTGCTGCCGCGCTTCCCAGCCTTCGCAGGCCAGACCGATATAGCGGGGAATCGGCTTTTGGCCACAATGGTAATAGACGATGGTGCGGCGGGTAAGACCCAGCGCCTTGGCGGCATCGTTCAGAGACAGCCGGTTGCGTTCCATCCAGGCGTTGAATTCCGTGGTCGAATAAGCGGCCCCTGCCTGCTCGCGACCCAGCCGCACCAGTGTTTCAACGGGAATGCCCTGATCAATGATCGGCCACTCGATGCCATGCCCCCATTCCTCGATGGTAACGCCGGCAAACACCTGTGGATCACCAAGCGGCTCGTACCCTGGCGAGGTCAGGTATTCCGCCACGTCCAGCCGGATCGTTCGGCCATTTGACAGAACAACTTGTAACGAGGAAGGCGGGATGGCGGTCACCTGGGTAATGATCGGATTCATCGTTTTCCAGTTGGCTTGACGATGCAGGGTGGTCATCAGCCACCCGCCCGGGCGGAAATCGAAAAGATGCCGGTATCCAGCCAGTAGCCGTATTCATCCTTGAGGGTCTGCAATTTGAGCAGCACCACGCCCGCCGGCTGCTGGTTGCCGTTGGCGTCGGCCACATCGCTGACCTTGAAATCGAGGTCGACGTTTTCGTCGGTGGAACGTTCCAGCGTGACCTTGAGCGGCAGCGCCCTGGCCCGCGCATCCTGCGGGTGGGCGAAGGTGATCCGGTACAGCGGCGTGGCCGGCCAGCGTTCCACGGCCAATTGCCGGAATCCCAGAAACACCGGCGCGTAGAAATCGAAAGTCGCTTCCGGCAACCGGGTCTTGCGGTCCTCCAGTTCCAGATTGGCGAACAGCACGTTCTCCTGCTTCAGCCGCCCGGTCTGTTCCAACACCCCGACGAAGCGGGCGGTGGACTTCATCCCCAGTTCGCGGCTGCGCAGGTTGAATTTGTACAACTGCCCTTCCGACAGCGCGCACACCATCGCCCCGACCGCCGCCGTGGTCTTGGGATCGGTCAAGCGCCCGCTGACCGAGCGGAACGGATACCAGTCGCCCACCCGGTAGGTGTGCAGGCTGACGATGCGATCCGGCGGCGCGGGCAGCTTGGCCAGAATTGCCGCCCACACCGCCGGCAGCCGGCAGGGCCGCCCGGAAATCAGCAAATAATCGCAGTCGTACAGGTACACCACCTCGCACAGGTCGCTGAGCACCTGACCGAGAATGCGGCGCACCGTGGTATCCAGCGCCAGCATGGTCGTGGCAAACGCTACGTCGGCCAGTTTGAACCCCTGGCCGCCGTCGGCCCGCACCGCCTCTTCCAGAAACGCCACCACCTGCTCGTGCGGACCCGCGCCGGGGGGGTAGATATCGGCAAGTCTCAGGGTCACCGCCTCGTTGCCGGCGCTGAGATCGGCGTTCTCGTAGCGGTGCAGCAGTTCCAGCGCCAGCGGCAGCGCGACCTGATTGGCGAACTGCCGGCGCAACACCCGGTCGCGCTCGGCCTGATCGCCGCGATTGGCCCCCAGCAACCGGGCCAGCAATTCCTCCGGGTTGGCCGCGCCGCTCTTGCGGATGGCGTCCAGCAGCGCCGGCAACACGTTGCGCTCGATCAGGCCGCACAGCACGTCGTCGCCGGCGATGTTGAAGCCCTCGCGGAATTCCTGAATCGGCTTGACCGCCGTGCCTCCTTCCAACTGATAGGTGGTCACGATCAAATCGGTGGTGCCGCCGCCGATGTCAATGCTGGCCAGCCGCAGGCAGGGCATCTCGCCATAACCCTCGCGCGTCCGGCCAAACACCTGGAACAACAGCGCGGCGTCGCCCTGGAAGTTGTGCTTGATCTCGTTGTACAGGAACACGATCTGGGTGCCGGTGGCCTCATCCCATTGCAGGAACGGCTCCGGGGCCTGACTCTCGTCCAGCCCCAGCGCCCGCCAGGTCAGGCGGATGGCGGTCCCGACCCGGCGGGCGAACAGCTTGCGCTCGGCCAACGGCATGGCGGTCGGCAGGGTCAGGATCGCCCGCCGCAGCCGGCGCGGGGCCTCGGAATAGACGCGCTCGTAGCGGCGGGCCGGCGAATTAGCCTGGACGAAGGTTTGCACCAGCACCTCGGCGACGAAGAAGCTCATCAGCGAGCCGCGCGAAAACAGGGCGGTCACGGCGGGCGGTTCCCCAGCAGCCAGTTCCTCGCCGTCCTCGCGCAGGTAGCCGACGAATGGGCCAGTAGTGACCGGGCCGCTGTCGCCAGCGCTGGCTGGACCGGGATTGAACCGCCAGGGGTGATGACGCGAATCGGTGTCCCACAGATAGCGTTTCGGGCCGGACAGCCCGGTGTTGCCCTCCGCGCCGTGGCTGAAATAGGACAACGCCTGCGCCTCGAAGCCGATCCGGGTCACTGTCGGCCACATAAACGCGCTGGCTCGCCCGCTGCGGCGCGACAATTTTTCATCGCCGAACGCGCCGCGCACGAACTCGATCCGGCTGGGGAAAGGTTCGTCGTAGACCTGTTCGGGCCGGCTCAGATCGCGCAGTTCCAGCCGATAGCTGTCGTTCATGTCCACCGGGGCGTCACCGCTGGTTTCCATCAGGATTCCGCAGGTGCGGGAATTGCCGATGTCCAGCACCAGGTCCACATCCACCGGCTGGTTGAGCCGGGCGGTCGGTCCCTCGTCCACGAAGGTGAAGCGCAGGCGCGGCGGCTGGACCGCCCGCAGCAGTAGCGTCAACACCGTCAGATAGGCCGCGACCGGGTCCGGACTCTTGCGCAGTTCGGCCTCGTCCACCCGGCGCGGGGCGCGGCGGCGCAACTCGAAGGCGTGGAACCGCTGGTACAGCCATTCCCGCACCCACTCCTGTTCCAGGAACCAGGCCGCGTCGGTCTCGGCGTCGGTCAGGGCGAATTCCTCGCCGGACTGCATGTCCAGCGGGCTGGGCGCGAGATAGGGCCGGCCTTCGCGGGTCGGCAGCAACTGCGTGTCGAAGGCCAGGGTGAGGCGGTGGGTATGGCCCTCGGCATCCGGCGCGGGCAATTCCACCAGCCGCGCCCGCGCCCAGTTAGTCGGCCCCTGATCGAACAGATGATAGCCGTCTGGACGCGGCTCCCGGATGCGCAGAAATGGCAGCGGAATCCAGACGCCGTCGAGAATGCTGGCAGCCTTGGCGGCGTTCAGCGAATAGACCTGCTCCGGCTGAACCGCCCGCCCGTCCCCGGTTACGAACTGGCCGCTGGCGTCATCGGGGTACAGTGTGGTCAGAACGGCGCGACCGTCGGCGCCAGTTTCCGCCAGGAAGGCCCGCGAGACCCGCGCTTCGTTGAGATTGAACCCAAAATCCAGAAACTGGATCGCGGTGTTCGGAATCAGGTTGATGAGCGGACCGAATTGTTTGAGTTTCGCCAGCATCTTTCCCACCTTCGCGCGTCATTGGCCGTTGGTTCCATACGCCTCATTCTACCGCTCATTTTCGATCCTGCCCCGGAAAATGGCGTCCGCCCCAAACCGGTCCTCCTGTCGGCTGCCGGATGTCCCGCCACCTCCCAATTCCGGTTTTCCGGCGATCCCAGCGTTATGCGTTAAATACAAAACACACGACTTATTTCAACAACAAATCTACCCAAATGAATCTCGACGGTAGGGAGGCAAGATCGCATCAATAGGAGTATTCTTAGCTTCAGGTGATACGGTTTCCGGCCAGACGCTGCATCTGTAGCCAACCGAACCAGCAGGCGACCTGCTGTCCAAAACACCCGCTTTTCTATAATAACCAGACGGCTCCAACCCAGGCTCGCGATTAGAAACCACCAATGCCTCTCTCTCGTGCCGGTTCGCCACTTCCTCTGCGCCGTAGCTTGAACGTGCGCTTCGGCCTGTTGATTTTGTTGTCCTTTCTCGCCTTTGCCGGCACGTTCACCGTCGCCGCCATCGCCTGGCTGGCCCAATGGCCAGCGATCTCCGTCAGCGACCGGACTTTTCAGAGCGTAGCCGCCGCGCTCGCGGCGGATTTTTTCCAGCTCGACCCCTTTTATTGGGCCGAGGTGCTGGCGGTATTGATCGGCATCCTCGCACTCGCGCTTTGGAGCGCCGACCATATTGCTCGCCAGATCAGTTCGCCGCTCCAGGCGCTGGTACATGAAAGCGAATTGAGCTGCCGCCTGACTCCACACCCGGTTACGCCCATCATTACCTCCTTGCTTGAAATTCGTCAGTTGGCTGATGCCCATGCGCGGATGCATGCGATGATCGAAGAGTTTATCGCCACCACCGATCAGCAGGCCCAGGCCCTCGGCGCCCAGATCGAGGAACTGAAGTGCCTGTACGCGCTCTCCACTCTGCTCGATCAGGACCAGCCGCTGGAAGAACTGCTCGCCGCCGCCGTGGGCCTGTTGCCGGATGCGCTGGAACACGCGAATGTGACCGGCGCCAAAATCAGCCACGCTGGCCGCGATTACCTGACGACGCCGTTTCGGGAAACGCCCTGGCGGCGGGCGGCTTCCATCTTCGCCAGCGGTGTCAGTGTGGGTCAGGTGGAGATCTGCCATAGCATCGAACAACCGCTTCAGGACCCTGTTTCCTCAACGCGCGAGGAACAGGATTTACTGACCCAGTTTGCGCACCAGTTGGGCCTGGCGATCGAGCGCCGAATCAGCCTGATCAATCTGCGCGACCTGAACGAAACCCTGGAGCAACGCGTCGCCGAACGCACCGCCCAACTGGAGGCCAGCCAGAGTGAACAACTCCGGCAGTTGACCGAGAACCGGCGGACCGCGGAGGCGCTGCAACGCAGCGAACAATTTTTCCGGGCCGTGTTCGCCAACGCCCTGATCGGTATCGCTATCAACAACATCCTCAACGGTCGGTTCATTGAGGCCAACGACCGATTTTGCGAGATGGTCGGTTACAGCAAGGCGGAATTGATCCAACTCGTCGCGTTTGACGTGGTCCATCCGGATGACCAACCCCAGACCAGGAACGATATCGTTCACATGCTCCGCGGCGAGACCAGTAAACTGCCTAACCTGCAACGGCGTTACTGCTGCAAGGATGGCTCCACCCGCTGGGGACTGGTCAGCGCTGCGATCATCCACGACAGCGTCGGCGATTATTCCATCACCGTCATGCTGGACATTACCGAGCAACTGCTGGCCGAGGCCGAACTGCGCCAGAGCGAGGAACGGCTGTCGCTGGTGCTCAAGGGCGCCGAACTCGGCCTGTGGGACTGGAACCTGCAGACGAACGAAATCATTTACGACGATCGCTCCGAACGCCTGTTGGGTTACGAACGGGACGAAATTTCGCGCCACGTGGAAGAAGGATTCATGAAGCTGATGCATCCGGACGACCGAGCGCGGGTCACCGCTATCGCTCTGGATCACTTGCACGGCCGCCAGCCTTTTTACGAAGCCGAATTCCGGCTGCACGCCAAAAATGGCGACTGGCGCTGGTTCCTGGGGCGGGGGAGGGTCACCGAGCGCGACGAGGGTGGCCGGCCGGTGCGGATCACCGGCACGCATATGGACATCACCACGCGCAAACAGGCGGAAGTTACCCTCATCGCCGCCAAACAGGCCGCCGACGCCGCCAACCGGGCCAAGAGCGAGTTCCTGGCCAACATGAGCCATGAAATCCGCACCCCGATGAATACGATCATCGGGATGACCCAACTGGCGCTGCAAATGGAACTCGGCCCCAAGCAACGGAATTATCTGGAAAAGGTGCAAAACTCCGCCCATCTGTTGCTGGGCGTCATCAACGACATCCTCGATTTTTCCAAGATCGAAGCCGGCAAGCTCACGCTCGAAGCCATTGAGTTCCGTCTGGATCAGGTGCTGATTCATCTGACGGACGCCAACCTGACTCGCGCCCAGGAAAAGGGCTTGAACCTGTGGGCCCGGATCGAACCGGATGTGCCTACCGCTTTGATTGGCGACCCGCTGCGCCTTTCCCAGATTCTGCTCAATCTGGTCAGCAACGCCATCAAGTTCACCGCCCATGGCGAAGTTGCGGTAACGGTTGAAAAGCTCGGCGAAGAAGCTGATAAGGTACTGTTGCGTTTCGCCGTCCGGGATACCGGCATCGGCCTGGACCCGGAACAGCAGGCGCAACTGTTCACGCCCTTCACCCAGGCCGACACTTCCACCACCCGCCGCTACGGCGGCACCGGTCTGGGGCTGGCCATCTGCCGGCGACTCACCGAACTGATGGACGGCCAGATTGGCATCATCAGCCAGCTTGGCGAAGGCAGCACGTTCTGGTTCACCGCACGGCTGGAACGGCAAACCCGGGTCGTTGAGAACCAGTGGGAACTACTGGACCCGTCCGCCAGATCAACCGCGCCGCCCGCCGCAATCGCCGCCTTGCGCGGCGCCCATCTGTTGCTGGTCGAGGATAACGAAATCAATCAGGAACTGGCGCTGGATGTGCTGCAAGGGGCCGGCATCGTCGCCCAGGCCGTCAACAACGGCGCTGAAGCCCTCGCAGCTCTGGCGACTGAACCCTTCGATGGCGTGCTGATGGACTGTCATATGCCGGTCATGGACGGCTACGAAGCCACGCGCCGCATCCGCGCCGATGTGCGGCTGGCCCAGTTGCCGATCATCGCCATGACCGCCAGCGTGATGAGCGGTGATCGCGCGCAATGTCTGGCCGCCGGCATGAATGATCATGTCAGCAAGCCCATTGATGTTCAGGAACTGTTCACCACGCTGGCCCGCTGGGTCAAGCCCGCTGTCCCCGAGACAGCGCCGGCCCCACCGCCGCCAACCGCCGCGCTGTCGGAGTCGCCATACCCCCGCCTGCATTTGGGACGTTTCCAGCATCTTGATGCCGCGCTGGGACTCAGACATGCCCAAGGCAATCAGGCCCTGTACCGGCGGCTGCTCGATAAATTCTTACAGGGGCAAAGCGGATTCATCGCCCAGTTTGAAGCAGCGCGGGCTGGCGCCCATCTGGAGGCGATGGTGCGAATGGCGCACAATCTGAAGGGCGTCGCCGGCATTCTGGGTGCGGTCCGATTGCAGGAACTGGCCGCTGCGCTCGAAACCGCCGTCCGGAACGGCCCGGACGAGTTGGACACAGCGCTGGGGCCGGTTCTGACCGAACTGACGGCCCTGCTGGCGGAACTGCGCACTGCACTGGCGCCAGAGGCCGCCGCTACGGTCGAGCCGAGCGTGGCCGCCGCACCCGATCCCGAAGTCGTGGCGGCGGCCGTGGCGAAATTGCACATTCAGTTGGCCGAGGGCGATCCCGACGCTGATTTGAGCTTTGACGCGCTGCGCGCGCTGCTCGGCCCCGCTGTCGGGCAGCCGCTCGATCCAGTGCGGCAAGCGATCGCCAGCTATGATTTCGACAAGGCCGCACGCCTGCTTAACGCTGCATTGGCTACGTTAAACCTGACCCCCGCCTCTCCGGGAATGTCATGAACACTAATCCTCTGGCCCCAACCCGTCTCGACGCGCCCTCGAAACCCACCATTTTGGCGGTGGACGATACGCCTGAGAATCTGGACCTGATCCGGGCCGTGCTCGCCAATGATTACCGAATGCGGGTGGCCCGCGATGGTCTTACCGCTTTGCGGCTGGCGCTGCAAAACCCACCGGATTTGATCCTGCTCGATATCATGATGCCGGAGATGGACGGCTACGAGGTGTGTCGGCGGTTGAAGGCAGATCCTCGGCTGGCGGATATTCCGGTGATCTTTGTAACCGGGATGGGGGAGGTCGCGGACGAAAGCCGGGGATTCGACGTAGGTGCAGTGGATTACATCACCAAGCCGATCAGTCCACCCGTGCTGGCCCGGCGTGTGCGCACCCATTTGGCGCTGTATGATCAGAACCGCGAGTTGGAGCAACGGGTCCGCCAGCGCACCCGGGAGCTGTATCAGACACGCTTGCAGATCATTCGCCGGCTCGGGCGGGCCGCTGAGTTCAAGGATAATGAAACCGGCAACCACATCATGCGTATGAGCCATTACACCCGGTTGATCGGTCTGGCGGCGGGCATGAACGAACATCAGGCCGACTTGCTGTTTAATGCCGCGCCCATGCACGACATCGGCAAAATCGGCATCCCCGACCGCATTTTGCTCAAATCTGGCCGGCTGGATGACGAGGAATGGCGGATCATGCGCGCCCATCCGGTGATTGGAGCCGAAATTATCGGCGAACACAGTAATGATCTGTTGCGCTTCGCCCAGCAAATTGCCCTGACCCATCATGAAAAATGGGATGGTAGTGGTTATCCACACGGCATTAAGGGCGCCGACATTCCACTCATTGGCCGCATTACCGCCATCGCTGATGTCTTCGACGCTCTTACCAGCGCTCGTCCCTATAAGCCAGCCTGGGCGGTCATGGATGCGGTACAGGAAATCGAGCAGGGCGCCGGCAGTCATTTCGACCCGGATTTGCTGCCGGCCTTTAAGCGTGCGCTCGCCGAAATTGAACGGATTATGGATTTGTATTCCGCCGAGAAGGAAATGCCGCTGGATCACGATTTGAACGCGCGTTGAACTCCGGCGCAGTCATTCATGTTGGGCCTCCAAGCCTGATCCCGCGCCGCCGCGTAACTGGCGTCCAGCGCGGGCTGCAAAGCGACCAGCGCCGCCAGCCGACGGATCAGGTCGGTGACGTAGAGTGCCTCCTCCAGCCGCAAATCCCGCCCCAGCACTGCCTTTTCCCGATAACTCAGCCACTTCTTGATGACCTGATAACCCCCTATCGTGAATTCCCACACCGACCGGGGCACGTTGGCCCAATAGGCGACCTCATTCAGGTAGAGATCGTAAGCGGGTTCAGTCGCCGCTCCTTCAACCGGGTGCGGCTCGATGCGGCCCTTGCCCGGCATGGTGACGCCGTCTTTGCCCGGATAACCCCAGCCCACCGTCATAGCCAGTTCGCCATCGTCCGGGTTGATACTGCCGCCGCCGACCCGGAACATCGCGCCCACGATCCGCAGTTCCGGGCGAATCTTACCGGCGGTCACACCCGCCACCGGTCGGTCAACATCCAGCAACGCCGCGATTTCACGGCCCAGATTGGCGGAAGCCAGCAGCGCCTCCCGATCTTCGGGCAGCGGAATCCGGGGCCAATCCTGGCGAATCCCGTCGGCGTTCTCGCGCACATAGGCCGGGCTGAAACCGATAGCCAGCGCGTGCCGCCAGAGCAGCGCGGCGGTCTCGGCGTCCTGGTCGGGATCGGGCAGTTCCAGGTGTTGGAGATAGGCGCGGGCCAGGGGCGAGAGGTTGGCGGTGACTACTTCTTCACCCATGCCGGCCAGCACGCCATTGGAACCGTTTGCCTTGATGGTTTGCGGAAGGCGGCGCAGCCACACCGGAAAACAGGCGTTGTCCGGCACGATGAAATGATCGTCGGACAGTTCGGTCACCCAATAACAGGGCACGCC
>ERZ795055.2390-NODE-2390-length-14227-cov-4.872566_pt1 | contig 14227 bp, 13 predicted proteins | sample MGYA00375139_ERZ795055 | MGnify/ENA primary metagenome ERZ795055 (study PRJEB30184, sample SAMN05720283) | anaerobic digester metagenome | isolation source: active sludge of municipal wastewater-treating anaerobic digesters | place: USA | collected 2015-01-23 ...
GTAGACGCCCGGCTGCACCTCGGTCATCGGCACATTCTCGCGCAGCGTCCCGATGTCGAACCTGGCGGGAAGGCCCGGGTCCCCGCACAACTCTATCTCGACAGTATCGAACAGCGAGAAAAGCTTTTTTCCCTCCGGCCGGACGACGACCCGCTCGACGTTCGGCAGCGCCCCCGCGTCGGCCTTGAAGGCCGGCAGCGTCGTCATCACCTTGCGGCTGAAATCGTCCGCGCAGCGCTGGTAGGCGAGTGACGCTTTCGCGTTCTCGATCTGCGACTCGATCGCCGTGACCAGCTGGTCCGACTCGGTTATCAGACCGCCGATCGATTTTTCGAAATGTTTCACCTTCCAGAGGACCTCGCCCGTTCTCGCGTCGGTCATCGTCAGCGTGCCGTTAAGCTCGGTCAGCGAATAGACGCCGCCGGTGAAATTGATCGCGCTCTTGATATCCCCGTAGACCACCGCGTCGACGTTGAGCAGAGAGCCGAGCTTCGCGGCGTCGGCTTTATTGATATCCTTGATGTCGCTCAGGCCGCCCCGCGACAGGAGCGCATCGATCTCCTTAGCATCTTTGCAGGCGAACGGCAGCGCCTGGAAATAGCTGCTGAAATTCTTCCTGAGGATGGCCCGCCCGTCGGTCTTGCCGGCGCCTGCTTCGGCTATCGAGCTGAACGGAAGCACCGCGACCGAACGCGGTGGCTGGGCCGATAGCCGAGGCGACGTCGTCACCTCCGGCTTGGCCTCGATGAACGGTATCCTGACCGGGCTCACTTCCTGGACGCGCGCGCAACCGGCCAGAGAAGCCGCGGCGACGGCCGACACAAACGCAACCCGCACCCTGCTAGCGAACAATGATAGTGCCATGGATATCCTCGGGTAGTCCCGTTATGACGTACCTGTATTCCCCGGACGCCTCGAACGCGACCGAGGCGACCGCTCCCGGCGGTATAAGATTTGACGTCAGTGTCTTCTCGTCGGTAAACAGGAACCGCGAACCGTGCGTCGAAAAATTCGACGACGTCACCGGCCCGACGAACGTGACAGACACCGGCCGATCCTTATCGTGATTCCACCAGGTAACCTGTTCTTTCGCGGCGACGGTCGTCGTGAGAGGCCCCGCAGCACCGTGAACCTTGATGAGCTGGCCCGCACACGCGGTCCGGGCAACGACGTTCAACGCAAGGATAAAACCGACACATACCGCGGCGGCAGCCAGAGAATGCGACGGCAGCACCGCCCGCCGATGAATACTCAAGGAAGCACCTTTCATCGTATCCTTTCACCACCGCTCGGGCGCGGGGAACTGGTCGCACCATTCAGCGATGTCGTTAAAGAATTTTTCATTGTCCCGCTCAAACTCGATCGTGTGATACGCGTCCGCGTAGATCTTGAACCCCTTCTTCCATGCGCCGAAACGCTTGAACAGTTCGATCAGGCGGTCATTATCCACGATATCGTCGATTCCGGCAAGCATCATCATCACCGGCGTTTCCAGCTTCCCCGCGTTATGCCGCACATATCCGCTCATCCGTCGGCTTTCGACCAGGAACCGTGCGGTCGCCATCTTGAGCATGCACCGGTCACCTCCGATATAGGCGATGCGCTCGGGGTTGGCGGTGAACATCTTCGGGTCGATCGGTATCCGGAAGAGGCGGGTCGGCGCGATCAACCTGGCAGCCGCCACCCGCAATTTTTCTCTAAAAGGAAGGTCAACCTTCTCCGCGAGCCCCGGCGCGATCAAGATAACGCTGCGGATGCCGGCGGGATATTGTATCGCCGTCATCGCTGCAAGCTTGCCGCCCCACGACACTCCCATCAGATGCACCGGCATGCGCGGAGACATCTTCTGCTCGATATCCACAAAAAGCCTGACATCGAAAAGAAACGCCTGGTACCACGGACAATCACCCCTCTGCGCATTGTTCATCCCGGAACCGCGACGGTCGGGGGCATACACGCGATATCCCCGATCAGCCAGATACTGGCATGACCGGGCAAACCATTCGCTGTGGCTTTGGACGCCGTGCAGGCATATCACGACTCCCCGCGGCGACGGCACATCCCAATAACGATAGAGCAGCCGGTAATGATCGAATGTCTTAATCGTCCGAATTTCCACAGGCTAGCGCCGAGGGAAGGGGCTGAAAAGCCGCCGGATTAGAAGATACCGAACGCATAATCCTTGTTGCGCGAATCGAAATCTCTCTCTGTCAGCGGCGCGTTCAGCGTAATTTTGATGTATGTGTACCGCTCGACCAGCACGTTGTTCCAGTCGTACATCTGGATCCTGACCGGCATGCCGCTTACCTTGTCCACATTCAGGACCAGCCGCCAGCAGTAATACCCCTTGTCTTTCGGCAGGACACGCTCGATACGGTACGTCTCGTTACCTTCGAGCAACTCCTTGCCGTGATAGATCGTCTGCAGATGGCCGCGCCGCTTCGCCAGTTCGAACTGATCGATGAGCGAGTCGATCGTGTTCTCAAGGCCGGCGTGTGTGATCGGGTGCCGTGAGTTGCGCAATACCTGCGGGTGTTCAGGAGAAATGTTGAGCGCGGGAAGAAAGAGGTTCAGCAGCCCGCCGATATGCACCTTCATGTTGTTGTTGTTCTTGCCCTTCAGGTAGAGGATCTCGCGCCCCTTGTTCGGCTCCTTGATCCACTTCAGGTAGACGTTGAACGGACGCTTGAACTTCATGAACACGGTCTCGGGCTTCCTCATCTTGCCGTCGATCAACTCCTCCTTCACGAATACCGCCGTATACGAGTCGACCGACTTGATCAGCGTCTGCGCCTTGCGCAGCAAATGGAGAACATCGACCTGCTCTTCGGCGCCCGAAAGCGGCATGGCCGCGCAAAACACCAGCGCAGCGGCGGAGAGAACGCAAGCTGTCCGCATACATCTTCTCATTTCTTTACCCCCACGATAACCGAATAAACGCCGAGCGGCTCATGCCTGACACGGAAATCACCGAACCCCGCCTCTCCCATCAGCTCCATCACTCTGGTATCCGAACGGTACGTCAGGTTCAGATTGAATATACGCCGGGTGAAGCGGTCAACCCCGTGCGCCCGGGAGATGCTGTGCGACAGGATGCTCCCGCCGCGCGGCAGCGCGTCCCTCGAAACGGCAAGGAGCTTGCGCACCTCATCGTCCGACAGGTACTCGATGATGCCGACAAGCTTGACGATCTGCGGCGTCACCTTGATGTGGCTCTTAATATCGACCGCGTCCCCTTCGATAAAGCTGACGGCGTCCTCATGAAGGCCATATTTCCGGCACAGCCCCTGACCGTATTCGAATGCGTCCGAATCGAGGTCGATCAGGTGCGCGGATACGTTTTTCTTCCCGGACTGCGCCATCCCGCTCATCACGTTCGTGCCGGTCCCCGCGCCGATGCCCAGTATGTTCACATGGCCGGCGGCCGCATAGTGATTGATAAGCCCGCATATGACCCGCGCCACAAGCTTGCGGCGGTTGCGCAGGCTCATGGGGAATGTGCTGAATTTCAGCGCGAGCATGTCGACCCAATCGACGTGGGGCCCGTTCTCGTAGCTGATCTCCATCGAACGCCATCCGCCGGGCCGAAGGATCGACTCCTTGAGAAGCGGCGACCGGGACTTGTTGATCCCGTAGAGGACCAGCGACTTCGGCAGGACATAGTTCATCAGCGGATTGATGAGCGCCTTTTTCACCACCACCTGGGCGGGGGTCAGGACCTCATACTCGATACCGTCTATGGTCTTCAGTGGCATGGCCGCCTCTCGATCTTTGTATTCAAACGCCGCTGCCGCGCAACGCGCCGGCGGAAACGCGCTCAATTATAGCACACTCATTTAAAAAGTCACCGTCCGGTACGAGAAAAATATGCTTGTACTGTTCGGCCCGGCCCTTCTGCTTTTCGATATGCCGGCGCTTCATGTCCTCAAAAGAGCCGTCACGCACCGTCAGGACAGCGGGCATCGCGAGCCTGCCCGAAGCGCGCTTGCCGTCGTATTCTATATTCATGCGCCGCAGCGCCGCGTCGAACTCGGCGCAGAGGCGCCGGCGCGCGTCGACGTTCCCCGCAGCAATCTGCTCCACGATCAGCGCATACCCCGGGACGGCGGAGCGTTCCGGGACCGCCGTAAAAGTGTCGATCGGCATGGCACAGGCCCTGCCGGCCTCCCTCATAGCCTCGACCACCTGGAATTCCGTCAGCTTCTCGCCGGTGATCGACGATATGTGCTTGCCCTTGTTCAGGAACCTGATCACGGGGGCGTGATGGTACCGGCCGGTCACCTCGACGAGGTCCCGGATATTGTAGCGATACAGCCCGCACGACGTCGTCAGGAGGATGAAGTAGCGCTTCCCCTCCTCGAGCTCGTGGGCGAGCAGCACCGCCGGGTCGCGCGAATCCTCTTCGTCTTCCGGGATGAATTCGTAGAAATGGCTGGTGACGTCCAGCACGCCGCCACACCCTTCGTCGGACAGCGGGATCGACATGCGGCCCTCGGAGGCGACCAGCCCTATGTCGCGGACCGGCGTCTCGCCGAAATAGTGCGGATACTGTTCGAGGTAACTCGACAGGGTGCCCCCTTTCCAGTTGGTGATCACCTGAAGTCCGGGCCAGTAGTCCCGAGGCAGGAGTTCTCCGCGGCTGCCCGCGAACCGCTCGAGCTCGGCCGCCCGGGCAGGCGCCGGCGGCAAGCGGCGCCGGCAGTACTCCCTGACGTCGCTCGGCAGGTCTACCGAGGCGCCGATCCCGCCATCCCGTATATCGCGTATGAGATCGTCTTTGCGTTTGTCTGCCAGCCTCACGATCGACAGCACGGTGCTGGGGTTCGCCGTCGTTATCGAGCCGACGTCGCGCATCAGCGCGAACCGCATCATCGCGTAATACTTCGCATCGATGTTTTTGACGCGGTACAGGCATGACGGGGCGGTATAGATCATCCGGGTGACGAGGTTCTGTTTCTCGGACGTCAGGCCCGATATGGCGCCGCAGGGCAGGCCCGTTCCCGTGTACTGCTCGTCGTACGCGGAGGTCAGCGGAAAGATCGTCCTATTGATGATCGACGGGTACGAGCGGTAGACGTGCCACCCCCAGACCAGCCAGCCGCGGCGGTAGTCGTTCAGGAACTCGCGGGTCACGGGGATGTACTTCGGCTCCCGTGTCGTCCCGCTGGTCATCGCGAACATGACGAGGCGGGTGCCGCGGCCGAACATCGCGCCGAGCTTCCCTTTCTTGACCTCCTCGATGTACGGATGGTACAGCGCGTAGTCCGCGATCGGGACGCTTTCCCGGAACCGGGCGACGTCCGTAATACCGCGGAATCCGAACCGGCGGCCGAAATCGCTGTCGGCGTGCGGGCGGACCTTGTTGAGCAACACCTCCCGCTGCACCTCGGCGACCTGCTGCGTTGCCCTGTTAAAGCCCCGCACCATGCCTTCGGCTCTGCTAAGCAGTATCGAGAAAAGTATCTTTTTGTGCATCGCGCCCGTAAATAAAAATCCCCGGGAAGCGTTCGCTTCCCAGGGATAGGTGTCTTAACCGGCCAAGCCGTTATGCGGGAACATTGGTCTTATCGGCAACGTAGTTCACGAGCATCTCCACCGTGAAGAGGTTCGCGAAGTTGCTGATAACGGGGTTCTTTTCGAATTCGGAGAGCTCCGCGTACGGCATCTTGTCCTTGAGCTTCGCCAGGCCTGCGGGAGTCATCTTGCCGTCCTTGACGTTCTCGTCGCTGGTCAGGAGGCTTTCGGGGAAGAGGTCGCCGCGGGGGATCTTGATCTTAAACGTCTTCTCGAGCCGGAAGACTATATCGAGGTAATCGATCGACTCCGCGCCCAGGTCCTTTGTCAGCGACGACGTCATTGCGATCTCATCGGGATCGACGCCGAGCGCCTGCACCAGGCAATCCCGTATCTTCTGAAAAATCTCATCTTTGCTGGTCGACATGCTGTCTCCTCCTCTTTGCGCCTGCTTTTCCTAAAAAAAGTGCCCACATCGTACCACAAACAGTCACGGTGTCAAATATTTTTTATACCGCGGCGACGGCCGACCGCCGCGACTCCCTGTCCTTTTTATCCTTAACTTTTTTAATAACAAAGAGCTCTTCGCGGTCGCGTTCTTCGAGGACGTCCTCGATGAACTTGATCGTATTCTCGTAGCGCGGGATGAAGATATTCTCAAGCGCGTTGACGCGCATCTGGTTTTTCTTGAACTCCAGGGCGATCCGGTACACCGCCGTTTCGACCTCGGCGAGCTCCGCCGCCGCGAAGAGCGCCTGCAGGAACTTCCGCCTCGTCTCGTCAAGGGCAGAGAAGGTGCCCATCATGCCGTAAGCGCGCTCGAACGTCCCTTTCTCGAGCTCCACCATCGGGATATCGACGCCCATCACGCTCGCCGGCGTCACGGTCACCTGGATATCGCCGGGGACCGAGTAAGCGATCTGGTTCAGCAGGTGGGGCCCGAGGCTCATCGCCGACTGGACCAGCAGGGCGTACGCCTCCGAGAGATCGGTCCCGAGCTTGCCGATCGCGCCCTTCAGGACGTCGATCCGGTTCAGGAGCTCGAGGACCAGGATCTCGCGCTTGCGCTCGAGCAGGTCATGGCTGACCCGCGCGAACTCAAGGGTCTCCTTGAGGTCTATCAGCTTCGATTTGGTTGGTGCTACGTCAAGTATCTCGGCCATATGCCACCGAACAGGGATGTGATGAACGAACGACCAATGTCCAATGACCGGATCCCAACAAGGTATCTATCATAATAATCACTTGTTGGACATTGGATGATCGTTCATTGGTCATTTCTTTACGTAATGATGGTACTGTTTGATCTCGTCCTGCGTCACGCGCGACAGCTCGCTCGGCGGTAGTATCGAGAGGATGCTCCAGCCGAGGTCGAGCGAGGAGATGATCGGTCGGTTCTCGTCTTCGCGCTGCTGCAGGAACTTGGTCTCGAGCGTCTCGCCGAAGAACAGGTAATCCCTGTCGACCTCCGACAACTCGTCTTCGCCGATGATCGAGGCGAGGCTCCTGATCTCCTGCACCTTCGCGTACGATGCGTAGAGCTGGCTCGCCAGGTGCGCGTGGTCCGCGCGGGTCTTGCCCTTACCGATGCCGTCCTTCATGAGCCGCGACAGCGACGGCAGGAGCGACACCGGCGGATAGACGCCAAGCAGCGCGAGGCGCCGATCGAGCACGATCTGCCCTTCGGTGATATACCCGGTCAGGTCGGGCACCGGGTGCGTGATGTCGTCGTTCGGCATGCTCAGGATCGGTATCTGCGTAATCGAGCCGCTGCCCCCCTTGATGCGCCCGCAGCGCTCGTAGAGCTCGGCAAGGTCGCTGTAGAGGTACGACGGGTACCCCTTGCGCGCGGGCAGGTCGCCGCGGGCGCTCGCCACCTCGCGGAGCGCGCTGCAGTAGTTGATCATGTCGGTGAGGATGACCAGGACGTGCATCCCCTTGTCGAAGGCGAGGTATTCGGCCAGCGTCAGCGCCGCCCGCGGCGTTATGATGCTCTCGATCGCCGGGTCGTCGGCAAGATTCAGGAACATGACCACGTTGTTGAGCACGCCCGACGTCCGGAAGCTCTCCTTGAAGAAATATGCCTCGTCGTGCTTGAGTCCCATCCCCGCAAAGATCACCGCAAACTGGCTCTGCGCGTCTCCGATCTTCGCCTGCTTGGTGATCTGCGCCGCCAGCTTGTTGTGAGAGAGGCCGCTCGCGGAGAAGATCGGCAGCTTCTGGCCGCGCGTCAGCGTGTTCATCACGTCGATCGCTGTCACGCCGGTCTGGATGAAGTCGTCCGGGTATTCCCTGGACGACGGGTTGATCGGATAGCCGTTGACATCACGGCTCTCGCCGGTCAGGACCTGCGGCCCGCCGTCGATCGGGCGCCCCAGCCCGTCAAAAATGCGGCCAAGCATGTCGGTCGAGACGTTGATGCTGAACGATTTCCCGGTAAACTTGACGAGGGTGTCGCGCAGCGTCATCCCCGACGTCCCTTCGAAGACCTGGATCACGGCCGAATCGCGCGATACTTTCATGACGCGCCCGACGCGCGTCGAGTTATCCCGCATCGTCATCTCCACGACCTCGTCGAACCCGACGTCCTCGATGTTGCTCACCTTGACGATCGGATCAACGATCTCGTCGACGCCCTTATAGACCCTTCCTTTCGTATCTCTCATAGGACCTCTCCTGACGGCATCAGCGTTTCGCTCCTGCCGGCGTTTTTGCGTATTGTTCCTTCAGCGTCCTCATTTCTGCGGTCATCTTTTCGACGAAGCGGTCGATCTTTTCGTCTTCGTCGTTCGCCACCTCTATCTTGAGCCGCTGGAGCTCGGCGTAGCACGGAAGCGCGGTGATGCTGCGCACCGGCACCGCCATCTCGACCAGCTCCTTGCCGATGGCGTAGAACTTCACGATGGCGTTCATCAGCTTCACCTGTTTACGCGGCAGCGAGTAGGTGTCTATCGGATCCATGGCGCTCTGCAGCAGGAACCCGTTCTTGACGAGCGACGCGACGGCCATGACAAAGCGCTGGTCGTCCGGCAGCGTCTCGGGGCCGACCAGTTTCGCGATCTTCTGATACTTGTCGTCTTCCTGCATGATCCACATCATAAGCTGGCGGTTTTTCACCCACTCTTTGTCGACGTTCTGCTCCCACCACTTCCCGATATAATCGGAGTATGCGCTGAAACTCTTGATCCAGCCGATGGCGGGATAGTGGCGCGAGTCGGCAAGCTCTTTGGACAGCGCCCAGAAGGTGCCGACAAGCCCTTTGGTGTACTGCGTGACCGGCTCGGTGAGGTCGCCGCCCGGCGGCGACACCGCGCCGACGATGGTCAGCGAGCAGGTCTTGCCGTTCAGCGTGTCGACGTAGCCTGCGCGCTCGTAGAACGCGGCAAGCTTGCTTGAGAGGTACGCGGGGAATCCCGACTCCGCCGGCATCTCTTCCAGGCGTCCGGACAATTCACGAAGCGCCTCCGCCCAGCGCGACGTCGAGTCGGCCATCACGGCAACGTTGTATCCCATGTCCCTGAAATATTCGGCGATCGTCATGCCGGTGTAGATCGACGCCTCGCGCGCGCTGACCGGCATGTTCGACGTGTTCGCGATCAGCACGGTCCGCTCCATCAGCGGCAGGCCGCTCTTCGGGTCGGTGAGGTGCGGGAACTCCTTGAGCACGTCTGTCATTTCGTTACCGCGCTCGCCACAGCCGATGTAGATGATGATATCGGCGTCGCACCACTTGGCAAGCTGGTGCTGGACGACCGTCTTGCCAGAGCCGAAAGGACCGGGGATCGCCGCGGTCCCGCCTTTTGCGACAGGGAAAAGAGTATCGATAACGCGCTGGCCGGTGATCAGCGGCGTGTCGGGAAACCGGCGGTATTTATAAGGCCGGGGGATCCTGATAGGCCATTTCTGCATCATGGCGATCTGACGCTCGCCAGCGTCGGTCCGCACGACCGCGATCGTCTCATCGACGGTATAGCTGCCGTCGCCGGCGATGCTGACGATCTCGCCGCTGATGTCGGGCGGCATCATGACGCGGTGTTCGATCAGCTGCGTCTCCTGCACGGTGCCAAGAATGTGCCCGCCGCCTACCTGATCCCCTTTTTTCGCGTAAGGCTTGAACGCCCATTTCTTCTGTTTGTCCAGAGCCCCCAGCGCGATACCGCTCTTGATGAAGGCGCCGCACTCTTTCTGGATCCGTTCGAGCGGCCGCTGGATGCCGTCGTAGACCTGCGTCAGTATCCCGGGGCCGAGCTCCACCGAGAGCGGAAAGCCGCTCCCGTAGATCGGCGCACCCGGCTTGAGGCCGCTGGTGCTCTCGTAGACTTGGACCGTCAGCACCTCTTCCTCGAACTTCACGATCTCACCGATGAGCTTCTGCTCGCCCACGAATACCTGTTCGGCGATCTTCGCCTCGGACGCCCCCGATCCCTGCACGATCGGCCCGTTGACCATCCCGACCTCTCCGACCTTCTTCATAATGCCGACCCCTTTCACCTGTATCTCATCGCGCGCTCGCCCCGATGCGATCACTCTTTGAAGATGATACCGGACACTCTGACGTACAGTTCTTCCTTCATCCGGTCAAAACGCCCCTGCCATGAATTGTCGTACACCAGCGTTCCCGTCTCGTTCGAAAGGACAATGCCGCCATGGCCGCCCACTTTGACGGGATCGATCATGAAGCGGACGTCGCGGCCGAGCTCTTTTTTCACCTGCGAATGGATCTCTTTCAACGCAGCGTCGCCGAGGAATGCAGCCTCTGCCTCTCCGGCGGCGATCCGGACCGTGTCAGACCTGATACACCCGACCCCCTCATGAACGAGAGCGGAAACGACGGCGCCATACCCGTCCGCACGTTTGCGCTCCTGAAGCTTATCCCACATCAGGACGAATACCCGCCGCACCAGAGCGTCTTTCGCCTTGAGCAGGCTCAGCTTGGCCTCCAGCTCGGCGTTGGCTTTGTTCTCCCGCGCAAGCGCTTCGGCACGGTCCTCGGCGTCACCCGCGGCGCGGTCCAGCTCGAGCTCACCGGCGTCGCGGGCCTTCTCAACGATATGGGCGGCATCGGCAGCGGCCTTCTTCAGTTCCGCGTCGTACGCCGCCTGCGCCTTCTGGCGTATCTTCGTCTCCAGCATCGTCTTTTGCGTGTCAATAGCGCTCATACACCCCGTCGCTCATCCGGCAAAGCCGGATACGTTGTCATTCGGTTACGTTATCGATATCCCCGTATTCCTCAACACAAAATCGGCAACAAAATCAAGCTTGCGATGCGGCGCTATCATATCGGGTATATCCATGATGACCGGCCGCTCGACCTCGAGCCTCATCTTGAGCAGCTCGTCCTGCAGCTGCACGTAATACCGTTCGGCCACCAGCACCAGCCCTATGTCGTCGCGCTTGACCAGTTCGTCGACCCGGCGCTTGGCCGAAGCGGCGTCTTCGACACCGTACGACTCCACGCCGAGAAGCGCGAACCCACGGGCAAGCTGTGGCGTTGATATGACCGCGATCTTCATATATGTTCACCGCGTACGGCCGCCGGAGCGGCCGTGAACCGTATTAGATCTTTCCCAAAAGCATGATCGAGATGATGACACCGTAGATCGCGATGCCTTCCGCGAGGCCGACATACACGATCGTGCGGCCGAACAGCTCCGGCTTCTCCGTTATCGACCCGAGCGCGGCCGAACCGACGCTCGCCACGGCGAACGCCGCGCCGAGGGCCGACGCCACTGTCGGCAGGCCGATCCCGAAGATCGCCAGCGCTTTCGCCATCGTCACCTCGGGAACGACGGCTGCCGCCGTTTCCGCAGCAAACACGTGCGATACCGAGGCAAAGATACCGAGCGTCGCGATGATCCCGCAAAGGACGTTGATGCCGACCGCACCGAAGATGATCTTCTTCAGGTTTGCCTTCATCGACTCGGAGATGATCTCCTTCTTCGAGAGATAGAGGCCGAGCCCGACTATCCCAACGATAGATGCTGCCCACAACACGGTCACACTGAACGTAACTGCATTCATCCAACCCCTCCTTTTGTTCGCACGGCGTACTGCGTACGACGTACAGCGGCACGAGACACGCTGTACGCGGTACGCTGTACGCAGTACGGCTTTTATGTTTGTGTTTTTATCGAAAACGGCTTGTACTCTATCCCTTCTCCCGAAAAGAACTTCGAGAAGCCCTCATAGTAGATCAGCCGCAGCGTCTGGATCGTTACGATCATCCCCTCGAGCCCGATCACCAGCGTATTGCCCAGGGCGACCGACAGCCAGAAACCGACGCTGGTGTGGTCGTGCCGCGGGTCGATCGAGTCGCCGATGACGAAAACGGCAAGCATCAGCCCCACGTGGTTCAGCGCGAACGCCGCCACCCTCATGAACGAGAGCGTGTTGCTCAAATAGCCTAATATGCTATCATAAATTTCCATCACGGCCATGACAATTATCTCCAGGCCGCTCTTCTTCTCCTCATCTTCGTGATGGCTGTGCTTCGCGCGCATCGAATGGACCAGATGCTCCACCGGGTCCTTGAGCCCGACAAAGACCAACGGCACGAGGACCATCCCGATCAGGGAGAGCGGGTTCTTCACGAACGGATGCTTCATGATCACGCCGAAGACGAACCAGACAGAACCGAAATAGAAAAGGATACCCGAAAGCCCTTTCTGGCCAAGCAGCGCATCGACATACCGGCCCTGCAGCAGCTTGTTGATGATGTTGATCACGATCCCCGTCCCGATAAATGCGACGCCCCAGAAGATCGCGATGCTCAGGACCAGGTTGATGTTCTCGAACGGGCGGAACAGCAGGGCGGGGATCGCGTGCTCAAAGCCGAAGACGCTGCCGAAAAGCAGCCCGAAAACCGCCGAGACGCTGCCGCAGAGCACAACCATGTTGGCGATGTCCCGCCCCGCCCCCGCCTTTTGTTTCCGGCGCATGAGCCAACCGATAAGCGCAAGCACCAGCCCCTGCCCAAGGTCGCCGAACATCATGCCGAACATCAGGGCGAACCCGAACGAGACATAGAAGGTCGGGTCGATCTCTTTGTATTCGGGGAGCCCGTACGTCGACACGATGCTCTCGAACGGCCTGACGAACCCGGCGTTCTCGAGCTTGGTCGGGACATTGATCGCCGAAGCCGGGGCAACGTCTTTCAGGATCACCAGGTCGTCTTTCTTGGAAGCGACGAGGCCCTCGAACCATGCGAGCGAACGCTTGGGGATCCACCCCGACAGGACGACCAGGTCGCGCGTCGCCTTGAAATGGCCCTGCGCGTAAAAGTGCAGGCTTGCCGCCGCGATCCTCCGGGCGGTGACCCGGAGCTCTTCGCACGAATCCTGCCGCATGATCTCTGCGAATTTCTCCAGCCGCGTCCGCTCTCCGGTGATCTCGCCAAGCCGCTTGCCGATGAGCTCGAGCATCTCCGCGGGCGTGCCGGCGACGTCGCGCGGGAAGACCAGGTCCTGGAAGAGCGCCACCTCGAGCACCTTTTCGACCGCTTTCTCGTCGTCGCGATGCGAAACCACCGCGCACAGCTCCTTTGGCCCGTGCTGCGCGAGCGTCAGCATCACCGACTTGCCCTCAAGCGCCTTCTGCATCAGCGATGCCTTGTCATGCGGCACGAAACCGACCTTCATGTGGAGGAACTCGAACCGGTCGAGCGAGCTGAGGTCGACGTCAAGCCCCTTCAGCGACCCCGCCAACTTACGCAACTCCTCGTAGGAGCGCTGCTCGTCCTCGAGCGCCTTGAGCTTCGCTGTGATCCCCTCGACGTCCGACGTGAACTCGTTCAGGAACGGCTCGATCTCGTCGAGCTCCTTCTCGAGGTCGAAATCGAGGTAATCCGACGGGATGGCGATGTCGCAGTCGCGGAGCCCGCCGCACATATCCTGCACCTTTCGCATGTTCTCGGCGGCGTTGCGGTACCGCTTCTCGAGCTCGTCGTTGCGCGCCCCGCCGAGCGCCTTCTCCAGGCCGGGGATCGTTCCAATCGGCGAGAGGTGGACGACGCCCGCCTCGGCGAGCAGCGCGGTTATCTGCGTCAGCTCGTCCTTGATGCCGATGATGTCGACTTTAACCATCCGTGCGGGTCGGAACATATGCTCCCTATTTTTTCAGTATTCTCTCGAGATCTTCGGAGGAGACGCCGTATTCCTTCGCTTCGAGCAACTTGACCAGGTAGGCGATCTCCGCCCGTTTCATGAACAGGAAACCCACGATGACGCTCAGGGAGAATTTGTCCTTTTTGAACATCCCAAACGCCATGTCCTTCAGATAGAGCGCAAAACCGCGCTCTATGTCGCCGATGGTCACCGCTTCCTGGGAAACATATTTCGTCCAGGGAAGCTTGAGCAGGATCGCAAAGACGTTCTTGATATCGGTCTCATAGACAATGCTCTTGAAAAACTTTTCCGTGTATTCGTAATATTCGGGGACCAGATCGGCGAGGATCTCGCCGGGCTCGACGCCATAGATGAATTTCAGCCGGAGCGCCCAGAGAAGGTTGTTCAGGTCCATCTGCGTCCCGTAAAGGCGCTTCAGCCGCTCGCGGTCGAACGGGTTGATCTCCTGTATGCTGCGATACAGGTTCGACAGGTAACCGATATCGATCGCGGAGTCGAGGACATAGAGGTTCTTGTTCTTCAGGTACCGCTCGTACGCCGGCCTGATGATGTCGCCGACAACCGGGTACTTCTCAAGATAGGCGACGACC
>ERZ795055.2392-NODE-2392-length-14221-cov-4.577580_pt1 | contig 14221 bp, 9 predicted proteins | sample MGYA00375139_ERZ795055 | MGnify/ENA primary metagenome ERZ795055 (study PRJEB30184, sample SAMN05720283) | anaerobic digester metagenome | isolation source: active sludge of municipal wastewater-treating anaerobic digesters | place: USA | collected 2015-01-23 ...
GTCACCAAAGGCCGATCCTTATCTGTGCCGGTGATGACCACTCGGATATTGCGCACGGCCAAAAGATCACAGAGCTTGGCAATGTGCTCCACCGGCCAGTTCTTGCTTTTCCATTTATCTGACGCGGCAATATTGATCCCGACCAGCGGCATGGAATCATTGATCCATTCCGAATCCAACAGGGCCTGCGCTTTTTTTCTGGCAGGGTCAGAAATATGCAGTTCGAGCAGAAGATTGGGATCATAGGCGATCCCCAAAAGTTTAAGGATCTGGAACTGATGTTCCACGGGCGGAAGGTCCGCATTCAGCCCATCGGCCGGATCGCTCACAAAAAATCCGAACTTTTTATTGCGAAAACCGTAAACATTTCGAGCAAAGCACAAAAAAGCAAGAAGATGGCTCCGACGATTGTTTTGAAAATCGACCACCTTGTCAAAACGGTATCGGGTCAATTTTCTCGAGAACTTCAAGAACGCCCAAAAATCCTTGTCCCGCTCTTTTACGTCCATCACAATCAGCTCATCGATATAAGGGCACTTCTGCAAGATCGCCTTACTGTCATCACCGACAAGGCAGCAGATCCTGGCCTGCGGAAATTTTTTCCTTAAAGCCTTCAAAGACGCCGTGATTAGAACAACGTCACCGATCGCGCTCAATTTGATCACCAGAATGTTCTGATGGGCTAAAAGCTCTTCATACACCGCAACGGTCTGGCTGGCCATATGCTCCAGCGTATAGCAATCCTCGATCTTTTTTCTGGCCGCGAACGAGATCTCCCGCGCCAATTTGCGGTCGTTCAACAGACGCAGGACCGCTTGAGCCATGCCATCCGTATCCCGCGGAAGGACCAAAAGCCCCGTCTTTTCATCATCAATGATCTCAACAACCCCTCCCACCTTGGTCGCCACGACCGGAACCCCGGTCGCCTGAGCCTCGAGAACAACACGGCCGAACGCCTCCGGGACCACAGAAGCCAAAACAAGCACATCACTGTCCGCCAGGATCTGCGGGACATCCCGCCGATTGCCTAAAAATTCCACGTGCTCTGAAAGCCCCAAATGGCGGGTCAAGACCACAAGTTCCTGTTTATAGCTTTCCTTACCGGGAGACGCGTCCCCAACGATGCGGATCTTTAAATACGGCATGGACCGGACAACTTTTGACATGGCCTTCAAAAAATACACATGCCCTTTGATCGGTGAAAGACGCCCGACGATCGTTACCACAAAATGAGCGCTGCCAGAGCGATCCTGCCGGTGCACTTGAAAGCGCTCCAGATCCACGCTGCGCGGGATATGCCGAACACTTTCCGGCGAAACATGGAACCGCTCGATCATATGCCGACCGATCACCTTGCTGGGAACAATGATCAGTTTCGGAAAGGCCATGACCTTGGAATAAAAGCTCACCGAATAATGCCCGTGGCACGTGGTGATCAATTGAGCAGGCGTTCTGCGGCATGCAAAATACGAGATCCACGCCGGGACCCGGGAACGGGCATGCACGATCTCGATCTTTTCGGTCAAAATGATATCCCGTAATTTTTCAATACACTTCCATGCTGTAAAGATGTTCTTCTTATGAACGGGGAGCTCATAATGTCGAATATCATAATCCAAAAGTTCTTTGACCAGCCCTCCGCCGTTTGAAACAACGATCGAGCCGTGCCCGTGGTCTTTCAGATACTTCGCGAAATCAACCGTTCCGGTCTCAACGCCGCCCACGTTCAATTCTGGCAATATTTGTAAAATACGCATGCGTCTTGCTCCACATTTAAATAAAGCGTTTGATCCCCTGCCGGATCAATTCACTGTCATCCAGGGTCTGCAAATGGATCTTGTTCTTCGCCAGATCATAAATGGATTTTCCGATCGTCCGGGGCCCGGAAGAAAGGATGAATCCGTCCTGCGTCAACAGGTCCATGAACTTATTATGTTTATGCTCGTCCCGAATCACCACCGATCGTCTCTGAACCGGAAAAACGACCAGCCGTTTTCCAGATGAAGCGGCCTCAGAAACCATGGAAATGCTGTCCCCTGAAACGACCAGAATATCCGAGAGTCCCAAGATCCCACCGACCGCCTCAGCGACATTTTCACGATTGGCGATGATCAACAGCTGGCATCGCGCGTCCTTCTTCAGCTCGCGCATCAGGATCTGTTCGACCTTGGCGGATGTGCGCCGCGATGTTGTCAAAAGAATATCTGCATCCAAAGCCTGCGCCGCGTCTTTGATCTGCGCGAGGACGATCCGCATCAATTGTTCGCTCAATTCATAGTCCCTCGTGTCACCCCCGATCAGGACCCCGATCTTCAATTTATTCCGCAACTTCAAATGAGAAAATCTCTTCAACAATCCTTCGACCTGGACCGAAAGATATTCCTTGTCGATCAGATTAGGAGCCCCTTTGGTCACAATCACCCGCTCATTCGGCCGCACGTCCCTAGGATGATCGTGCTGAGGCAAGATCACAACGGAGAACCGATTCGCCGGCAATACGCTCTGCTTTAAGATCCCGATATTCACGCATTGATGCTCTTTTGCCAAAAGCACGTTCACCGCGGCGGAATACGATCCGCATGAGACCACACAATCCGGTTTTTCCGACAACACACCCGCTAAAGCCTCCGCGCTAAGCCCCCGATGCAAAATTCGATTAATCATGCGCCGGGAAAGACAATGCGCACAAAATGCCGCTGCCAGCAAAACATATTTCCAGAACATGCTCCGGTAACCAACAGAGACTTCCTGGACACTGCTTTTCAGGCCCCGGCTATGAAGCTCCCTTTCAAACGCCCTTGCCACACTCTGCGACTGACGAAGATGTCCTATCCTTCCGTCGTGAAGGATCATCGTGCGCCTGTGATCATCAAATTTCCAGACCTTGTACATCCACATATATTCATGCGGCTTCTGCGATACGATCCTTTCAAATTCCGAAGCGATGGTCGCAAGCCCAGCTTCAATATCCCGCTGCTTGCTCCCAGTTTTTGGGCACTCGATGATCCTGGGCTCAATGACCACTTGATGCTTTCCTTCGTTCAGCCGGCGGATAACTCCAAAACAGATCGGCGCCCCAGTCGATAACGCCAGCCTCACGCCCCCGGCCGAGAACCGGGCCTTTTTTCCAAAAAAAGGAACATCCATTCCCTCTTTTCCGCCTTGATCAATGACCATTCCGATGATCTCATTTCTCTTGAGCGCAGCAACGAGCTGACGAGCCCCCGCCCCGCGTTCGAACATGCTAATACCTCCACAGGACGCGTAAGCCTTTTGCCTATATTGATAGATCAGCGCACTGAATGCCGGCATCCGTTCCTGCTCCTTATAGATCACTGTATATGGATATCCCAAAAGCCGGATCGCCAAGCTCGACAGCTCCCAACTTCCGGAATGAACGGTCATCAGGATCAGGCCCCTTCCCTTGGCAAGAGCCTGGTCCAAGACCTCTCCATTGACCACATTGACCGCCCGCTTCACATCTTCGGGGACCATATTCGGCATGCGCAGAAATTCAACAATATTCCGCCCAAAATTCGTGAAAAACAACCGCGTCCACCGATGGATCTGGGCACTTGAAGCTTTCATCCCGAAGGCAATTTTTAAATTCTGATAAACTTCCAAGCGATGACACCCATCGACCAGATAACAGATCATGCCCATCATAGCCCCAAAAGACAAAGCCATCCGATCGGGAAAAAACCGAACGATCCGCCCTGCCAGTTCAAGCAGAGCAAGCATGGCGGATTCTGGAAATAAGTTCTTCTTTGCCATCTTCGATCCCTACACGAATAAAAACAACACAGCACTCAATTTGTTTTTCCTGAAATTGCCGATGAAATACCCGGAGCTTGACCGCATCCTTATGCGTCATAAACAACCTTCTCACTCCCGACTTTTTCACCTCTGTACAGATATCGTCAACATCCTGATCGGAAAACACACAATGATCGGGATAATCATGAAAGCCCGCCACCTGAATGCGCTGGTCCAAAAGCTTACGCCTGAAACTTTCAGGGTCGCCAATGCTGCAAACCACAAACGCCGGCTGCCTGAGCTGTTCTTCTGAAAGTTGCAAATGCCGGCCTTGAAGATCTTGATATTCAAAAATGGAATAACCTGCGACAACCAACGGTATGTGAAAAAACTTTTCCTTTAAAAATTCTTTTGCTTTTTTACCGCGGTCCTCTGCCACATCCGCTTTGTTCAGGATGAAATAACCGGCCCGCCCCAACGCCGATAAAGGTTCCCGCAAAACCCCTCTTGGAAGCACTTCTCCGTTTCCAAATGGATTAGCCGAATTGATCACGACAATATCTAGATCGCGCTTTACACGCCAATGCTGAAATCCGTCGTCCATCACAAAAACATCGACCTCAAATTCCCGTATCGCCTTAGCCGCTCCCCGACGCCGATCCTTATCAACGATCACAGGAACACCTAACGATTCCGAAAGAAGCACCGCTTCATCGCTTAACACAGAACCGGCCGCGCTTTGAGACCGGGCCATATACCCACGGGTCAAAATGACCGGATTAAGGCCATCCGCTTTTAAAACAGAGACAACCCATTGAACAACCGGCGTCTTTCCAGTCCCCCCGACCGTAATGTTACCGATGCAGATCACAGGCCTGCCCAACTTATACGAAGGCAACACGCTCCTTTGATAAAGCCAGCGTATCAATATAACCGCGAGCTTATAAAAAATAGAACTCCCTTTTAATAAAAGGCCGACCACCCCTCCTTTCAAGCCGGGGGCCCTGTCGTTCATTACATCCCAGAGATAATCACGGATCGTGGATTTGCGCATAGCTTTAGGATAATATTGTAGCGCAAAGTTATATTAATTCTAGTATTTGTATAATTAATAAATAAGGTCAAAATCAGAGATTTTTCAAGATTGGGGCCATTTTCTCAAGCGTTCTCTCAGTCGCTCCCTGATGAGCCTGGATAGCGTTTTGAGCGCTCTGGCCGATCTTACGGGCAAAGGCAGGATCCCGTAAAAGCTTATCCATGGTGTTTCTCAATTCAATTTTCGAACGCACTTGCAAAATGGCCTTATTCTGCAGAAGGATGTCCATGATCCCTTTAAAATTCTGGGTATTCGGACCGACCACGACCGGCTTTCCTAAGGCCGCTGGCTCGATCATGTTCTGCCCGCCATAGCCGCAAAGGCTCTTGCCGATAAAAACAAAATCCGCGACGCAATACAGATGCTTAAGATGTCCGATGGTATCGACCAACACGATATCCGAATGAAGGTCTTCCCCCTCCAGGAGCTTAGAAAGCCGCTGGACCGACAATCCATGCTGTTTGAAAAGTGATCCGACCGCGTCAGCCCGATCGATATGGCGCGGCGCTAAAACAAGACGCAAATTGGAGAATGATATCCTCAGCGTCTTATAGACCTTGATAATAATGTCTTCTTCGCCGGGATGAGTGCTTCCGGCCACCCAGACCGGCCCTTTCCAGGTCCGAAAAACATTCCCGAAACCGAAACGCTCAGGATCATCCGCCTGGTCCAGTTTCATATTGCCGACCGCGTGGACTTTTTCCTCAGCAACACCAAGAGCAAGGATCCGTTCGCGGTCCAAGGGAGACTGCATGCAGAACATCCGGACGCATTTCAAGACCGGACGCAAAAGGAAGCGGACCGCAAAATATCGCCTGAACCCTTTATCGGAGATCCGCCCGTTGACCTGCACGATGGGAACTCCTTTTTTTGCTAACGCGCAAAATATATTAGGCCAGATCTCAGTCTCCGCAATGATGTAAAGGACCGGGCGAATATGATGGATAAAACGGTGAACGGCCGCGCTGAAATCCAGCGGAGCATAGATCACCAGGTCCTGTTCATCCATTTGGGTCCGCGCCAACGCATAACCCGTCGGGGTTACCGTTGAGACCACGATCCCGATGTGAGGAACCCTCTGCTTTAATTTTTTGACCAGGTTCATGACCGCCATGACTTCCCCGACAGAGACCGCGTGGACCCAGATATGAGGCTTCTGGGCCAAGGCCCGTTTGAGTTCAGCGGGCAAAAACCCAAAACGCATCCCGAATCCTTTATGCCATTTCCTCTTAAGGAACAAAAAAGGAGAATACAGGATGCAAAAGACAACAAAGATCAGGTCATAAACAATAACCAAAACAACCTCCTTTAAGCTCTCGGATGGGCCTGTTCATAAACTTTCTTTAAACGCTCCGTTGTCACATGCGTATAGATCTGGGTCGTCGACAAATTACTGTGCCCCAGGAGTTCCTGCACTGAACGCAGATCAGCGCCATGATTGAGCATGTGCGTCGCGAAAGAATGCCTCAGCATGTGCGGAGAAACATGCAGTTGCAAACTCGCATCCAAAATACGCTTATTTATGATATTGCGCACACTGCGGTCCGTCAAACGAGTTCCGTTTTTATTTAAAAAGAGGGCTCGGCCACCATGAGGACGGCAATCCAGATAGTCGCGGATCGCAGCGATCGCCTTATCTCCGATCGGCACGATACGTTCCTTCTTGCCCTTCCCTTCCACTTTCGCGATATTACCGAACATATCAACGCTGTCGACATTAAGCCCCACCAACTCCGAAACGCGCATGCCGCTGCTGTAAAGCGTCTCCAGGATCGCACGGTCACGTTTGCCCCTGGGGCTCTTAGCCTCGGGTATTTCCAAAAGGGACGTCACGTCCGGCTCATTCAAAAATTTGGGCAAGGTCTTATCCAGCTTCGGCGTCAAAAGCAGCAAAGCGGGGTTCTCATGGATCAAATTCTCTTTGTGAAGGAATTTAAAAAAACTACGGAGCGAGGAAAGCTTCCTGGCCAAAGTACGCGGCCTGTAATTATGCTGCCGCAGGCTTGCGAGGAACTTCCGGAAATCAAGGTATTGAATGCCTGCGATCTCCCTGTTGTCGCCGATAAAGGCAACAAATTCCATAAGGTCGATCTTATAGTTCAATAACGTATGGCGTGAATAGTTGCGTTCGATCTCCAGATAATCCAAGAATTTATCGATATACCGGCTAATGACCATCCGAAGGCATCTCCTTTGAAACCCCGTGATCTTGGATCATTTTAGCATGCCGAAAAATAAGGCAAAACAGATAACCGAAATTATTTCGGGTCCGGAAGACTGTTGGACGTGTAGGTGCACTGCGGATATTTCGTGCACCCATAGAAGAACCGTCCTCCGCGCGAAGACCTCTGCACGAGCTCCCCGCCGCAACCTTCCTGCGGGCAGACAACGCCGGTCGTGATCGGCTTGGCGAATTTGCATTTCGGGAATCCTGAACAGCTCAAGAACTTTCCCCGCCGTCCCCACTTGACCACCATCGGGCGTCCGCATTCGGTGCATTTCTGCTCAACAAAAGTTTGCGTGCGCTCCATATTGTCATGCGCGAACATCAGTTCTTTTTTGAACGATTCATAAAACTCCTTCAACAGCTTCACGTATTCAAGCGCGCCGTCCTCAACTTTATCGAGGTCCTCTTCCATGCTGGCCGTGAATTTGATATCCATGATCTTCTCGAAATAAGCGATTAGAAGATCGCAAACCTGGATGCCAAGGTCCGTCGCCCGGAAATACCCCTTATCACGCAGGACATAATTGCGGTTGACGAGCGTCTGAATGATCGAGGCATATGTGCTGGGTCGTCCGATCCCGTCCTCTTCAAGCGCCTTAACAAGGCTGGCGTCCGAATAGCGGGGCGGCGGTTTGGTGAAGTGCTGGGATGGTTTGACCTCAACCAGGGAAAGAGAATCACCCTTGTCATATTGAGAAAGGTCGATCGGGGCCTCATCATCCACTTTATCCTGGCTGGCACGCAAGAACCCTTCAAAAACAATAATAGAGCCCGTGGCCGCGAACTGGAACCTTCCCGCAGAGATCTCAAGCCTGCGGTTCTTGTAAATTGCCGGCGGCATCTGGGAACTGACGAACCTGCGCCAGATCAGTTCATACAATCGGAACTGGTCCCTCTCCAAAAACGCTTCCACATCAGCCGGCTTAAGAAGAACATCCGTCGGCCGTATCGCTTCATGGGCCTCCTGCGCGGATTTTTTGGAACGGTAAACATTGGGCTGCTCGGGTAGATATTCCGCGCCATATTCCTTGTCAATAAAGATGCGGAGCTTTCCTAAAGCTTCCTGCGCGATATTGACCGAATCGGTACGCATGTAGGTGATCAAACCGACGGTCTCACCGTTACCGATATCGACCCCTTCATAAAGTTGCTGGGCGACCCGCATCGTGCGGTCGGCATTGAACCCAAGCTTTGTGAAGGCCTCTTGCTGCATTGTGCTGGTAATAAAAGGTGCCAACGGTTTACGCTGGCGCTGGCGCTCGGTCATGCCCGAGACCACATACGACCCGGCCTTCAATTCATCAACGATCGCTTGGGATTCCGCCTGCGTTTTAAGTTCAAATTTTTCGCCGTTGATCCTTTCAAGCTGCGCCGTCAAAAGGCCATCGACCCCTTGTTTTTGCAGGTCCACGGCGATCTGCCAATATTCCTTCGGGATAAAATTCCGGATGTCTTTCTCCCGTTCGACCACAAGCCGCAACGCAACGCTCTGCACGCGCCCGGCGCTCAAGCGCGAACCCACTTTCTTCCAAAGCAAAGGGCTGATCTTATAGCCAACGATCCGGTCCAAGATCCGACGGGCCATCTGCGCGTTGATCAAATTCTCATTGAATTTGCGCGGCTTTTCAAAAGCGCGCAAGACCGCGTCTTTGGTGATCTCCTGGAATGTCACCCGGTAGATGTCTTTGCCTTCTCCCAAATGCTGCGCAAGGTTCCAGCCGATGGCCTCCCCTTCGCGGTCAGGGTCCGTCGCGAAATAGATCTCTTTTTTGGTGGCGGCCTCTTTTTTGAGTTGGCTTAAGATCTTCTGTTTTGAACGGACCACGATCATTTTTGGTTCAAAATCATGATCAACATCAACACCCAAAGAAGACTTCGGCAGATCGATCAAATGCCCCATGGATGAGGTGACCTTATAACTTTTGCCTAAAATCTTACTGATCGTCTTGATCTTTGTCGGGGACTCAACAATAACGAGCTTGTTTGCCATAAATCGGTTTCATTCACTTTCATTGGACAACGTTGTGCGATCGAACAAAAAAGTTCCCTTTGACCCTTCGGACCCAATGTCCGCACTCCAAAGATGAGATGACCCCCATGACTTCTGCCGCCGGCCTCTGCGCAAGCGCGGCAAGATGTTCAAAATGCACAGGATCATCGGACAAATGCTTAAAAACGTTATGTTCAGCTTCTGACAAGACCTCCTTCCTGGAGAGCATGGTTTCATTCTGACCCAAGCCAGCCCGGATGCGCGGGGCCAATTCTTCCAAAATATCTTCGACTCCACAAACAATTTTTGCGCCCTGCTTGATCAGCTGATGAACGCCGATACTTGTCCTGCGGTGAATCGGTCCGGGAACCGCGAAAACTTCCCTTCCCTGTTCAAGCGCGTAGCGCACCGTGATCAACGCCCCACTCCGCTCGGCAGCTTCCACGACCACCGTGCCCAGCGCCAAGCCGCTGATCACGCGGTTACGGCGGGGAAAATTTCCGGCATGAGGAGGTGTCGCCATGGAAAACTCTGAAACAAGAGCCCCCGAGGACGACGCGATCTCATCAGCCAAAGCCGCATTTTCAGGAGGATAAATCCTGGAAAGACCATTGCCCAAAACTGCCACCGTCGCCCCTCCGGCCTTCATCGCTCCCCGATGGGCAGCTGTATCGATCCCGCGCGCCAAACCGGAAACAACAGTGATCCCCAAAGACGCGCAACGGCCTGCAAGCTCTTCAGCCACAGATAATCCATAAACGCTGCATTGCCGTGAGCCAACGATCGAGACGGACAGGGATTGCAATACCCGCGCATCACCTTTAATATAAAGAATCTGTGGCGGGTCCGGGATCTCTTTCAAAAGAAACGGATAATCAGCGTCCCTCTTGATCAGCACCGCTACCCCGTGCTGTTCCAGCAAGGCCCGCTCCTCTTTAAGAAACCGTTCTACCGAGAACGTTTCCAATGCCTCCCTCGCCGGCCTTCGCAAAAACCGGCCCCAGGCTTCCCGACCTTGATTCAGATCAAAACCACCCTGTGCATTTTCAAAGAACTCCGTCAATTTGTTCATGGTCACCGAACCCAAACCCGGCACGGCGTTCAAGCACATCAACGCCTCACGCTCTGTCATAACACCCTCACCATTCTCCCGCAACCTTAAGCAGCCTAAGCCATTCCTAAAAACCCAGCGATCTCTTCAACAATTTCTTCAGGCGTTTTTCCGTCAGTCACAACACACCGATCCGCGGCCTTCTCATAAATCCCCTCTCGAACAGACATCAGCTCCGTGATCTTTTTTTTCGGGTCGCCCACATTCAACAACGGCCGATGCGTCTGGTCTTTGACCCTCTCATAGATCACGTCCGGATCAGCCTTAAGATACACGATCAGGCCTCCGTTCTTCAAACGCCGTACATTTTCCTCTTTCAATACCACACCGCCACCGCAATCAATGACAAGGCCCTTATCTTGGACCACCTCAGCGATCACGCGTGATTCAAGCTCGCGGAAATACGGCTCGCCGCTCTGTGAAAAAATATCGCCGATCTGTCTTCCGTCAGCCTCAATGATCAGGTCATCGATCGCCCTGCGTCGACGGCCGAGCCTTTGCGCAAGAAGATCGGAGACTACGGTCTTGCCCGCGCCCATAAATCCGATTAAAGCGATATTTTTTTCGTTCATCATGCCGCGATTGTAACACACGCCTCAAAGAAGTGTCAAATATCAACAGCGTATTTATTCGATCCTATCACAAGGACGGGTTATAGATGCCATACTGGCCCAGGACCCATGTGATGATCTGATCGCCCAAGAACATGCTGAGCAAACACCCCAAGACCAAAAAAGGCCCGTAAGCGATCGCGCTATCCTTGGTGCGGATCTTTTCTGCCACCCCGTAAACAGCGCCAAAAAACGGAGCGATAAAAAACGTCAAAAACGCGACCTTCCAGCCCAGAAAAGCACCCATAAGGGCCATCAACTTCACATCTCCCCCACCCATGGATTCTTTACGAAAGATCACATCGCCGATCAGCCCCATCGCATAGATCATTCCGCCACCGAACAAAAGACCGATCAATGACGCATCCGCGCTCCGGATATAAGGAAAGATCTTTTCCGCTGGATTGATCCGCGCCAGCAGAAACGCGCAACCCCACTGGAGAGCCAAAAGCATAATGATGATAAAGAATAATACCTTGTCTTCTTGGTCGGGTTTTCTTTTATGGGCCCAAAAATCAAGCAAATGGACCAGAAGACATGCCACAACAATAATTCGCATACTCAGTTGCCCCACGGCCAGGGCATTTTCCGAGATCTGATGGAGCCCCGGGATCAGACAGCTTAAAATAAATCCAACGCACATCCCTCCAACGCTGACCTCATCCGGAATGATCCGATGCTCAAAATCCACGAACGTTGCGATAATAAAACAAGACAGCATCACCCAATACGCCAACGTGACCGCCGTCAGGCCGTAATACCGAAAGAACCCCAAGAACACCATTCCCGTCAGAAATTCAACAAGAAAATACCGGAACGAGTATTTGGAGCGGCAAAAACGGCAACGACCACCCAAAATCAGATAAGAAAACAGCGGAATATTATCATGCCAGGGGATCGTTTTTTTGCAGACCGTGCAATGGGAGCGCGGCCGCACGATCGACTCGGATTTAGGCAAACGCACGATACAGACGTTGAGAAAGCTCCCGATGATCGTCCCAAAAAAGAAAACAGCGATATCTATTAAAACTTGTTCGCTCATATCACCTCCCCGCGTTCCAGGCTCATCCTCATTTGCTCACGGATGACCTCCGAAAGCTCGACATTGGCCCAGTGCTCAAAAGCCAGGATCCCTTGATAGAGAAGCATCCCCAAGCCGTTTGAAACGCGGCAGCCATGATCAGCCGCCATTTGCAAAAGCTTGGTCCGGGCCGGATTATAGATAAGATCATAAACAAAAAGATCTTTATGCAAAAGTTCCTGGCTGACCAAAAGAGGATCATCTTTTTTCAAACCAACGGGTGTCGCATTGATCAAAATGTCCGCAAATTCGATATTGAGGTCATCAATACTGTCCACCACTTTTACCACGGAGGTATCCATCCTTTGGCCCAGATCGCTCACCAAAAATCTTGCCTTTTCCTTTTCCATATCATAAAGGCGCACGGAATCAGGCCCATCAGCCTGCAGACAGAGCACGCTTATAATAGCCCGCGCCGCTCCTCCCGCGCCTAAAATCGAAACCCTCTTTCCCTGCAATGAGCAATTCAGCTCATTTAAGTGGGCAAGAAATCCTGGGCCATCCGTGTTATGCCCGATCAACTCGCGCTTTTCCGTGATCACGACCGTATTAACAGCCATGACCTTTTGGGCATAGGGAGACAACGCGTCCAGAAAAGGAATGACCTTTTCTTTATAAGGGACCGTGACATTGATCCCGAAGATCGGGCTTTCTGCAGCTTTGAGCCGACGAAAAAATGGCTCCACTTCCTCATCTTTTAAGGGGAATAATTTATAGACAGCATCCACATCAAGCGCGCGGAATGCCGTGTTGTGCATCAATGGCGACAGGCTATGGCCCAAGGGATAGCCGATCAGGCCATATGTTGTGATCTGCTCATCTTCCATGCTCAGATATTGGACCCATCTATGGATTTTTTGGGATGATCGTTCAATACTTTATTGAGCGCGTTAATATAAGCCTTGGCAGATGCCACAACAATATCCGTGCTGATGGCATGTGCAACAACCGTGTGCATATCCTTGAACTGGACTTTCACCGTGGCCTCTCCAAAAGCGTCCTTCCCCCGCGTCACAGAACGGATGGAATAATCCAGCAATTTGCCGGAAACAGAGGTCATGTTGTCGATCGCTTTGTAACAGGCATCAACCGGCCCGTCACCGGACGATGATTTGCGCAGGACTTTCCCTTCACGAGATTTCAGGACAACCTCTGCTTTGGGATTGATCTTGGCGCCGCTGGTGATGGTCAGGTCTTCCAGCTCCCAGACCGGTTCATAGGTCCTGGCCTCATCATCAACAATGGCCAGCAGGTCATCATCAAAAACCTCTTTTTTCTTGTCTGCTACGATCTTAAAACGCTCAAAAGCGCGCGTTAAATCTTCTTCGGAAAGATCAACGCCCAACGTCTTTAGACGTTCACGGAACGCGTGCCGTCCTGAATGCTTGCCCAAAACCAGACCGCTGGTGGAAACTCCCACGTCTTCAGGCTTCATGATCTCATACGTAGACCTGTTGCTTAAAACTCCGTGCTGATGGATGCCGGATTCGTGCGCGAAGGCGTTCGCCCCAACGATGGCCTTGTTCGGCGGAACCGGAAATCCGGTCAGCTTCGAAACAAGGCGCGATACTCTCAAGATCTCTTTCGTATTGATATTCGTCGCGACCCCGAAATAATCCTTGCGGGTCCTTAACGCCATCACGATCTCCTCCAGGGCGGCATTCCCGGCCCGCTCGCCAATGCCGTTGATCGTGCATTCCGCCTGCCTGGCCCCGGCCTTAATGGCCGCCAAAGAGTTCGCCACCCCCAGTCCCAGATCATCATGACAATGAACGGAGATCACGGCCTTATTGATGTTCGGCACATTGTTGCGGATATCCGTGATCAGCTCCGCGTACTCGACCGGGTTTGTATAACCGACCGTGTCCGGAATATTGACCGTCTTGGCGCCCGCCTTGATGACCGCTTCCAGAATTCGGAACAGGAAATCCCGTTCGCTGCGAGAAGCGTCCTCAGGTGAGAACTCGATATCCGACATCTTGGATTTGGCATACTTCACCGAATCTACTGCCATTTCCAGGACCTCATCTTTATTCTTTTTTAATTTATGCGTCAGATGGATCTTGGAAGTGGCGACAAAAACATGAATGCGTCCACTTTCTGCCACCTTCACCGCATCGTAGACGGCATCGATATCCTTCTTGATCGATCGAGCCAGACCGCAGATCGTCGAATGTTTAATAGCCTTGGCGATTTTTTGGACCGCCGCGAAATCTCCCGGAGAACTGATCGGAAATCCCGCCTCAATGATATCCACGCCCAAACGTTCCAAGGCATAAGCGATCTCGAGCTTCTCCTTCTCGTTCAAACTCGCTCCAGGAGCCTGTTCACCATCCCGTAAGGTTGTAT
>ERZ795055.2393-NODE-2393-length-14220-cov-4.026968_pt1 | contig 14220 bp, 7 predicted proteins | sample MGYA00375139_ERZ795055 | MGnify/ENA primary metagenome ERZ795055 (study PRJEB30184, sample SAMN05720283) | anaerobic digester metagenome | isolation source: active sludge of municipal wastewater-treating anaerobic digesters | place: USA | collected 2015-01-23 ...
CGGCGTGCGCGCCACCAAGAAATCGTATTCAAGCGAGCCCTTGGGTCCACGGGCCGGCACCAGCAGCTCTAAAACCGCCGTCACCTCGCCGGTCCGACGGGTGACCCAAACGTGGTAACCATTTTGCCGGGAAAGCGGCAACGCCTCGCCATTGACAGTGGCTCGCACCACGACAACATCTTCGCCCACAAGCGGCACCACTTTGTAACGCTCGGGATGCCCCAGCGTCATGCCGAGTTCAAGGCGCAGCACCAGCCCGGACGCCTTGGCCTCGCCCGAATAAAGCGCCGCGCCCAACACCACGGCCGGTCCCAGCGACTTTTGTGCCGCACGACGCTTGGCGACCAAGGTCTGTTGTACCTTGTCGTACTCCCCCAGCGGCACTTCGACCTTGGCCTCGGCCGCTGTGGGCGGCGCGGACGCAGGCGGGTAAGCAACACCGCCGTAGGCATTGATTGGCAGGTTTTGTTGCATCATCACCGCATCGAAGTTCAAATCGGCTTTCTTCGCGCGCTCTTTCCGCGCGGCGGAGGCGGCACGCTCTTCGTCGCGTTGATCGTCCCCCTCATCGAGGTCCGACTCAAAAGCCGCGTCCATCTGTTGAGAACCTGCGCCCTCGATGTCGTTGACGTCCATCGGGATTGGCGAACGGCCGGAGATGAGAAACGCCACGCACGGCACGAATGCCAAGAGCTTAACCACGGGCCACCTCCTGGCGCTGGGCTTGGCGCCGCGCAGCCACGACGAGCAACAACAGCGTCAAGGACGATAACAGCAGCGGGAACAGCACCACGAGCGTCAGCCAAACCAACACCAGACCTACAAGACCAACGCTGCGCAGCGAAATGAGGCTTAGAAACTGCCACGGTGTCGCGATGAAGGTGCCGAGCTTCGCCACCAGGTCACGGCCGCTAAGCTGCACAAGCCACATCAGCAGTGCCAAATCTACCGCCCACAACATGCGCCGATGACTGCCGAGGACGTAGTAGGCCGCGATCAGTCCCACGACGCACCACAGCGCCATCGCTGCATAGAGGACCGGCGTGCGCCGGCCCTGCAACAGCAACCATGCCAATCCCAAGGTGATGACGAAGCTCAACCAGCGCGACCCGGTGGTCACCCAAGTGGCCGCATAAGTCACCGAAATCACTGATTGTTCTCGGGAGAGCAGGACCCGACGAAAACGGTAACGCTCGCCCACCAACGGGAAGTTGGACAAGACCATTTGGCCCTCGTCCTTGAGGCCCGCCTCCGAGCGGTAGATCACTTTGCGCTGCGACAAGATGTTCTGATAACGCCCACCGGCCCAGGCGTCGCGGATCCACAACGACTGCAGCAAGAAATCACGTACCCGCCGGAACGGGTCGTAACGTAGGTTGTCGTATTGCGTCAGATTGCCTGCAAATCGTAGCGGGCTGACATCGCTTGGCAGGTACAGGTGCCACAACACCTGCATCCCCTCGACGTCCAGGCTCGGCAATGCCAACGACGTGGTCCCAGCGACCCCCAACGCCGAATGTTGATTGCGATAGGCCAGCTCAATAACGAAGCTGGTTTCCTGCATACCCCCGCTTTTCGCCGGAATCACCAGCTCCTGACCCACCAACAGTTCGGTGCCCCCGCCCAGGTCGTTCGGATTGCTATCGACGATCGGTTGGTAGGCATTGGGATCAGAGTAGTAGAAGTTTGCCAACCCCGAGAGCGTGTCCCCTGCGGCCACAACGTGACGACGGCCGTGCGCAACATCTACGCGTTCACTTTGGCGTAACGGCAACAGCAAAGCTTCATCGCCCCCCTGGACCACCACGGCGGGTCGCACCGATTGGCCGTCGATGAGCGAGTGCGTCAGCAACGCGCCTTTGGGGAGCACCAACTTCACATATTGGCGAGTGTTGTTGCGCATGCGCAGTTTCAGCTTGGTGATTTCTACGCCATCAGCCAACAACACCGAGGAGGCCTGCACCTCGTCGATCAGCGTGCTCAAGAGCTCCACCGTGGTGAGCCGTTCGAGCGCCACGGTGATGGTGGGAGCCGCGGTGAAACTGAAGCCGTGCACAATCGGACTCGTGGTAAGATCGGTGAGCTCGGCTGGCAGATCAGTCACCGACACAGTCTCGGCCTCGGCCACGTTCTGCACTTTGACCTCAAGCCCCGCTGGCGCCTGCACCCCCAGAACACCGGTGAATGAAACCCCCACGCCCGGTAACGGCAGTCGCAACACCGTCGGCTTTTGCACCTCGGTGGGGAATTGAAAGTGAACCAACAGCCGCGTCTCTCCCGACAACAGGTAGCGCAACAACACCACCAACCGCCCCCCTGCAGTCGCGTCGGTGTACCACTGCAACACCGCATCGCCGTCCACCCCCACCACCTCCACATCAGCGGGCAGACGCAAGTCGATGCGATCGGTTTCGCCGTCGCGAATACTCAAGTCAAAGGCGGCGGTACCTTCGGTCACCGCTTCGTGGGTCGTAAACAACGCACTCAGCTTGGCCTCCATCGCCACCTGAGCCATCGACCGATGGCTGACCCGGCGACTCCAGCCGAGGTCGATGATGCCGCCCGCGTCAATGGCACCTTCGAGCACCGTGCTCGCGCCCTGGCTGCGCTCAGCCACCAGCACGCCCGCGCTCAGGCGAGGCTCAATGTCGGTTTCGGGAATGGTCACGCGCAGTTGGGTAATCCCTCCGTCCGGTAGCGCTACCCGCACACGCCTAGCGAAGCGGTCCTGCTCGCGGCCTGAGTAAAACTGCGCCTGCACGGTGTAGACTCCAGGGCGATCGACCCCCAAGGTGTACATCGCTCCCTCGCGTAGCAGCGACGTACGTTGGCCATTGATGCGCACATCCCCCACCGAGGTGGCGGCGTCCAACAGCGGCACCCGAACCTGGCCACTTTCGGCATCGAGCACTTGAAAACGCGCGGTGAGCGTCGCAGAAAAGAGGCCGCGTTTGAGCGCGCCTTCGACTTTGCGTTCCAACCAGACCACTGCCACCGGTGCCCGCTCCGGCACGAGCGCGGCATCACGTTCGGTGCGCATCGCCTCCCAAGTCGAAAGCGGCATCGTTGCCGTGCCGTTGGTCACCCCCGCGGCCACACCCGAAAGCCACAGCACAACCCCCAACATGCCGATACTCTGCATGGCATTGCCTCCTCTTCGACTGCGATCGATGGTGCTGCACGCTAACAGGGTCAGGAAAGCTCGGCAACGCTTACGCGGGCGGCCACGAGGCCAACACTACGACGCGTCGCGGCCAGGGCGAACAAAACGCGAAACGGTATCGACGAGCTCTTGCGGCAAATAGGGTTTCTGCACAAAGCCTGACAACCCTAGCAACGCAAAACGATCGTTGGCCTCGTCGGCGGAGTAACCACTGGACAGAAGCACCGGCAAATCGGGTCGCAACAACCGAAGCTTCTCACAAACCTCGGCACCGGTTTTGCCCGGCATCGTGAGGTCCAAAATCGCAATGGCGATTTCCTCGATGCGCTCGCTGCCTTTGGCCAAAGCATCATCGCCATCGGAGGCAACAATGAGCGTGTAGCCCGCGCGCTCCAGTGCCCGCGAGGCGACTTCGCGCACAACCTCTTCATCGTCTGCCAACAACACCACGGCGTCACGGACCACGAGCGGTACGCTTGGAACCGGAGCTGGCGATGCCACGGTTGGCCGGGAGCCGCGACTGACCGGTAGGAACACCCGAAAGGCGCTGCCCTCACCCGGCGTCGTGCCCACCTGCAAAGCCCCCCGATGACCGCGCACAACCCCCAACACGGCGGCCAAACCCATGCCGCGGCCGGTGGCTTTGGTGGTGAAAAACGGCTCGAAGATCCGATTACGTACCGTCGCGTCCATCCCGACGCCGCTATCTTCCACCTGGATACAGACGTGTTTGCCAGGCGCCAACGCCGTGCCCAAAAGCGGTTCACGACGGTCGAGCTCGGTGGCGTCCAAGGTCAAAACCGACACTCGCACCGTCCCACCCCGCGGCGCCATGGCCTCAGATGCGTTGCTGATCAGGTTCATCACCACCTGTTGCAGCTGCGCACCATCCCCGTCGATCTCTGGCTCGGCGGCATCCAGTCGCAGTTCCAGACGAGTGTTTTTCGGCAGCGTCGCCTCGAGGAGTTGGGCAAGCTCGGAGATCAGACGTGACAGACGCAACGGCTCCCGAGCTACAGCTCCGCGACCGGAATACGCCAACATCTGTTGGCTCAAGCCTGCGGCGCGCCGTGCTGCCAAGGCAATTTGCTGCACCGCAACACGTGCCGGGGCATCCGCAGAGAGGTCCATCAACGCCAGGCTGGCGTTCCCCAACACCCCGACAAGCAAGTTGTTAAAATCGTGGGCCATACCACCAGCGAGCACGCCGAGACTTTCGAGCCGCTGCGCGTGATGCAAGTGTTCAGCGACGCGTTGACGTTCGGCCTGCCCCCGCCGTTGCTCGGTAACATCACGGCAGGTGATCAACAGCGCTGCGGGCGCAAGCGCCGGCGCGTTGATCGACGCCAGCTGCAAATCGACAGGAAACACCGAGCCGTCCTGCCGTTTGCACTCAACCACCACGTGCATCGCTGGACTGCCCGCCTGGAGCCGCCCCAGCTGGCGCGCAAGCTCCTGGTGGCCCGTTACGAGCAGCCGCTGCAGCGCCGGACCCACATATGCGAGCGCGGCCTCAGCATTGGGCACGCCCAACAACTTGGCAAACGCTTGGTTGACGATCATCGGCGTCCCGGCGGCATCACACACCATCACGCCATCGGGAAAGGCGTCGGCGAAGGCCACGAGGCGCGGATCGCCCAGCCCCTCGCCGACATGTTCGTTTGGTGTCCCCTGCCCCATATGCGCCTCCCCCATGCTCCTATCATCGCGTCCGCGTTCGAGCGGTGCAAGCCGCGCTGCGACAACCTAAAAACGTCGCCGGCGCCCTTTGTCCTGCGCGACTTCGCGCAAACACTCCACGAACGCCTGCCGCGCTGGATACTCCTCGGGTTCGTTCCAACTCAACCAAATGCCTCGATGCAGCTCGTCGGCTGGAAATCGCAACGGGTGGAGTGCACCCGCATCCAGTTCGTCGCGTAGCGCCATCAACGGCAGAAACGCCAAGCCCATGTCCATGCGCACCATGCGAATCAGCGCCGCGATTTGCGGCGTTTGAATGAAAGTCTCCATCTGAATCTTGTGACGCGTAAGCATCTGATCGATGAGCTTGGCGGTCGGCGACTGGGCATCGAAGGTGATGAGCCGCTCGCCTTGTAGCTCCTCGGGCCGTACAAAGCGCCGCCGCCAAAAGCGATGCTGACGCCCACACACGAGCACCAGCGGATCGTCCAAAAGCAACGCCGCGCGCTCTTTGCTGGGAGGCTTCGGCCCTGCGGTCAACGCCAGATCGACCTCGCCCGCCTCCAAGAGATCTTGCACGATGTCGGCATGCTCAAATCGCACCACCGGGTGCACCCGCGAATGGCGTTGGGCAAACGCAGATAACGCCTCTGGCAGCAGGTAGATGCCAACGCTGTTAACAGTGCCAACTCGCAAGCTTCCCGAGGGTGTTGCCGTATCACTGCCAAGCCCCCGCTCCATCTCTTCCACATGCGTGAGCAGCGCCCGCGCCTGGGCATACAGCCGCTCACCGGCTGCACTTAGATTGACACCGGTATGATGCCGCTCGAACAGCGGCGCCCCGACCTCATCTTCGAGGCGAGCCACCTGAATGCTCAAAGTCGGTTGCGACACGCCCATACGCCGGGCTGCACGGCTGAAGGAACCAGCATCGGCCACCGCCGCGAAATAGCGAATCCTCGTCAGGTCAAGCATTGAACGTAGGTCCCTTATCCTTTCAGATCGACGACCGTGACCCCATCGCCGCCTTCGTGCATGCCGCCGGGTCGAAAGCGTGCGACATAAGGCATTCGCCCCAAGCTCTCACGGATCAGCTTTTTCAAGATGCCGGTACCATGCCCATGCACGATAAACACGCAATTGGGTCCCGCATAGGACGAATGATCCAAGAAGAGCTCAATCTCCTTGAGCGCCTCATCGGCCCTCATACCGCGCACGTCCACCCGTGCTTCTGGTGAAACAATGGCTTGCGCTCCCACGTCCTTGGATTTCTGCCGCGGCATCGGCTCGGGACCACGCTTGCCCTTACCCAACAGCACCAGGTCGGTAAACGGCAGCCGTATGCGCAACGTGCCAAGCCCTACCACCGCACCTTCCTCATCCACCGCCAACACCTCGCCGTCCTTCTTGAGGGACAAAACCCGCACGCGCGCCCCAACCGTCACTGTCTCGGATTTGGCCGTGATGCGCTCCGGCGCACCGCTTAACGTCGTACGCGCGCGCTCAGCTTCACGATGCTGCTCAGTCGCATGGGAGGCGAGCTCCGCTTGAGCAGCCTGAGCCTTGCGGATCGTGGGTTGTGCTTGGAGCTCGGCCACCAGCCTCGTCACCTTGGCACGTTCAAGCTCAAATTCTTGGGCCAACGCCTCCCGCACACGCACCTCCGCCGCGAGGCGTGCCTCCTGTGCGGCCTTGGTCGCGATAGACAGCTGTTCGCGTTCGGCCGCCAGCGCTTGCCGCTCTTGTGTCACGGATTCAGATAGCTGCTGCGCGGCGTTTTTGGCACTCTCCAACGCTTTGATGGCCAACGACAACGCACCGCCAGTCTGGAGCTGCGCCCGGGCGCGCTCAATCACGGCCCGTGGCAATCCCACCTGGCGAGCAATTTCAATCGCGTTAGACGCCCCAGCGGCCCCCAGTTCGAGGATGAACGTAGGCGCCAAGGTGGCGGCGTCGAAACACATCCGCGCATTCACGAAACGCGGGTCAACAAGCCCCAGAGCCTTCACCTCGTCTAGATGGGTGGTCACGAGGACGGTGGCATGACAACCGGCCATTTCGTGCAGGATCGACGTCGCCAGAGCGGCGCCTTCGCGTGGGTCGGTGTCGGCGGCGATCTCGTCGATCAGAACCAACCAGCCTTTGCCAGCTTGCCGCAAAATGTCCTTCAGCGTGGTCAGGTGAGCCGAGAAGGTAGAAAGATCGCGACTCAAATCCTGGGCGTCGCCCATCGCGCTCAAGATGCCGAAGAACAACGGTATCCGAGAGCCCGACGCTGCAGGAATCGGCAACCCGGCGCGCACCATCAGGCTACACAGGCCGGCCGTGGTGATGCTCACGGTTTTGCCACCTGCGTTTGGCCCTGACACCACCAACGCGCGTTCTGTTTCTCCCAAGCGCAAATCGTTGGGTCTCACACGTTTGTGCTGCAACACGAGCAGCGGATGCCGGGCCCCGACAAGCCGCAACTCGGTGGCCTCCTCCAGCACCGTGGCGGGAGATGCATCCAGGCGGTCCGCCAATCGCCCCGCAGCCTGCGTCACGTCCAACGTCGCGAGGCAGCGAATGGCTACTTTTAGCTCACTCGCATGATCCCCGAGATAGGCCGATAACTCCGTTAGGATCTGGCGTTCCTCTTCCAACGCGAGCGACTCGGCAATCGACAGCTCGTTGCCTAAATCCACTAACGTTTGCGGCTCGATGAACAACGTCAACCCTGACTGCGAGGCGTTGTGCACAATGCCGGGGACTTTACTTCGGTAGGTGGCCTGAATCGGCAGCACGTAGCGGTCATTGCGCACGGAGTAATAGCTATCTTGAAGATACAGGGAGAAATCCGGGTCGTGCACCATTGATTCGGCGCGCTGCTTCAGCTCGGCGTGGAGGTGCCGGGCACGGCGACGATAGGTCGCAAGCGCCTCACTGGCCGAATCCTTAATACTTCCGGACGGCTCGAACACCGCATCGATACGAGCGGCCAACGGCCCCAAATCCACGAGCCCTTGTGCAACTTCATTGAGGAGCGGCGCGCGTTCGCGTCGCGACAGCAAGAATCGGCGCGTCTCGGCGGCGGCCCGAATCAACTGGCCACAACTGCGAATCTCTTCGCCGGCAAGTGCGGCGCCTTTTTCAGCGCGATCCAGTGCGCTCTCAGGATCGCCGATACCTCCCAAGGGCAGCCCTTGATCCAGGCGCAACAGGCCGCGCACCTCTTCGATGCGCAACAACGACGTCTCAACAGCTGCACGGCTGTCCAAGAACGGTAAGGTTCGGGCTATCACCTGTCCGCGCGCAGTGCCGGCGCCCTCCGCCAAGGCGGCGAGCAACTGTGGCCAACCTAGGTCGGTGAGAGTGCGATCGTTGGTGGACAAAGGCTGGATGGTCGTCATCGTGGCTCGCATCATGCGCGCTCGGGAGCCCATCTCCCCATCGCGCGCGAAGGTGTCGGCGCGGCATATCGCGCCCCAGGGAAACCCCGCAAGCTCACAATGAACGCTGTGGGCGATCCACCGCCAGAGACACGCATGCAAGGAGGGTTGACCGCTGCCTGGCAGACAACGTAACAGCGTGCGGTGATGTGGTGCTACGCACGCCAAGACCAACCGCGCCCCAGCTTGTGCCGGTGGCAGGTGATCGTCGTTCTGATGCTGGCCGCTCGGACAGTCACGGCACAAACCGCCGCGGCCGTTGTCCCCCCCGAGGCGTCGAGCAAATCCTTGTGGTCCGCAGATTTTGAACGCGAGGATCCGTTGGGCGACTTGCGCTCAGCCGCCTGCGCCGTCAACACGCTGCCCGCGGGAGGCAAAGGCGTTCGCTACCTGCGCCGTGCGTCAGCCCGATGCGGTCTGCTCATGCCCATCCCGCCTGCGCAGACATTCCGGTTGACGCTCGATTTTGTCAGTGATTCTCCCGATGTACGCTTGGTGTTTTTCGAAAGCTCGCTGCCGCTCTGGCACGCGGAAGGTCCAGCCCACGCCGATGACCTGGCACGTCTGCTCGGCAAACACTGGCCCCGACGGGCCGGCGTTCTTACACAACATGAACTCAGCCCGACTGGTACTCCAGGCCGCTATGTCGCGACCTTCACCACGGCCCCAGCGACCCAGAGCGCGATCTTGTGGGTCGCCGATACCAGTTCGGCGTCGCCCAACCCGGCGAGCGCCAGCTTCGATAATGTGCATCTCACCCCCACGCTCGACCCCCCCGCGACAACCTCGGAATGGTTGCCTCCCAGCAGCGACGCGGGCCAGACGGTGCTGATCGAGGTGTCCCGAGCGAACCGCGCCTTACCCCCCGAAAGCACCGCGGAGCTCCCCCGCCATGTCATTTTGATCACTGTTGGGCATTTGCGCGCCGACCGACTACAGAGCTACGGCTATCCGCGTACCACGAGCCCCAACCTCAAGGCGTTGGCCGAGCACGGCGTTATTTACGAGTCAGCCTTAACCGCGTCACCCGAGCCGCGCGCGGCCTTGGCGAGCATCCTCACAGGCACACCGTTGGCTGTGCATCACACCGATCAGGCCAGTGTGCGCCTGCCTGCGACCTTGCCCACGTTGGCAGAGCGAATGTACGCGCTCGGCTTTACATCCGTCGCATTCACAAATGCTCCGGCATATGCCGCGTCAGACCTGTTTCGTGGCTACGACCAAGTGGTTTACCTCCATGGCGGTGATGCAACAGCCGTGATCGCGAAGACGCGCGACTGGCTTCAAAGCGCCCCCGTGGGACCGTGGTTCCTACACCTGCACTTGCAGGATCTTGGCCGCCCGTTGGCACCGCCGCCTGAGCTCGTTAGGCAGTTCGTGGCACCGCAGAGCCTGACACGACTGGGAATCACATTGCCCGTCGCGCTGGCACGGCCACTGCAACACAGTCGCAACGTCGGCGCCCCGCTCAACTCAGCGCTCCTGGGGCCGTTGGCCGACATTTACGATGCCTCGATCGCAACGCTGGATCGGGAGCTGGGCTCGCTGTTCAACACCGTGACCGGCCTCGGGCTCGTGACCACGACAAGCGTCTTAGTGGCCGGCACCAATGGCATTGCGCTCGGCGAAGTCGACGGACGCATGGGCCGGTTGGCAGACGATACCTCAGCCGAGATCCTGCACGTTCCGGTGCTCCTCAGGATCGCCCCTGGCCCCAACAAAGTAGTCGGCCAGCGACGTACAACACCCATCTCCACGGTGGATCTCGCGTCAACCCTGCTTGACCTCGCGGTCGGCCATGAAGCCCCCGCCGAGAATTCTGCCGCGCCCCGCTGGTTGCTGTCAGAAAGCCGGCACGCCGGTTGGGTTTGGATCGAAAATGGCCCGCAGAGGTACCTCTGGCGTCGCGGCGACGGTGCCACCCAAGACAGCTGGGCCATGCAACCACCAGGAGGTGTAGGCCGCGCCTCCCTCTCTCTCGTCAAACCCAGCGCTGCCGATCCCCTTCGATTGGCCATGCTGTACGCCCTCGCCAGCACTCGCTCGACCCCTGTGCTGGTCATCGTCGCGCCCCACAACAAGGGCGCGCGACTGCGCCTGAGCAGCTCCCAAAAACTGCCGCGAAGCACGCCACTTTTCGGAGGCAAAACCCTCGCCACGAGTAACTCCGCGCGGCTGGAATGGCTGCTACCTGTGGGCCAGCGAGTCGCGGCACTACAATTTGAATCGATGCCTGAGGAACTCCAACTCCAGACCGCTGACACGACGTGGGGCGTTGGCACGGACCCACAAACCGTAACTCGCCTGTCGCTTGAGCGCTTTGGCAACATGAACGCCAGGTGGCTCGACAACGCTGCCGCGCAGGCACGCCTTATTGCCGGCCGCGAGTCACCCTAGCGCCTCTTCCCTGACGCATCAGGCATCACTAGGTTGACAGCTGACGATGGGAACACATGCCAAAGGCTCTGAGTCTGAGCGGCGCGCGCTCGATACCTACATCAAACTGATGCGGGCCGCAGATACCATTGCGGTGCGGGTCAAGACCGAAATGGCAGGCTACGACCTCACCTGGACCCAGTTCGCCGTGCTGGAGGCGTTGTTTCATTTGGGGCCGCTAACCCAAACCGATATGTGCACGAAGATCCTAAAGTCCGGAGGCAACCTGACCCTGGTCGTAAACAACCTGGAGCGGGATGGCCTTGTGACCCGCCGTCGTTGCAAACAAGACCGGCGCCGGATCTACCTGGACCTAACCGACGTTGGTCGACAGCGTATCGCCGCCACCTTCCCGAAGCACGCGCACTTCCTCGACAGCATGCTGCACGTCCTGACCCCGGATGAACTCGAACAGCTTGCCTGCCTCTGTAAGAAGCTGGGACGTGCGACGCGTCCGGTTGATAACGACACGCCGCACGAATCCATCAAAACAACGTCGATAGCTAATTCCGAGTGAGTTTCTTGTACTTGATGCGAGTCGGCTTGACGGAGTCTTCGCCCAACCGTTTCTTCTTGTCTTCTTCGTAGTCCTGGAAGTTGCCTTCGAAAAAGACCACGCGCGAGTCGCCCTCGAACGCCAGGATGTGGGTGGCCACGCGGTCGAGGAACCAGCGATCGTGGCTGATCACGATGGCGCTGCCAGCAAACCCCAGCAAACCTTCCTCCAACGAACGCAGGGTTTCGACATCCAGGTCGTTGGACGGTTCGTCGAGCAACAGCAGGTTGGCACCTTGGCGCAATAACTTCGCCAAGTGCACGCGGTTACGCTCGCCACCCGAAAGGTCTTTCACACGTTTCTGCTGGTCGGTACCCCGGAAGGCGAAGCTCGCCAGGTACGCCCGTGAATTCACCGTGCGTTTGCCCAGGTCGAGAAATTCAAGACCATCCGACACTTCTTCAAATACCGTCCGCTCACCTTGCAAGTGTTCGCGCGTCTGATCGATGTAGGCCACTTTGACCGTCTCGCCGAGCTTCAACTCACCAGCATCAGGTTGCTGCTGGCCGGTGATGATCCGACACAGTGTGGTCTTGCCGGCGCCGTTGGGGCCGATGACGCCGATGATACTGCCGCGTGGCACTTTGAAAGTGAGGTCGTCGATGAGCAGCCGGTCACCAAAACCCTTGCGTAGGTTCTTCGCATCAATCACCAAGCCGCCCAACTCGGGACCCGGCGGAATGTAGATTTCCCCGCCCGAATCGCGCTTCTCGGCTGCCTGTTTCACGAGTTCGTCATAGCGAGCCAGACGCGCCTTACCCTTTGCCTGACGCGCCTTCTGCGACATATGCACCCACTCAAGTTCGCGAGCCAATTGCCGCTGGCGAGCCGATTCGGTCTTCTCCTCGACCTCCAGCCGTTTTTTCTTCTGGTCCAACCACGACGAGTAGTTGCCCTTCCATGGCACTCCATGGCCACGATCGAGTTCCAGAATCCACTCTGCGACATTGTCCAAAAAGTAACGGTCATGGGTGATGGACACCACCGTTCCCGCGTATTCCTTCAGGTGTTGTTCCAACCACGCTACCGATTCTGCATCCAAATGGTTCGTCGGTTCATCGAGCAGCAGGAGATCAGGTTTTTCGAGCAAAATTCGACACAACGCCACCCGCCGCTTTTCACCGCCAGAGATCTTGGACACGTCGGCATCGCCCGGAGGCAGTCGCAACGCGTCCATCGCCATCTCCAACATGCTGTCGAGTTCCCAGGCGTTCTTGGCATCGATCGCGTCTTGGAGACTTGCCTGTTCGGCCAGGAGCTTCTCCATCTCGTCGTCGGAGACATCCTCCCCTAACCGCTCGGAGACCGCGTTGAAACGGTTCAGGATGTCGCGGACTTCTTTGACACCCAGTTCGACGTTGCCGCGCACGTCCAAGGTCGGGTCCAACAACGGTTCCTGCGACAAGTAGCCCACACGAGCCGATGGATCGAGTCGTGCTTCGCCCATGAAATCATGGTCGACCCCCGCCATCACCCGAATAAGCGTGGACTTGCCGGCGCCGTTAGGACCGATGACGCCGATCTTGGCGCCCGGAAAAAAGGACAAAGAGATACCGCGCAGGATCTCCTTGCCACCAGCGACCTTCCGAAGGTCGTGCATCGTGAAGATGAAATTTTCAGCCATGAACAGAATACCAACCTAGTGAATTTGGACGGTGGCCGTGCGACTTTGCGAATTCTGCGCACGACTCCTGACGTTGTTGACGCCCTCGTACCAGAGCCTGTCGGGATATCACAAGGGTTGTGCAGCGCCAGCGGTCAACGGCCACTGGGCACGAACCCACGTCACCATCTCGGCGGTCATGTGCGGCAATCCACGGAGTTGCCACCCTCGATAGGGTAGCGCACCGAAGGCAATTCCGCGGTCATTACATCACCTTACCGCGGCCCGGCGCGGTTTGGCCATCACCTTACGATTTCGGCGGTTCGTCGAGCGCTTTGCGCAACGCTTGTGCCAACCGCGTAACTTCATAGGGTTTAACCAACACCGTCAGCCACGGTGCGTTGGGAACGCCGTGCCGTTCGAGTTCGGCGCTGTAACCGGTTGAGATAATCACCTTCAACTCTGGCCGCTGCAGACGCAAGCGCACCGCCAGGTCAAGGCCGGTAAGACCGCCGGGCATCACCATATCCGAAAGCAACAGCGCCACGTCTTTGGCGTGCGCCTCCCATTTTGCCAAAGCTTGTAAACCGTGCGCTGCCTCCACGACGCGATAGCCGAGCTTCTCCAGCCAGGTACGCAACGTCCGTCGTAAGCTCGCTTCATCCTCCACCAGCAAGATGGTCTCCGTTCCACGCGGCAGCGGCGACATGTCACTGGCTTGGGCGGAGACGGACAGGCTTGCCTCAACATCAAGCACAGGTAAGTAGACACGGAACAACGAGCCTCTACCCACCTCACTATCGACGTCGATAAAACCCTTCAACTGCGTGACAATCCCGTAAACGGTGGCGAGGCCGAGTCCCGTGCCCTTGCCTTTTTCCTTGGTGGTAAAAAATGGTTCGAACAGACGGGCTCGCACCCCGCTCTCCATGCCCGTTCCCGAATCAGCCACCGCCAGGCAAACATAGTCCCCCGGCACCCCATCCCGGCTCGCACGCGCACTCGCCACGTCGACATGCGTGACCTCGGTCGACAAGCGAATCCTCCCGCTCCCTTGCATCGCATCCCGAGCATTGAGCACGAGGTTGACAATAACCTGCGCGAGCGCGTCCGCGTCGGCCAACACCATCGGAGCCTTCGGGTCGGGAAGAAACTCCAGCTCTGCCGTCTCGCCGACCAATCGACGCAGCATTTTGAGCAGCTCTTCTATCGACTTGTTCAGATCAAGGGCATGGAGCGAAATGGTTGAACGGCGGCTGAAGCTCAACAAATTACGCGCTAGGTTGGCGCCACGTGCCAACTCCGATTCGAGTTCCTGCAGTTCTAGTTGAATGGAGTCATGGCCGACAGTCTC
>ERZ795055.2396-NODE-2396-length-14213-cov-4.304139_pt1 | contig 14213 bp, 1 predicted proteins | sample MGYA00375139_ERZ795055 | MGnify/ENA primary metagenome ERZ795055 (study PRJEB30184, sample SAMN05720283) | anaerobic digester metagenome | isolation source: active sludge of municipal wastewater-treating anaerobic digesters | place: USA | collected 2015-01-23 ...
GCGCGGCCGGATCTCCACCGATATTCACCGGCTCCGGCGCGATCATCGGCTTGCCAGAAGTGGCCGCCGGCCCCGTTGGCGCCGTACCGCTTTGAGCGGGTTGCCCCGGAGTTGTCCCCTTAACCGGCGCCGGGATCATGTTCGCCGTCAGCTTCGGCAGCATCTCCAACCCTTTTACCGGTTGAGCTCCGGGCTTTGCCTGCAGCGTCTGGCCCTGCTGGCTCGCCTGAGACTGGGCAACCTTGGACTGGGACGCTTTAAGCCGCTCGAGCATCACGTTCATCCGTGCAGTCGCCTTTTCGCTCCTGGTCACCGCCTTTTTCTGGACGCCCGGCTTGATGATCGGGGCCTGGGCCGGCCCATTGAAAGACTGTTGTTTATCGACATCGGCCGCACTCCGCCCGCCGCCCGGACCGGCCTGCTCGCCCGCCCGTTGCTGATCGGCTGTTTCCGCCCGCACTGCCGGCGTATATAACGGCATAAAACCGAGAACAAGCGCTGCGACGTTTACGAAGACCAGGAACCTCACAACAATACTTTTCAACGTTTTCAATAGTGCATCCCTTTCAAACGACCGCACCCTTTCCTGATAAGCTCTCGTATCGCCCTTATCCGTTCTTTGCGTTCTTCATCCTCCATATTCCGAAACCTATCAGCGGCAGGAGCAAGAGCAGCGTCGAGGGCTCGGGGACATCCTCGCTCGGCAAGGGCTCATCCGGATCCGGATCGATCAGGTCTCTTTCGCACGGCCCGGGGGTAAAGACCAGGTTGAGGTTATTCCCTTCCTTCGCGACAGAGAAGCTCCCCGACCCGTAATAATTGTAAAAATCCTGCGTGTTCACCGAGAACTTGTCGCTCGAGAACCCGGTTATCCCCAGCGTCGTCGTCACGATCGTCCACACGTCATCCTCGTAATAATCGAAATCCGCCATTTCGCCGGGCTGGTTGCTCGAGGTCAATGTTGCCAGGTCTATGATGAATGGTTCCGCTGCATTGGCGTTTATCGTCAGGCGGCCGGTGACGTCGATAAGGTCCCACGCGCTCCCCGCCACCCCGTCGGCATCGTTGATCTCCCAGATATAATGCCCGTCCTCGCTCCATGTCATGTCACCCGTCTCCAGTATCCCCGGGCTCGACCCGGGGGAGACAGACGCCCCGCTCTCAAGCAGGAGATCGCCCAGGATATCCCCGGACCCCGCGATCATCGCCCCGCCCTCTACATCAACCAACGGGCTTGCGAGGCTCCCGTTCACCGCCAGCGTGCCGCTCTGCACGTACGTATTTCCCGTGTACGTGTTGCGGCCCGAAAGGGCCCATTTCCATTCCTTTCCGCCGTTTAGGTACACATCACCCGTCCCGCTTATTGTCCCGCCGAAAGTACTGCTTTCAAAATATTCTCTCGCATTATTGATCGTCAGGTCGCCGGCTCCCAGTTTCACGCCCCCGTTCCCTGTCAGAGATGAGATGCTCTGGTTGAAGCCGGCAAGGTCATACACGGCCCCGGAGGCGACGTTGACGTCACCGGAATAGAGGTAGATGCATGACTCTATACCCATCTTGAGCGTCCCGGCATTGATCATGGTAGGGCCCTCATATGCATTATATCCGCTCAGCGTCATCGTCCCCGTACCGTTCTTGACAAGCGAGCCAAGCCCGCTGATGGCGCCGGCATACGTCGTCGACTGGTTGTTCCCGCCAACGGTCAATGTCCCGTTCATCGCGACGGTGCTGTTTTCGTTCAGGCTTGCAAGCGACCCGATCGTGTCGCTGAAACTGCGGAGGTCAAGCGTGCCCGCCACCGTCACCGCCACAAGATCGCCTATCCTGTCTGACGAGGCGTAGGTCATCGCGTTAAAGCCAAAGCCGCCTGTCCCTTGAACAGCGCCTGTCAGATTGACGGTATCGGCTACGAACAGATCCCCGGTCCCCAGGCTGACGTTGCCCGCACCGTTCAACGTCGCAATCGTGTCGCTGTAACCGTTCAGGTTGTACAGGGCGCCCTCGCCTACGGTAACGATAGTGTCGTCGGCCGCCACGTTCGATGCCGTTACCCTGAACGTCCCGCCCTGTATGTCGATATCCCAATCAAGGCCGCCCGGCTTCGACATAGTCAGCGTCCCGGTCCCCTCTTTCACCAGCAGCCCCGAACCGCCCATCGTCCCCGGAAACACAGACGAGCTGTTCGTACACCCGACCGAAAGGACTCCGCCATCAAGAAGGATGTTACCGGCGCCGGAGATACCCGATATCCTCTCTTCATATAAGGACAGGGCCGCCCCGGCATTGACAGTGACGGTCGCCCCTTCGCCAAGGGTATGGTTGTATGAGACATAGCCAAGCCCTAAAGCGAGCGTCCCGGCGCTGACCGTCACATTTCCCGCGTAATCGCTGTTGCAGTCGTAATTATCAATCCCTAATATTCCAAAGGTCCCCGTCCCGATCTTCGTCAGCTGGCCATACCCGGACAGGTCGCCCCAAAAATCGGAAGACGCATTGTTCAACCCGACGGCCAGTGTCCCGCCCGCCAGGGCGACCTTGCCGGACCCGCCCAGCGTCCTCATCGTATCGCTGTGCGCCCCCAGGTCGAGGACCCCGTCGACCGTTATGTCGCTCGCATCGGAGATCGCATTGTCCACCCCGTATTTCAACGTCCCCGTGGTCACCACCGTCGGCCCGGTATAGGTGTTTTGCTTCGTGAGCGTCACCGTCCAGTCCGTCTCAGCAGACGCCTTTTCCAGCGAAGCCGCGCCGGCAAGCACGACGTCGACCGTGCCGTCGTTCACGACGAACGACGTGCCGGCGGTCAGGGATTGAGAGCCCGTGATCGTCCCGTGCGTCAACGTCACCGTGCCCACGCTGTCCGTATAACCGCCGAGGTCGAGCACGCCGCCGTTAACGGCCACATCGTTTCCCGCTATCACATCGTTTATCCCGTATTTGAATGTCCCGTCATAGACATACGTCGTCCCGAGGTAGGCGTTCGCCTTGTTCAGCGTAAGCGTCCCGGTCCCCGCCTTGATAAACCCGCTCGGCCCGTCGATCACGCTGTTTACCGCCAGCGGGCCGTTAACGAAAAATATCCCTTCGGCCCCCAGGGCAAGCGCCGGGACGTTGAGCGCGCTGGCGCCGTTGTTGATAAGGGCGCCGCCGCCGAGCGTCAGCGTATATGCGCCGCCGACGGTCTTGTTGTCCAGGTTCAGGGTATAGACCTCCTTGTCGGCCGAGAGGTTCTCGCTGTTCGCCAGCCTGACATTGCTCGCCGCCGAGGCCCCCGTGAAGCTCGCCGCATACGACGCATACGGCTTGATCCCGTACGACCCGTATGAGGCGAAGTCGCTGCCGTTCGCGGTCGCAAAGGGGATGATACCGTTCGTCGAAACCACGTCCGGCGCCGCCGTGAACATCACCCGCGAGTTGGCCCCGCCCTGGCCGAGCCCCGCGCCGCGGAAATCGATCACCGCGCCTTCGTAGCGCCCTAGGGCAGCGCTCGTCAGCGTCGCACCCACTAATTCGCCGTGCGACACCTCGACAACGGACGACCCCGTGGTAACACAAATTTCTCCGACAGTCTCCGTGCCGGCCAGCGTCGGGTTCCCGGCAAAATTCACGGATCCGCCATTCATAAAGAGCGTCGCGCTGTTATATATCCTGTTGCCCGAGTTGTTAACGGTATTATCGAGCACGAGCGCCCCCCCGTTGTTTGCAGACACGCTCGAGGTCGCGGACAATGCGCCGGCTGTGCCGGAAAGGACGAGCGACCCGCCGAAAACGATCGTGGCGTCGGCATACGTATTGTTTTTCATAAGAGAGAGGGTCCCTGTCCCTATCTTGCCCAGGCCACCGTACGCACCGCTGATCACGCCGTCGAACGACGAATCGGCGTCATACGCTCCGACAAAAAGCGTCGCGTAGGATGATGTCCCCACGATCACCTTACCGGATCCGGACAAAGACCTGATGGTGTCGGAATAATCCGCAGCCAACACCGCCCCGGAGGCGACAGAGACGCCGCTCGCATCCGGCAGGACATTCGCGTGACCGATGAGGAGCGTGCCTGCGCTGACCGTCGTCGCGCCCGTATAGGTATATTCCCCATTTACGATCGTCAGCGTCCCGGTCCCGGATTTCGTTATTCCGCCCGAACCCGAGATCCCGCCCCCGTACGTTGTGGCATAGGCCCCGGGGGCGATGGTCAGCGTGCCGCTGCCGAGCTTCACCATCCCGGAGCCGCTCAGCCCGGCGACCGTCTCGTCGAAGCCATTCAGATCGAACACGGCAACACCGATCTCGACACTTGACAGATCGCTTATTCTTTCGGATGCGCCGAGGCGCAGGACGCCTTGACGGACCCCGGTCTCCCCCGTGTAGGTATTCGCCCCGGATAAGGTAAGCACGCCGGCCCCGTATTTCTCGAAAGGGCCGTCTCCTTTTATCACGCCGCTAAACGTCGTGCTCGTGCCGTCTGAACCGGCGATGAGCCCATAGCCGCCGCCCGCCAGCTCGATATCGCCGGCCCCGGAGATCGAGCCCACGCCATCGTCGGCCGTCTTGAACAATGCGCCCGCGCTCACGTTCACGCGCCCCGCAAAAGGCTGACACGAGGGGGGGGCATCGATGAGCAACGTCCCCCCGGCGACTGTCATTGGGCCCGTGTATGTCACCGAACCTGTCAGGACCATCTCGCCCGTCCCCTGCTTGACCAGCCCGCCGGCGCCGGAGATAGGACCGGAAAATGTCGTGCTCTTGTTATTGCCGCCCGTCTTAAGCGTGCCCCCGCCAAGAACCACCCCGCCAATCCCTTCGAGAGAGCCTATCGTCTCGTTAAAGCCGTTCAGCCAGAACGAACCCGCATCGAAGCCGCCGCCAAGCAAGTTCACCGAGATCTGATCGCCGATCCTCTCGGACCCGGTTAAAAGCATCTCCTGATATGCCCCCCAGGAAAGATCTCCTGTCCCGATGACCGATCCTCTAAACGCACCTTCGTAGATTGTCAGGCTGCCTGTCCCCAGATCGACGGTGCCATCTCCTCTCAGCGACCCGCAGAGCATGGAAAGATCGTTTATATCGAGGACAGCGCCTTTCCTGACAATCAGGTCAGCGCCACTGATACACTCCGCAGACCCCATTTTGAGCGTCCCCTGATTAACGTAGGTCTGCCCGGAGATCCAAATTGGCCCCGTCAACGTCAATGTCCCCGTCCCTTCTTTTATCAAGTGTGCCGCGCCGTAAGGGGATCCCCCGCCGGTGATATTGCCGGCAAAAGTCGTCGAGCGGTTATTCCTGCCGACCGCGAGCGTCCGGCCATAGCCGATAGCCCCGTAGAATAAGACGTCGCCGCTTCCCGACAATGACCCTATTGTTTCCTTATGCCCTTGCTCCAGGGTACCGCTAACAGGCAGCACAAACGTCCCGCCCGCATCGATCTGCATGGCGGTCACGTCGCTGAGCCTTTCAGACCCAACCGTCTCAAGAGAGGCGCCAGATCTGATGACCGTTGCGCCTGAATAGGTGTTCGCGTTCCCCAAACTGACACTAGCAGGTGTGATCCCGTCACCGACCGTCAGGCTCCCCCTGCCGCTGATCACCCCATCGAAAGAACCCCAGTTCTTAACCGTCAGATCCCCATCCCGTAACATGACTGCGCCCGACCCCGTCAACATTCCGATGGTTTCATTGTAATTATTCAGATCCAGCGTCCCCCCGGTGATATCGACTCTGCCGGCGTCGTTGATCCGGTCCGTCCCCCAGAGCTTTAGGAGCCCCCCGGATATGTTTGTATCGCCGGCATAGGCGGCGGTCCCGTACAAGCACATGATCCCCGGCCCGGCCTTGGTGAACGACCCGTCGCCCGATATGGTACCGTAGAACTTTTCATGGCCTGCGGGGGCGTCATTGGTGAGCTCTGATCCCACGACGACATTCCCGGACCCCTTCAACCCGCCTATCGTGCCGGAATAGGCGCTCACGTCCAGTACGGCCCCCGAGGCAATGTTCACGCGCGAATTGCTCATACTCCAACTGTTATTCGCTCCCAGTTTGACAATCCCCTGGTTGATAGCGGTTTCTCCCGAATAGGTGTGGCTTCCCGACAGCGCGAGGGTGCCGCCGCCCGTCTTTATGATCCCGCCCGCGCCGCTCACGGCGCCGCTGACGGTAAGCGAGCTCCCCGCGGCTACCGCGACCTGACGGTCGCCGGCGATCAGCAGGGGCAGCGCCACCGTATTGTCCCCGGAAAGGTTATTGATGCCTGTCTGTAGCGAGACGCGATTGTCGACAAGGATGAAGTCACCGTTATTGAACGTGATGGTGCCGAACGGGGTATCCGCCGCATAATTATTCGATGTATTTGTCTGGTCTCCGGTAAATACCAGATCGCCGCCGGACGCAGGCTTCACGTCGCCTGACCAATTATAACGGTTCTGCCAGTAGACATCAGTCCCCCCGCCATCCCAGGTGGATGCGGCAGAGGCGACGCAGGGCGCCAGCAAGAGCATTGCGGCAAAAACGATCAGCAGACAGGACTTTTTTCCCAGGATCCTTCTCAATCCGAAACCCGCAAGCGGCAGCAACAACAAAAGAGTCGACGGCTCGGGAACATCGCCGCCGCCCTGCTGCTCCAGAGTAAATTGCGCCACATAGCCGCCTCCCCACGCCGTCTCTTCCGGAACCGTTGCCAGCGACATGGCGTAGCCGGCCAGCTCGGCGTAGTTCGTGCCGTTGTAGACGATCGCTCCAGTCGGGTCGCTCACATAATAGTTATAATCCGCTGATTTGATCGAGTCGTAAAAAGGCGAGTCCAGATCAGTAAAGAACGCACCTTCGATAGCGGCGCCGTCGCCGATAAGCGCGGCGGCGAAATAGACGTTCACTTCGTTGTCACCGTCAAGCGCCGAAGTGAACGGCGCCGTCAGATCCGTTATCCTTAACACATCATTGTCGCTGCCGGCCGGGCTGGCGTAATCGGGCGCGAGGGCAGTCAGCTCAAATGAGAAATCCAGGCCGTCCGACGGATCTACCTGATCGGCCGTCAATATCCCCGGGCTGTTTCCCGGCTCCACCATGCCCGAGCCGAGTATCTCACCCACGCTGCCGGACCCTCCCAAAGAACCGTCTCCATTGACCAACAGATCGCCTGTAACACTGCCATCGACAACAAGCCTGCCTTCATCAACCGTCGTCCCTCCCAGATATGCATTACTGCCGGTCAATACAAACGTGCCGGCGCCGGTCTTAACCAGCGATCCATTCCCGCTTATGGCACCGCTGACCGTCAGCGTCCCGCCGTCGACGGCAATTGTGTCCTCAACGTTTACAACCATGGGTAATGCAATCGTATTAGCCCCGGAAATGTTCGTAACACCTGAAGCGATTTGAAGGCTATTGCCTGAAAGGGTGATCGATGAGCCGCTATCAGGGTCCAGCGTTATTGAATTGACCGCCGAGCTAGTGTCATTATTGGAGGTTTGTGTGGACCCCGCAATACTCACGTCGCTCGAAGCGCCCGGCAGTACGCCCCCCGCCCAGTTAGCGGCCGTAGACCAGTTTGAATCGCCTCCCCCGCCAGTCCAGACGCTTGTGCCGTACTGGTCAATTCCTGCGGTATACAAAAGCGCCACTTCGCTTGCGCTCAAGGCCCTGTTCCAGATCCCTACCTCATCAAGAGCGCCGATATATCTATTTACCGTATTCGACCTATACCCTATCCCTAAGTAATGCCCGGCGGTAAAAGCAGAATGAATTTGCGACACCGCTTGTGTCCAGGCAGAACTGCCATCCTTATACAATTGCAACTGGGTCTGTTTCTTAACAAGCGTCATTTGATGCCAGGTGCCATCGACAAAAGAAACTCCGGTATTATATTCGGTATTATTAGAAAACCCACCGACAGTCAAAGTCGTTTTCAACATAATGTACCAATCCTGGTAAGGCTGCAGGTCATAATTGGCGTCATAGAATATTATGCCGTTCGCCGCTTGTGCCGTAGAAGATTTCATCCACAGAGAGATAGTCATATCCTGTGCTGCATTATTTATTGCCGGTATGTTCCCTACGATCACGTGATCATTACTGCCATCAAAACTAAATGCAGTTCCATTCCTTCCGGCAGTACCCGTCATCGTTGCGTCGCTGATCGTCCCACTGTTCCCATTAGTTGTGGCGTCATAGGCAATGGTCCCGCTTGTCTCGTCGAAAGTCCAATATCCGACAAGGGAATCTTCATACGCAAAAAGACAAACCGGCATAAGTGAGAGCCATACAGCCATTCCCGCTAGGACCGCCAACGTTCTCAACTGTGTTTTCATGACGACCTCTCTTTTTTTGATCTCATCCCAAATAAAAAACCCCAACCATCGAAAGGATAGTTGGGGTCCACAAAGCGCTGCCCCCCTCGCGGGGGTTGCATCATCCTCCCCGTCCGGGGAGGCGATCTTTTTTAACGTGGTCTGATCCACGGCAACTGGCTGCCACGCTCATCACGAGCAAGGCCCTTTAGCTTTGCACCCCGGCGAATTGTCAGATTCGCGGAGCTGTTCCCGGCTGGGTCAAGCCGGCGGATCGAAGATCCGCGGACCAGTCCCATTTGGGAACGCCCCATCCTTTCAGATGGTTTGCCCTTACTAATCTCTTCTTCTCTCCTCCTCACCTATCTCTGTTTACAAGCAAACTTTATCTTTTTTCTTTTTCAAGGCTTATTATATATCTAAGTAGCCTATTTTGTCAAGCCAAATGTCTAAAAATAGTCGAGAAGCCCGAAGCGCCGGACTCGAAAGCTCGAGTCAACAAAAGCTCTGGAACCTTAACTCCTGAACGCATATACAGTATAAAATACTGCACATAAATTAGTTATAAATTAACTGCCGCGCAGCGGCGACACTCAACACCGCTCTGTAACAACAGAGCGCAAAACGCAGCATTTTCCCTTGTCAAAACGCCCGAAATTTTATTTAATATAAGCTCCTTCCTTACTATCGTAGCGGGTCACGTTTCCGATTCAGACGGAACCTTCCCCCTTACACGGTTTTTGGGTCGCTTTAGGGCGATTTAGAGAATAGAAAAACGTACAGGCATTACATGAAAGGAACGCGTATGTCGATCTCTTCCGTTAAGAAGCCCCGCAGCTTATCCCTGATGGCATCAATCGCTCTTTCCATGATGGCGATATTCGCCGCCGTCGCAGTGTCGACCGTATCGGCGGCCGACCAGCAACAGGGGCCGTCGTCATACACGCTGATCAACGCCCGCGAGCGCGGCGCGTTCGACATCGGATCGGCGGTCAGCGGCGTCTCGACGGAAAACGACGCCGAGGCGGGGCGCGAGGTCCTGAAATTCGACTTCCAGGTGGCCGCCAAGTCGTATACCGGCGTCTTCACCAAGAAATACCCCAAGGGTCTGAAGCCGGCCAAGGCCGATGCGATCACGCTCGGCGTCAAGGCGACCGACCCCGAACTGGTAAAGCAGGTCTCAATAAAGGTCGAGATCAAGGGGCCGGGCGGCGCGCAGGTGGTGCCGCTCATAGTCAAGGAAGGCTGGGCATACCAGAAGCAGCCGATCAACTGGGGAACGCTCGGCGGTTCGCTGAACGAGATCGTCTTCGTCGTCAGCCCGATCATCCTCACCGGCCAGGCCGAAGGGATCCTGCTGTTCGACGCCCAGACGTTCAAGCTCTCCTTTATCCAGAAATACGACATCTTCGTAAAGATCGGGATGGTGGCGGCCCTCGGGCTGATCATCGGCCTTTTCGCCGCCGCGTTCGGCCTCGTCTTCAAGGGCTCGCGGTCTAAAAGCGATAAGGTCTCCGCGGTCGCCATCCTTTCGCGCGATCTCCTCTACGGCGCGGTCGCGGTCGTCATCGCCGCGGTCACCCTCTACGTCTACAATATCGGCGCGGTCAACCCCCTCGATCAGGGGATGGACTATTCGTTCCTCGTTGTCGCAGCGGTCGGCGGCACCGTCGCGTGGCTCCTGAAACGCGCCATCACCGGGCGCCACCTCACCGCAGGCGAGGCGTTCCAGGACGTCTTCGTCACAGGGCTCCTGACCGTCGCTTCGAGCAACCTCGAGATCCTGCAGGCGCCCGGCTCGTGGTCGCAGGTCTTCATGCTGAACAGCGTCATGGCATGCCTCGCCATCATCGTCTATCACGCGGCAAACGGGATGTCACTCGCGTCGACCGGCAAGCACATCAAGCCGGTGACTGCGCTCCTGGTCGCCGCCGCGCCGTTCGCCCTCAACTGGCTGATGGTTTCGGAAGACACGAGTTTCATCGGCACCCTGTTCGGCGCGATCTCGGCGGGCGCATTGACAAAACTGCCGGTCGTCACCACGATCCTTGGACGGCTCCTCGTCGTCTTCATCTTCAACGAGATCTTCACCAACGGCATCAGCCTGGCGACTGACGGAAAACTCCTCAAGGCCGGCAAGGCGCACCTGGTGATCTTCCTGGTGGCGCTCGGCGCGTCGGCCGCGTCGGTCGTCGCCGACCTCGGATCGGCCGCGAACGTCGCCGCGCTCCCGGCACCGCTCATGGCCCTCATCACGACCGTCGCATCGATGCTCGCCTTCGCGGGCCTCTGGGCCGAGGTCTACCTTATCACCGGCGTCGCGCTCGACGGCGGCAAGCGCAACGCGCCGACCGGCGATTCGGTCGCCAGCCACGTCCTCTCGGGACTCAAGAAAGGGGCGGCGTACAGCGGCATATTAATGGTGTTCCTTTTCGCCGTCTCGATGGTCCTCGACATCGGGGCGCTCTACCGCGCCATGGTCTCCTGGCCGCTGGCCGTCGGGACCGTCGCGGGGGCGCTGCTCTTCCCGATCCTCAAGACGATCATCGAATCGTTCGACGGCAGCATGCCGTTCGTCGAACGCACCCGCTACGGCTACCGCGACGGGACGCTCTACGCGCGCGGCGCCGTCGCCGGCTGGGGGTTCGCGTACGCGCTGGCCAACGGATTCATAAAGCAGGAGATGGGAGACCGGGTCCTCTTCGGCTGTATCGTCGGCGTCGCCGCCTCGGGCGGCGTCAGCCTTGTCCGCGACATCGCCTATATGCTGAAAAACCAGGGCAAGGTCCAGACGTGGAAGCTCTACCTCGTCGATTCGCTCATGGGCGCCTTCGTCGGCAGCGGCCTCGCCTTCTACCTCGACGCCCTGCAGGTCCCGGTGATCATCGACAAGTTCAAGCTCTACACCAGCGCCGGGTTCGAGGCGAAAGAATATATCACCTACCCGCTGCTCAACAAGTGGGGCCGTATCAACCTCGGCACCTACGCGGGCGGGGCGAAGCTGCTCTACACCGAATCGCTGGCCGGGGTGATCAACTGGTCGATCGCGGCGTGGCTCTTCGCCGTCAACAAGGCGTTTTTGCAGGCGATCATAGAGAAGCACATCGCGCCGGTGAAGAACTTCTTCTCGGCCGAAGGGTTCGGACTCCTGGTCGAGAACATGATCTACGTACTCCGGTGGGGACTCTGGATGTCGCCCATCATCTTTACTTTCCTGCGGATGATGCCCGACCCGACCTGGTACAACCAGGACGGCGCGGTCCGCACTGTCTGCGCGATCTACAACAACGTCACCATGTCGCCGCAGGCGTTCCGGGAATGGAGCATGACCGTCTTCGTCTGGATCCTCGCGTTCGACTTCGTCCGCGTCCTGATCTGGATGGACCACATGGGTCTGCGCGTGGCGACGCTGGTCAACCTCAGCTTCATGGGCCTGGACCGGCTCGACGAGCGGCTCGCGAAGTGGATCGGCCCGGCGGCGGCGCAGCGCTACATCCCCGAAGGGGTCAAGCGGTTCGCAACGTGGGCGCCGCTGCTCATCCCCTTCTTCATCCCGCGCGGCAAGGAATGGGAGCAGGTATGGAACACGGCCGAGGCGATCCAGAACGCGGCCCGGCTCAAAGGCGGCGGCGTCCTCCAGTCATTCATGGCGCTCGGCGCGCCGCAGAAGGCTGCCGTCGTCGGCGGCGCGGTGCTCCTGTGCTCCCTCGTCTCCTGCCTATCCCGCGCCCTCCAGCGCAAGTCGCTGGCCAAGCGCGTCCGGACGTTCGTCCTGGGCAACAAGCTCTACCGGGTATTCCTGAAAGCGACGGGCGAGATATACAGCGAGTACGACCACAAGAAGCCGACCGTCTACCCGAAAGAGTACGACATCACAAGGCGCTCGTACGACCCGATGCACCCGTGCGGAAGGGTCCTCTTTATGGTCGATGCGGCAGGCGGCCAGACAGGCCCTTCGTGCTGGCCGATGGTCGGCAACTTCCCGACCGAGACGTTCGCGGCGTCGACGTTCGAGAAAGACGGCGAGTCGCTCAGGATCGTCAACACCGCCAACGGCGTAAAGACGACGGTGGAGATCACCCTGCCGGAGCCGTTCACGCCGGCCGAGATCTGGAACGTCACCGTCGAGAACCTGACCGACCAGGCGCGCGAGCTGAAGGTGGTCCCCTACTGCGAGTGGGTGCTTAACGGCGGCCTGCATGACCGGTTCCATACGCAGTACACGCGCCTGTCGGTAGAGTCGGAATATGTCAGCAATATCAACGCCATCCTGGCGTGGCAAAAGGGATCGAAATCGATGGGGATACTCGCGTCGAGCGTCCCGACACAGGGGTTCCAGACGTCGCGCATGGACTTCGTCGGCCGCGCCCAGAGCATCTGGCGGCCGCGCATCCTGGAGACGATGGCCTTCAGCCCGGCGCGGGACACCGAAGGATATCCGACGTTCGACCCGATCGGGAGCCTGCTGGTCCCCGTGTCGGTCGGCGCGAAAGGGACCCAGCAGTTCAAGCTGATGATCGGCTACGCGAAGAACAGGAAGTACGCCGTCGACACGGTCGAGAAATATCTCAAGCCGCAGGCGGGCGTCTCGGCGCCGCAGGTCGCGGAGCGGAAGAAGAAGGTCCTGATCGGCCACGGCGAGATCCTCCCGGGGACGCCCCAGCCGTACTCCTCATTCGCCGACAACGGCAACAAGCTCGTCGTCCACACGCCGTACACGCCGCGGCCGATCGACCACGCGATGTCGAACCCGCTCCATTCGGTGATGGTGACCAACCGCGGGCTCCACACGTCGTGCAACGGCAACTCGCAGCAGAACCGCCTCACGCCCGACTGGCCGGATTTCGTAACGCAGGAAGTGCCGTCGGAGGCGATCTACCTCTACGACGTCGACCGGCACGAGTGGTATTCGCCGGCATACTTCCCGCTCTACGAGAAGAGCGCGCAATACGAGTCCGAGTTCGGCGTCGACGGGACGGCGATACTGCGGATGTCGCGCGGGACGGTATCGACCGAACTCACCGTCTTCGTGCCGACGGAAGACCCGCTCGGCGTCTACCTGCTGAAGATAAAGAACAGCGACGACAAGCCGCGCCGCATGCGCGTCGCCCCCTACTTCACGATGGTGCTTGAGTTCCAGGCGGAGCGGTCGGGCAAGCTGCAGACCCGCTACGACAGGAAAGCGGGCGCGCTGTTCTTCCACAACCCGCGCAACATCTTCCGCAAAGGGTGGGCATTCGCGTCGATGTCGGAGACAGCCGAGGTTGCGGAAACGAACCGCGGCAAGTTCTTCGGCGCCGGGCGCAGCGTCGCCCATCCCTACCTGGCGGAGAAAGGCGCTCCCGACGCGACGCACCTCACCGACGGCCAGCAGGCCGCGGGGCTCGCGGCGACGGTCGAGATACCGGCGCACGGCGAGCACACGGTAGCGATCGTCATGGGACAGACCGACAGGAAGAAAGACGCGGAGCGGCTGGTACAGAAATACAAGAGCCTCGATAGCGTCAGGAAAACGCTCGAGGATACGAAGAAATGGTGGCTCGGGTTCGTGAAGACGGTCGCGATCGAGACCTCGAACCCGCAGTTCAACTACCTCCAGAACTGGCTGAAATACCAGGCGCTCGCGGAACGGATCTGGGCGCGGCGCGGCTTCTACCAGACCAGCGGCGCCTTCGGGTTCCGCGACCAGCTGCAGGACACGGTTAATCTAATGTGGGTCGACCCGGCCCTCGCGCGCAAGCAGATCCTCCTGCACGCGTCGCAGCAGTTCCTGGAAGGCGACGTCTTCCACTGGTTCTTCACGCTGACCGACGGGCGGACTGCCTTCTCGTGCCGCACGCACGCGTCTGACAACCCGGCGTGGCTGCCGTGGGCGGCCGTCGAGTATGTCCGCGCGACCGGCGACGAGACCATCCTCGACGAAAAGGCGTC
>ERZ795055.2400-NODE-2400-length-14190-cov-5.463318_pt1 | contig 14190 bp, 18 predicted proteins | sample MGYA00375139_ERZ795055 | MGnify/ENA primary metagenome ERZ795055 (study PRJEB30184, sample SAMN05720283) | anaerobic digester metagenome | isolation source: active sludge of municipal wastewater-treating anaerobic digesters | place: USA | collected 2015-01-23 ...
GCCGCGTGTGCGTAGCGCCTTTTCGGATTGCTGCTTCTGCTTGGTAAAATACTGAGGCCCAACATAGATATCGCCAATAGGCTGGTTGTTCTCATCGTATAGCATCTCGGTGTCACTCAGGCCGCGCTTCTGCAGCTCGGCCTTGAGATAGCTAGCGTCGATCTTACTATGTAGATTAGGCGCCTCGAAGGGCTTGCCGTCGTGTTCCGCTATCTTAGCTGCAGCTGTTTCGAGGATCTGTGATAGATTCATCCTAGAGGGCACAGCTGCTGGATTCTGTAAGACGTCTACTGGCTTGCCAGTGCCATCATGAGGCATCTTATCATCGGGCATTATGGCAACAACGACACCCTTAGCGCCAGCGCGCGTGGACATCTTATCGCCAACGTTCATCGACTCTTCAGTACGCACCCAAACCTTCACGAAGTCATCACCCTTGACGACCTTGATGACCCTGCCGGGCACTCCATGCTCCCATGCGTGATCATTGCGCGTGAGAGGATTCTTGAATACAGACGAAATGTTGCCGCGCAGAATATCGTCCTCGGTAAGAGCCCTCTCGCTCATCTTGAGCATCAATGGATCACCGGGCTCTATGAGCTCGCCCTCGCGTATGACGCCCTCGTCGTCTAGCCTGGAGAGTTGGGTGGCACTATAACTGCCGGGATAATGCGCCAAGAACTTCGCCTTAGACATGATATCGCTACGCGTTACGCCATGCTGTAACTGATGGATATGCTCCGAGGTTAACTTCTGGGCCGCACTTTCGGATATCACTAGACCGTCCATGAAGTTCAAGCCCTTGTATGGCACATAGGCTACCCTAAGATTAGTGCCGAAGGCTAGCTGCCCATCCTTGCTGAAGTTGTTTTCGGCATAAATCTGATTGGCTTTCAGCACATCGCCAACCTTAACGGTGGGCTTGTAATCAAGAAACGTGGAGCCATTGAGCGGGAAGTGGTTGTAGTAGCTCAGGCTTGCCTTGGTACCATCAGCACGCACTATATTGATGTAGTCGGGTCCTATTTCAGCAACGCGAGCTCCATTAGCATCTTCGGGGACAGAGAGGTTGGTGAGCTCCCACATATCGTCTTCGCCAAACTCGGGCTTGTTAGTCTTCCCTAGGTGCGACTTGACCAAGGGCGCTTCGCGATACTTGAGAGGCAGCGCTTGCTTCATCTGATTGCTGGTATAGTTGGCGCGCACCGCTGAGTTGTGATTCAGGAATGGCAATACATTGAGGATCTGATTGACTGTAGCTTCTGGAATCTCGAAAGTCCAGTCCACGGTATTCGAGGGCACTTCCTTGATTTCGCCCTTGACTAGCGCCTTTACTAGAACGCCCTTGGGCACCCAACGACCACCGCGATTTTCAAATGAATCGGGTAGGGCTATGATCTTATCGTACGCCTCTTCTGGCGTGAATTTTACGCCCTTGCCGGTCTTGGTGTCGATGCCGCGCGCCACGAGGCTTTGGCCTTCTTTATCCGCAGCACGAGCCATGAACATATTGAGCCCTACGCGCCCGCCCGTGGGAGATTGTAGCGGATCAATGAAGCCCATGTAAGTATCGTCAATACCCTGTGTCTCTGGAGATACGGCATGGGCTGAAGGGATACCACCTTCACCCATTACCGTGAAAGCCCTACGCGCGGCCCAGATATCGAAGGGATTGATCTGCTCGGGAGTACTAGACAGTTCATCCAGCAAGAATTTGGCACGGACCGTGCCACCGAGCGTAACGAGCGGGCGACTAATGATGGATTCTATCATCCTATTGGGATCATCTAGGCGCAAGCGCAGTTTCTTGGAGATATTGTTCGTCTGCTTGCCTAGCGCTATATCCACCATATCATCAATGCCCAGCGGAACCTTGAAATACAGCGCATCCCTCCTGTCGGGAGGGGTCTTGCCAGCGCTTACGTCCAGCATCTTTTTACTAACACGGAATAGCAGGTCAGCCGATAGCGCATTGGCTTCGTGACCAATGGTGACCTTCGTGGTCCATGGATCGACATTACTCTGCGCTAGCGCATCTTTGAGTTGAGCGATCTTTTCCTCTGGAGAGATATCCTGAGGCGCATATGCGAACATAGTGCTATATAGATTGTTGAGCACCGTCTGCTTGGTCTTATCTGAAGCTACATTCGCATCAACGATCTCTTGGCCCCACATCTTAACGAACTGCTCACGAGGCACGCCCAGCACTTCTAGTACGGCCATGAGGGGAAACTTGCGAGCTCCTACGTGCAGTGCGAACATGGAGGTATCGGGATTGAACTTCAACTTCATGTTCTGTCGCGTGGAGGTATTTACGAATGCCTGTACGCCATCTGCCACATCGGTTGTATAGATGCCTGGCTTGAGGCGCAACTGACGTTGCACCGAATATTCTTTGCCGCCCAAGATATAGGTGCCACGTTCTGTCAGTGCGGGTAGATGCATAACGAGTCTCTTATTGACTCGCTCTACCTCTTTGCCCTGATCATCGTATAGGACGAAGTCGGCATAGACTGGACTAGTGAAATCGCGATTGTAGTACTTGGCCTCAAGCTGATCGGCAAGCGCCATGCCAACATTGAGCTGGCCCGGATCGATATTCTCGATACGTAACTTGCGCGCCTTACCATCTACATTGAAGAATTCACCTAGTTTACGTTCTAGTACCTTGATAAGTGCTAAATAGTCCGAGCGCTGGCTAGTGCCGCTAGTAACAACCAATGCTGATCCTCCATGTCGATTGCTCTACTGCAGGATTAGTATAACCACAAGACGCGGCGCAGTCAATACCCCAATAATCACGACTTTCGGATATAAACAGTTAGATGGTATCTTACCAATACAACAAGATTGGAGTCCAATATGGATGGCCACATTATCTCTTCTAGTGTGGGCGAGATCAGAAATACCCCGCGTTGCGATACGCAGCTATTACCGCCCGACTTGCCCATGCCTACATTTCGCACTACATTGATGGTACGCCTTGCTGATCCGCCTCGTCGCACACCGTACACCGTAACAATGTGTTATGCTTCTCCTCGTACGTGGTCACTACATGACTACGCCTACCTAAACAACCTTCCCATGGCGTTCTCGTATCACGATAACTGTATTGCGGCGCAACGCGTCATGCTGGCCATGCTACTGCATCACTGTCGAAGGGAGGGATTGTGACTGATACTCAACGTGGATTGCTGCCTACGATAGTCATCAAACATCATAGAAACGATGAGAACTTTGGGCTACTTTGGAGCCAAACGCCTACGCCCGAAATCCTGCGCAGATTATATGAGCCACGCCTCGGGGTCGACGTCATGCTGCTACGAGCTCACCCAAACTTCGTAACGCGCTACATGCTGGTAGACATATCTGATCATCACACATTCGCATATCACGTTAATGCCATAAACGTCCAGCGCGCGCTCTTAGGCTTGTTGCTACGCGCTAGGCGCGATCTGGGCATGAGTACATAGTCGAGGGGGAGTTATGAATATTGCCTTAGTCCAGAATGATGGCTTATTCTATGAGGATCGACATGCAGAATGATACTACTTATGTACCAAGGCTGAGGATGACTAGACGCATCGATCAGTCACATCACTATAGGTCCATTCCCGACACAGACATCAGGATGCCACGACAAGTATATCCATACTCAACGCATATCGATATCCACACCAACACCGGAACGCTTCGTGAGGTCGAGATACGCATTGAGTACCTCAACTTATATCGATACCGATTCCACGACAACGCCTTATCCGCATATCGATCCCTGCTGGCATTGATGTTACATACCGCTAGGCGGACAATGGAGTAATCATGATAACTGGCAATGAGTTGGCTAGAGGCCTATACCACGACGCGTGTCATCATGTGGGCTGGAATGGTAGTATCAATAATGGTCTCCTGACAGGCACACACACAAGCTATCATATGATCTATGACGATGGACATGTGCGAGACTTTGAAGCTACATTGAGAATGTTCGATCATGCGCTATGTAGGGCCGATGGGCGTATATTCGCCTTACATCTCCACGTCAATATCATCTCTGCCCAACGCGCCGTGCTGGCTCTCGTCTTGAGGGCTTCGAGGAGGGAGGCTACATGATCACGGATATTGAGCTGAGATTCGAATATGAAGAATACGTATTTCGCAGATGCAAGCGTGATGTGGCATTGCGCACCATAATCGCCGATGCGCATTTCCCTTCTGGCTTTAGATCACGTGTATATCTACCTGCAGCAGAGGAGTACGAATATCGTATACACGGTAATGCCATCGTGGTTCATCGCGCAATACTCGCCATGGCACTCCACCAACAACGCACGCAATCTTGACCAAAAGTCCCTGAAATCAGTTATGAATAGAGTGAAGGAGTCCTTATCACTGGGAGGTGATCGAATGGATGACGCGCATACCCTGTTAGTTACTCCTATGATGGAATTGCGCACCTTCTCTCGGGGTACTGCTAAGTACTGCAGTACGAAGTGTGCCTTGAGATCCGAAAGCGGATCCTCTTGCAAGTTAAGGCTCAATGCTAGTGTTGGCGCCGTGGGTGGCGACTACATGCCACTACTACAACCCAGCGCTAGCTGTCCCATGCACGATTGCGATGTGGCATGTCGTAGCGTATCGCTAACCATGACTGAGCCATGATTGCCCCTCCAGATCTCGTGATAACACGAATCGAACAAAAACCATCATCTAACTTCGCCACGAGATACTTCTTGGCATTTTCTGGCATATCCGGCTTCTATCCCTATCACTCCGTCACCTTCCGAGATAATGCTAGAATTATGCCAGATGGCTGGCGCACTACGGGGCTATACGATAGAGATATGGGAACCTTTGGAGTGCTCACGATCGGTCTTGGTTGGAGGTGCCAACACAGAGAAGCGATTATCGTACAGCGCGCCTGGATCTCCTATCGATTAGCGCTCGCCAGACGACTGGGCCTTACGTTACGCGTTCAAGAACACGAGATCCCATAGCGGGGTCAAACTTTCCACTATACCCAACGCACATAAAAAGGAGCAGTGATCATGCCCGATCCAGAGGTCATCGAAATCATCAATCCCGTTGCCCAGGTCGAGTTGCTGGATCCCCCCGACGAAGAGCACAAGCTCGACATCATCGAGGTCACGCCCGAAGACTGGGAAAGGCTCATGCCCGATACCGAGCCCAAGGACATCATCGTCTTCGATCTCAACACACAGCAGCACGTTCACATCGTGCGCAAGGAGTGCGGTCAGGAGCCCGGGTGCTGGCACGTCATGGTAGCCGAGTTCGGCGTTGATCCCATCGGCCCCTCCGCTCCCAAGAAGCTCACCCTGAAGAAGAGGAGCTCCTAGTGTATTACCGAATTAAGAACATCGTACCCGGCCGTACGGAAGGTGAAGAGTCGAGGTTCTTGACGGTGGGCGACATGCGATCTGCAGATGAGGGACCGGGATTCATCGTCAAGCTCTATCTCAGCCCCTATGAGATCAGGGCCATGGTCGACGATCGACATCCCGGTCGGTATCATCTCGTACGCGCCAAGACCGACGCAGAGCGGGCGTACATGCCAGATAGCTACGATACCATCATTCTGGGCAACATGTTCCCAACCAGAAGTGGCAACGGTTTCATGTTGCGTCTCAACATGTACAACAATCTGTCGCTACTGGCGTCGCCCGACGATCCAGCAGCCAGAACGGCACGTGGCGCAAGCCATCCAGCCCCAGATGAGCCGCCTGCACCGCATCCATCGAGCTCCGAATACGACGACATCCCCTTCTAGACGACCATGCTTGGGGGGCCTTCGGGCCCCCCGAGCTGTAGTGCAAGCCAGATCTTTTTTTGTTCTTGCTCGGCGCTCCATGGTTGCGATATATCAACAGATTGGCGGGCAGCGAATTCCGCTTGTTTGCCTTTGTTCCATACGTTTGTGGGGGTATAGTATCCACACACCCTTGAATACACATCACACTTTACGGCCTTCTGCATATTCCTCCTTGCGCGAACGGGGCCGCGATATTGCATCGCAGCCCCATCGCAGTAAGATGTGGTAAGTACTACATCTTGTGCCTGTTATACCATTCACGCCATCCAGTGGGCTGGAAGTCAATCTCTGCTTCGGTCATGAGCTTCCACTCACAGAAACGACGCCTCACTAAACCCGCTAGTCTAATACGACGGCCCGACGCTCTATCTTTACCCGTGGAGTACTTATAGAACACGTTTGCAGCTTCGGCATCGGTAGTCTTGTTGGGCCAACTGGCATTACTTATGATACTTGTCCCCACGTTATAGACAGCTGATACCAAGCCAGCACGCACCCATGGAGGAAGAAGATCAAACTCTTCGTTATGCCAGTGTTTGTCAGCCTTAGCATCCCAAGCTTGCCTAGTGTTTGGCACGTAACGCTTTTCTAGTTCTTGTACCAAAATATGCGCAGCCTGATCTTCGGTCCATGGATAATCCGGCTCGCCACCCACTACCACATGGCCATAGCCTACGGTAGGAATCCCAAGTGGATCGGACTTGGGAGAAGGCTCAAAGCTCTCAAAATGCTTGATCATCTCCACCATGGAGTCTTCATAAATATGAGAGTCATTCGCCTCTTTGATCAAGACGCATATATCGTGATACGTTTTAGTAGCCGCATTGGCATAGGCATCCTTGTAGTATCGTAGTGCTTCTATCAAACCCATCAGTGCACCACCTCTTTGTCGAAGGGGTCGTAAATCTCAGTCTGGCGCCACGCCGGCTTGATATGCTGTTGCACTTCATATGGCTGTAGCACCTCAACGGCATTACGTAGTGCCCCCAGATCCTGGGACGTCACCGCCGTCGCAAGGGCCGCATACAGGGCCTCCATCGGCGCCCCTTCCGGGATCAAGTAGAGCTTGAAGTTGAACAATATCGTACGATGGGTCTCGTTCAGTACGGGGGCCTTGGTCCTCACGTATGTGTCGTGTATCACCTGACGACTTTGTGCCATTGTTTACTCCTTCGTTTACTACTCGCGCCACGACATTATAGACGCTTTTGAGTAGTATGCCTATGGCCTTGAGCCATTCCCTGTTTTGCACTCCATCCCACGACATAGTCATAGAAAGAGCGCGTTCGGTTACTTCATCCGATCCCATACCACGAATCATATCATCCAGATCATATTTCTTAGCGAATTCGTCATCAGTGCCCCGCCTAGCCTTTTCGGCAAATTCCCTCAAGATACCCGCACACAACGTGGATCCTAGAATCATGTTGGCATTAGTCGCTGAATCGTACGAACGTGCATCCATCTCGTACCTCCTGACGGCAATATAACACGCCTATCCGACTCGTGTCAATGCCCCGTGTATTTCGGTTATAAAAGAAGTGGAGGGAAGATCAACAACACCGAGGGAGGTGTATTGATGGTCTACAACCCAAACCAGTCGGAAGATTCCCGACTGGTCGATCGTTCGGACGAAGGCTGGCGATCCCAGTCCTCGGCCGACGAGGCCAAGGAACGCAGGTAGTGGCTTGGGGTCGGATTAGTCTCCCCTTTGGGTGGCTGATCCGGCCCCCCATTCCTTCAACATTTCCAAGCCTTCATTTTTTAGCTGTCGTATACGCTCCCTGCTGAGGACACGTATCTGAGCAATGTGTTGGAGGGTTTGAGGTTGACAGCCTATGCCAAAGAAGCGCCTGATAATGTCGCAATGCATTTCGGGAAGCGCGTCGATCGCCGCCAAAAGTTCTGGACCCAATACATCCGCTGCGTTATCTCTGTCTTGCGCAGCCATGTCTTCATAGATACTAACATCATCCGCAGCTACTACAGTAAATGCGCTCTTGACTGCGCCTACTAGATCAGACTTGATACCTCGCTGTTCAGCCAAGCGTTCCTCGGTCAGCGTATAGTCATTTTGTGCCTTGGCCTCTTTATCGAGATCGCGATGCAGCTCTCTCACCATATTGATTTGGCCAGCCGGCACGTGGATTAGGGGCACCATTTGATTGAGATATTGGCGTATTCTGTAGTCTATCCAGTACTTAGCATAGGTGGTGAATCTTCCGCCAGTCGTGGGATCGAAACGATTGGCCGCTTCTATGAGGCCCTCAATGGCTGATCCTATGACGTCTTCTTTTTCGGCCTTCCATTTAGTGTGGAAATTGCCGGCAATCTTGATAGCAAAGCGCATGTTGGCCATGACTAGTTTATCTCTAGCCTCGGCATCGCCTGACTGAATACGGCGCCCTAGTTCTAGTTCTTCGGCTGCAGATAGTAGCGATGTTTCGCCTATGGCATCACAAAGCCCCGGTGTCATATCACTGATCGTTGGCATCCCACTCCCCTTCCTCGGCCTCTAGGACCTCGCGGGGGGTGGCGATGACATCTCTGGGTTTATAGTCTAGGCGCGTGTAATAGATGAGAGCCAAGATGCGCCCCGACTTATCGTCAAAGAAATACTGTATGTCTTTCGATCGATCCAGCACTACTTCTGGATCATTGAGCAACGCTTCGAGCGCTTGCGCGCCTGCTGGGGTGGTGAGATTGAGTGTAATCACACCCGCATGTGCATTAAACTTCTGCGGCACGACTAGCGCCTCCCGGAAGGAGTTGGCTTGGCGTTATCCGCCATGGGATTAGGCTGTCCCATTGGCACGCCAATGCTATTGAGGTAATCCATCAATTGTTCGTATGCTATAGGATTAGACTGTTGCTGCTTCATCAGGAAATCGTCTCGCTGCGCAGGGTCCCAATTGATGATCATCATAGCTATATCATGTATAGAATTACCCGTTGCCGTCAAGGGGTTAACGTTAGGGGTCATCTTCATCATGTCTTGAATAGAACTCTCACGCTGAGCCCTCACAGAGCTCCATTGAGCCTGGCTCAAGCGATCCATTAGGAATAACTGCTTGGCCTGATCGGCCTGCATCTGCAGCATCATCATTTGATTCATCATGTTCTGTTGCATCTGCTGCTGATTGACCAGCTGAGCCGCTTGATCAATACTCATACCCTGCTGCGTCAGCACTTGGATATTACGCACTAGTTGATCTGTCATCTGCTGCTGCTGGGCATTCATCTGCTGGGTCATCATTGCCTGCTGATCCTGCATCATGGCCTGCTGCTGAGCAGATTGCGCCGATACCATCAGATTAGAGGAATCCACTTGGATCTGGGTACGATCCTTCATTTCTTGAGCGAGCTGCTTTTGGGTCTCGGTATAATCGAAACCCTCCATCTCAATTAGGACTTTGGCCGGAAGCATTCCACCCGACACCATAGTCATCAGCATTTGCTTGTGCTGCATATCATCTAACATCTTGAAATCACGCATACGCACAGTGCATTCTGCGTAATTCAGGTGTGTCTGGATGATCTCCGAGCTCCAGTCTAGGAATTCTTGGAGCTGATCGCGGTGCGTAAGGAAGAAGTTCTCAATGATACGCAGCGAGATCGTATTGCCGGCCCAGGTAGCTTCTCCAGCTATGAGGCCCCTAGGCAAGCCGAAGCCGAGCAACATCTCGTCTTGCGCAACTTGTACTTCTTGTGTCGGAAGGAAAGCGCGACCCTTTCCACCAAAGTATACTTCTTGAAGCGGTATGGGAGAAAATCCGATGTAGTTAGGATCCTTGCGCTGTTCGGCAAATTCCTCTAGTATAAAGGCCTTCAGCTTGGGATGAAGCGCTATGGCGGAAGAGTAATCGGCGTCGACAGGCGCCAGCATGCGGAATGGAGTAATATGCTCCATAGCTACGGCTTCACTTGCGCGCTTCAGGGCGTCCAAGAAATAGACAGTCTTGTAGGCACAAGTAATGAGCCCCTTACCCCATTCACCGTGCTCATCGGTGGGGCCTTGAAGCTTGAAGTGATATGCGTTATTGAGACGCACTAGCTTCTTATCGCGTATGGCATCGAGCACCGCGGTGGGCGTCTCGTTGATGATCTCCATGTCTCTTTTGTCAATGGCCTCAATCAATGCCTCTGGGGGATCCCAATAGATGTCTTCTTTCCCGCTCCATGGATAGGCCTTGATCTTGATCAGATTCATGGGCCATGTGCGCACAATGAGATCACGCTCGCTAATGCGGTGCTCATCCATAGCCGTAAACACGACCTTGGTCTGACAAGTGGGGCATGTACCCGTAAACTTACCGCGCTTGTAGACTAGATCAGCAATCGCATTAGCAGCATAAGAGTCTGGAATGATCTCAGTAACAGGGCCGTCCTCATCGATCTCGGTTGGAACATCGAGATCGTCGCTGACTGGCAGCAACGACAGGCGCTCTCTCTTGGCCTTTGCCTTGTGGGTTTTCTTGCTGTTCTCAGCGCGCCTAGACTCACACAGGGGACATGTAAACTTCCTATCGACGGGAAAGTTGATAGTGACGATACAGTTTCCGCCAGTGAATGCATCCAATCCAATCGTGATTAACAATCGCTTGATATGCATAATCTTTTCATAGATATTCTTATATCTATCTACGATCGTTTGGTTAGCGGCTTTGTACTCTAGATCAGTAACCGCATACTCGGCTAACTTGCTAATGGCCAGCCTAACAATGGGATTAGTGTAATAGATGTAAAGTGATAGTTCGTGAAAATCAGAGGCCCGTTCTGGCATACTAGCGGTGGCCAGGTCCATGAAGGGGATCTTGTAATCTTCCTGATATCCTGCATTAGCTTCTCGGAACGAGCTCATAGAATACATCGTTAATCTACCTTCTCATCACGCGGCCAGTATCGGCCGGCATTATTAGTAGCTTCTTGCAAGGCTAGGACTTTGGTGGTGTGGACCGCTATTGGCTCTTCGTCGATTAGCCAGTCCCGCTCGTTGCCTTCAGTAGCCCGCATATAGCCCATGATCATATCTAGGAGCGTAGTGTCAGCATCTTCTTCGGGGCCATTGCCTATGGTTGAGGCTTGTAGCAACTTGCGCATATATGAGTTGGTTAGAGCGCCCAGATAACCCGGCAACCACACAAAACCCTCTTTGTAGAGCAGCACCGCTATCGTAGCAGCTACATCGCCTTCAAAGTGCCTATCCGGCGCTATGGTGTGCATGAAGTCTACGCATCTAGCAATAGATGATGGTTCGGGCGTCAGTAAGATGTCTGGATTGGGCGCCATACCCGATAACGCCAAGCACACGTTGGGGAATACAGACCAGTCTTGCCATGGAGCTAGAGAATTGAAGCATACTCGTATGGCCATGAGTTTATTCTTCATGGCCCTGGGAATGTCATCGAATGTAACGATAGCGCCCTCTTGGGCAGATGCGTCCTCTAGCTCCATCCATAGTGCTTCTGGTTCGCAGACGTGCCATACTCGATCTAGCGTACCATCTAACGTGGTAACTATCTCGAATGGCGTAGCATTCACGTCTAATAGCAGGTCGCGAATCAAGCGCATATTGCCCCTTACGACTGCCGACCCATCACATCCAGAATGACGGTCCTCTGAGGTGCCGGCATTGTGAGTAGTGCGTTCTCTGGATCACTACGCAGTCTGGCAACCAAGTCGCCACCCAAGCGTTCCGTGAGAGGTCCAGGCTCGTTAATCGCCATATCCTGCAATTTAGAGACATCGATATCAACGCCGCTGACAGACACCAAACGCGCTGTCTTGATAGGATGCGCTAGTATCGAATCTAGCGGATTAGTAAGACCACGCGAATGCCATTGATAATGCAGCTTGTTTGCGTGATCTAGATTATCCAACATCACCACAGCCTGCGCTGGAGTATATGCCTGCGACGCCACCTTCTCTGCCAAGTCGCGATAGGCCATATAACTATCCATATCCTTAACCATGGTGGTGCGAGCCATGATATGGCCATAGGCGTAAGGGCTATAGGTTTGAGCAGCGTATTTGTGTACACACGAGTCTTCGTCAATCTCAATCTTCAGTTCGGTAGCGCGCTTCTCGATAGCCTGCGCCATTTGAACGGCATATTCTGCAAGCCATTGCGTAGCGTTCTTCTCAAGCACATCCATAGCGTGATTGAGCTGTGCCTTGGTGTTGATGGGATACTTCTGAAATGGAGCTCCATTGACGTCATGCGTTATGGCATAATTGCCGGTTGGCTCCTGTGAAGCCTGCTTCTCCATGATGCGATCAACGGTGTCCAACATGCCCGCAGTAATAGGGTAGTAGTGAGAGCCCGGCGTGCCCTTTACGCTGGCTAGCATGCTATACCATGGCTCGCTAGAAATATCAACGCCATATCGATCGGCGGCTACCTCAAAACGGCGAGCGATAACGCCCACCATACCATAGGGCAGCTTACCATATACGCGCTGAAATGCGGTAAGGCTCATCTGGAGATTGGTCTTGCTGTCTATGGGATACTTGCGTAAACGATCGCCATTGGGCAGCACGAGGATAATGCCGAACTCGCTATCAAGCAGACGGTTCTGATCGTTTTCGTCGCCACTCTGATACATCCATTCGCGCGAATCGCCCACCTCTGCCGCGACCTTCTTGAAGCTATCTACCGAAAACGTATTATCGCCCTGACGCTGAAAATCATACGCATCAAGTACCAATGACTTACTGTGCATTGCTTCCCTCCAGGCCCAGCAAACGGGCTGCGTTACGACATACCTCGCGATTTGTAATCGTATCCCAGCATGGCGCCCCCGGTTTGGGTTCGTCTGCCTTATGCCTTTGCTCCCAATCCCTTATTAGTATAGTGCATTTTGAGCAATGGCTACGGCCATGACTGAAACACGGTGCGCATTCGTAACGCGCAAACATGCCCATAACATTATCGTACTGTCCAACACGTAGTTCTGGAGGCACCACATTAAACAAACCCAGCGTAGGGACGCCCATGGCGCCACCTAGGTGGGTCAAAAAACTGTCGGGTCCTATGCATAGATTGGCGCGTTGCACTAAGGCTCCCATGTCATAGATATCAGTCTGCCCTGTCCAGTTATGTATATTTGAGATCTGTGCACCCGTAGCCTGATCATGCCATGTTACCCCGCAATCATTCGTACCACCTGTAACAATGACATGAGTGTTAGGCGTGAGCCTAGATAGTGCATAGACCAAATACGGCGAGCGCTGTGGTGGATATGTACGATTTACGTTACTGCTCTTGTACTGAAACAGTATGAGCGTATCCTGGGGCTTGATGCCCGTCTTCTTGAGGCGATGTGCGATAGATTTCGTTGCGCCCTTGGGTACAGTGAGCTCGACACGCATCTCTTCACGCGATAGATCGGGTAACCGCAATCGCCTAGCAAAGACATTACAACCATGTTCTGTACGCGCCACCTGATGGGGGAACTCTATCGCATCATAGAAATGCGCTACGTAGGTATATGGAGATACATACTGAGCTAATACTGGAATGGTATGTACCACGTCCACATGAGGCGACATCCGAGCGAGATCCCCAAAGCGACTACGTGTCGCAAAGCCTATCTTGACACTGGAATGCTGCTGCTTGATTCGCTGGATGATAGGCAATATCATCATGATATCGCCAGCTCCGCCTGTGCGAGAAAACAATATCGAATCCCCATCATGTAGCTCTTGGCTCAGATACTCGGTAATGGGAGCTGGCCTAGCATCAATGTTGACCAACTTATCGGGGCAATCAGTGTGTGCTTTCGATTGAAGATTCAGAAGATCATACTGAGAAAAATAGAGCTCTTGCCCAGCATAGGACTTCAGAGATTCATGGAATAGATCTGGATCGTATTTCAGTATCTTTACGAAGTACATAATACGCTCCGAGTTAGCGCGCCGGAGCGAATCCCCGGCGCGCCATGCGTGATGCTAGATAGCGTTAGGATCTCCAGCAGACTGCTCTTCTTCGGCCGTGGGGCCAAATCCCCCTACATATACCGTACCAAGATAGCGCCCCATATGATTAGGCTCCGCCGTGCGCAAGATCACTACGGTATCGCAGTGCTGCTGCATAGCGTCCTTGATGCGCTGAATCAGCTCGGGATCCTCGTCATCGCTACTGCCGGCGCCTACGCTGTCGTCCCCTTCGTCGCCTTCGTCCTCGTCCTCGCAAGGCTCGTCAGTGTCAACGTCTAGATCCTCAGATAGGGCCTGCAGCTTGGCAAGAAGCAAATCGTCCATATCGTCTAGTTCTTCTTCTACGTCTTGGGGGTCGCTATCCATCATCATGGTAGCGAGATCCGCCATACCAGCCTCTAGGAAGTCTAGCTGACGCTCGG
>ERZ795055.2401-NODE-2401-length-14173-cov-4.661779_pt1 | contig 14173 bp, 10 predicted proteins | sample MGYA00375139_ERZ795055 | MGnify/ENA primary metagenome ERZ795055 (study PRJEB30184, sample SAMN05720283) | anaerobic digester metagenome | isolation source: active sludge of municipal wastewater-treating anaerobic digesters | place: USA | collected 2015-01-23 ...
GATCTGGGCATCTGGCAGGCGGGAGCAGGCGCGTTCTGCACCCTCAGGGGCACACGGGCAGCCCTCATCTACCGGTAGGCCGGAGCAGTTGTTGTCGATATGATCCCCGCAAATTTCAGAGGTAAAGGGGTTGATAAGGTTGACGTTGTCATCGCAATCGCAACCCGGTCCATCGCAGCGTTCAAAGCTGTCGCCGTCGCCATCGGCGAAGTTGCTGAGGAGCTTCAGCTCTATTTCCAGCACGGCGCCTGCCTGCATCGTGTAGGTCGCAGCTGCCGCAGTTGCATAGGTGAGGTTCGACTCGGCGTTCATACCTTGGATGTAGACTCGGAACTCTCCCGTGGTGAGTGACGAGGGACGAAGGAACAATGTGTAGGCGTTTGCGACGGTGGAAATATCGCGGTCGAGCGGGATTTCGATGCTCACCCAATCAGTGCCCAGGTCACGCACCAGCACCTTCAAGCGAACCACCGGTGGTGTGGTGGCATCTGACCAGATTTTCAAGAGCAGGCCGGTATCACTCTTGGGCGCGTCCTCTTTGCATTGGGTTAGCGCCGCGAGCGCCACGAGAGCGCATGTGGAGCTAAGCAAACGGACTTTGGATAGGGTCACGTTGAGCCTGCCTTGTTGAAGTCTTACGTCTTGCTTGGATTATACTGGGCGCAAGCATTCGCGCAATCCGGCGCAGTTGTGGTAAGGGAGCGAAATGGCAACTAAATTTTTGGGCATCGATCACATTGGTGTGGCGGTCAGTGACCTGAATCAGGCCACCAAGACCTACCAAGACCTGTTGGGCTTTTCTTTGGGCGGGCACGAAGAGTTGCCGGCGCGAGGTTTGCAGGTCCGTTTCGTGGATGTGGGGGAGAGTCGCATCGAGCTGATCTCGCCCATGCGCCCCGACTCTGAGATCTCCGGTTACCTGACGAAAAAGGGCGAAGGCCTACATCATATCTGTGTGCGGGTAGAAAACATCGAAGCTGCCCTTACCGAGATGAAACAACGCGGCGCCAAGCTTATCGACGAAACTCCCAAAGTCGGCGCGCACGGCAGCCGGGTGGCGTTTGTGCACCCCAAAGGTAGCCACGGTGTGTTGCTCGAACTGGTAGAGAAGAGCGGGACGGGAGTGCACCATGGCTGAGGAACGCTTTCAGCCGCCCGGCAAACAAGTGCAAATCCAGATCCAGCTCGACGACGATGTCGCGCAAGGCATTTATGCCAACCTGGCGCTCGTGAACCACACCGAAACCGAGTTCACAATCGATGTGATGTACCTGCAACCACAGCAGCCGCGCGCCAAGGTGCGGGCCCGCATCATTTCCAGTCCGAAGCACACCAAACGACTGCTCTTGGCCCTGCAAGAGAACATGCGCCGCTACGAAGAGCGCTTCGGCACGGTGGATCTCACCGGCCCCAATCCCGCCGACCAACTGTTGCAATAACGCTTTCCTCGTACCGACCTGCGTCCCGTGCGGTGTTCGATCAGCGGGCGAAAAGGTGGTTCGTGCTTCCTGCCCGGGAACTTGTTCCGGGACCCACCTATGCTAGGGTCCGGCCTACATCCCATGCAGAAGCCGACCGCGACATTCTCTGACACCCCCGATCCGCACGCACTGAACCGCTCGCTTGTGGTCACGATGATCATCACCGCGTCGGTGGGCGTGCCGTTTGTGCAGCTGTTGTGGGGCTACGTGCTGATGGGTACCACCACAGGGGTTCAGACCAACATCTGGAAGTACGGCAAGGCCGTGCTGTTCTCCGCCATCGTCGTGGTCGTGATGATGTTCTTGCACGCGCAGTTCTTGATGCACTTGGCTCGGCCGATCACCGCGACGCTGACGAAGTTGCAGGCACGCCGCGAGCTCACGCGCACCGAATTGATAGGCGCCTTGGTGACGAGCCTGAAAGTTCCGCTGCAAGGTGCGTTGGCGAGTGCATTTACGTGGCCTGGCACGGTGCTCATCACGATCGTCGCGATGTGGCATTCCTTTATGAGCTTTCCGAAGAGCCTCGCGGCGTTGATGACCTTCGGGTGTCTGTGCGCCGGGCTTTTGGTCTCGAACTTCCAGTACTACGGCTTTCGGAACGCCTTGTTGCGGCATCAAAAGGTGCTGTTAGCTGCACTCCCCGCCCATTGGGAGGAGCCGATTCTGACGCAGGTGCGCGCCGGCCTGAAGCGCCGGCTGGCAGTGAACCTGTCGTCGTTGTTGTTCGTGTTCATGGTGCAAATCGCCTTCATCGTCAGCGTGCAGTCGGTGCGCGCGTTGTTTTTTGAGTGGGGGGTGGGCATCAAGCACGAGCTGCAGTTGCAGTTTGGCGAAAGCACGCGTGCGTTGGGCGATCCGGCCCTCATCGATTCGCTCGCCCACGCGCAAAAGACGGCGCGGGGCCAGTGGCACTTATTTTCGAAAGCGGGTGAGCCACTCTGGCAACCCCCAACGGAGCCGCAGACGCTCGCGGTGATGCAGGCGTTTACCCGCGGTGAGTTCGACTTTGATCACCTGGCGTCATTGACGCCGCACTACAGCGACCGCGACATCGCTTTGAGCATGGACAATGACACATTTGGTGTGGCGGTGCGTGTGCCGCTCGTAGGTGGGGAACGAGTGTTGGTGGCGCGCAGCACTGCGGCAGCACATATGGATTTGATCAGCAGCATCTTGGGCGCCAACGTCGTGGTTTGTTTGTTCGCGTTGGTGTTCGGCATTCTGTTCGCCATTTTGTCTGGGCGTGACATGACCACCTCGTTGGCCACGCTTACCTCGGTGGCTCAAGGGGTATCACAAGGTGACCTGCGACGAATGCCTCTCGTGATCACCGGGGATGAGCTTGGGGCGTTGGCTATGGCCGTGGCGCGTATGCGCGCCAACCTTGAATCGGTGGTGACCGACGTCGGCTTGGCGGTGCAAAACCTCGACCAAAACTCGCAGACGATCGCCCAAGTCAGTGAGGCCACCGAAGCCTCTTCGCGACACCAAGTCGACGAGGTCGAGCGCACCACGCTGCAGACCAAGACCTTCGAGTCGGCCTCGGCTCATCTTGCGAAGAGCGTCGTGACGTTGTCGGGCGGCGTTCAAGACGCTCAACAGGCGCTCGCGCACTTAGGCAATGCCTTTGACGCCCTCGACCGCGGTGCCGAACAATTGAGCGAAACTTCCACGCGCACGCGCGATCACGCTCAGCGGATCAACAGCGGCGTGGCCACAGCCACCAAGGCCGCCGAGGCGCTCAACCTGGAAGCAGCGCGGGCCCTGCAATCTGTGGAGGCAATCCAGACCATCTTCACCCAGGCCAGTCGTTCTTCACAGCAGACGGTCGCTTTCTCCGACGCGGCCACCGCAGCCACCGAGGAAGGTTTGCGCCGGGTGCAAGATACCTTGACCGGCATCGAAACCGCGCAGGTCACCAGCCGCCAGGCGCTGGGCGTGGTGGAGGACCTGGCGACGCAAACCGAGGACATCGGCAAGATCTTATCGGTGTTGACCGAAGTCGCCGACCGCACGCGCCTGCTATCGTTGAATGCCTCGATCATCGCAGCGCACTCTGGTGATGCTGGGCGCAGCTTTGCGGTGGTGGCCGAGGAAATCAAACGCTTGGCTGAGCGCACCACCCATTCGATCAGTGAGATTCATGCTATTGTCTCGCGCGTCCAGGAGGGGGCGCGCGACAGCGTGCGAGCGTTTCGGCGCGGCGACAGTCAGGTTGGTCAAGGCGTGGAGTTTGCGCGCTTGGCGGGACGGGCTCTCGGGCAGATCCATCAGGCGGTACAGGAAACCAGTGCGCAACAGCGGGTGATTGCGACCTCGCTTACGGCGCAGTTGCAGCGCGCTGACGAGATGCATCACTTTGCCGTTGAAACGGCACGTCGCGCGACCGAAGTCGGTCGGGTGCTGAAGGATCAAGAGGGCAGCGCCCACGAGCTTGCGACGAGCGCGGTATCGGCCGACGAAGCTGCACAAAGTAGCCGTATGGCGCAACAGCAAGGGCGCACGGCGTTGCAACAGTTGATGGGTAACGTCACCCGCACGGCCACCGTCGCGAGTGAGCTGCAAGGTGAGCAGCGGCAACATCAGGCCGCTAGCACCACCATCGTGGAGGCCGTGCGCACCATCCATGCGGCTGCTCAAGACAACTGGAAGGGTGCCGGTGCGATGTTACAAACCGGGCGTCTGGTGCGCGACCTTGCCCAACGCTTGCGCACGAGCATGGCGGTCTTTTCACTGGTCGGGCGCCCCACCGAAGCCACTGCCAAGCGTACGGAGCTTAACGAGCACGGCGATCATCAGCGATGAAGTCGGGCTGGGTATTTTGATACAGCCGCCCCTAAGGCATCGGCCAGCAGGCGCTCAGTTGGTGTTGGGAAACCCCAGTGCGCCGCTGGCTAGAAGCTACGGCGTCGTACAGGTCACGCCGCTGGCACCTGCAGTGACGGGGTTGGCATAGTAGCCGTTGGTGCGCGTGATCGTGGCGTAGTCAATGACGCTCGGGCCGCCATCTTCCAAGAACGTGTAGGCACAGGTCATCTTCAACACGTTGTTGACGCGGATTTCGACCGTGGTTGCCGTGTCGGTTTCGCTGTCGCAGTAGACGCCGTAGTATCGGTCACACAAGCTGATTGCCGCACCCGAGATCCGGTAGGTGCCATCGGCCTGGGCGCCGCGTGGCGGTGTGTGCATGATCGTCTCTTGCTTGTAAGGATCGGGAGCGGCAGTCCACCGCACGTCGTTGTAGACGCCCCAATTGGGGAACTGGTTGGTGTAGTCACACTTGCCACCTACAGGGTTGGCAAACACCAGGTCGATGTCACGCACATCCCACGGCGAGTTGGACAACGCGAAGGTCAAGCGCAGGTCCAAGGCGTCGCTGCCATAGTTGGGTTCATTGGCGCAGGCGTTGTTGATGCAACCATACTGGCAGGTGACGTCGGTGTGTGTGTAGGCGCAGTTGCCGGTACCGGTGTTGCATTCACCCGAGGTTGTGTACTGGCGCACGTGGTTGGCATCCAGGCAGGTGTTGGTGGGCGGCGTCACGCAGGCTTTCGGTGTGCCTACGCAGGCACCTTGGGAGCAGGTGTCAAGGAGTGTGCAGAGCTTGTCGTCGCTGCAGCTTGCGCCATTGTTAAAGCCGTAGTTGCAGGTGCCGTTGCTGCAAGTGCCAGAGCTTTGGTAGCAGCCGTTCGGGGGCGTGTTGCACACCACGCCTTGGCATGGGTCGCCATTGCAGTTACCCGTGGTTGCGTTACAGCCGAAGGCACAGTTGAGCTCGCTGGGGGTGTAGCTGCATTGGCCGTTTGCAGTTTGGCATGTGCCTTGGGTGGCCCAGCTACGGCGTACGTTGGCATCCACGCACACCGACGCGGGGGGTTCGGCGCATACCTTGGGCGTGCCGCGGCAGCCACCTTCCAAGCAGGTGTCCTCCACGGTGCATAGGTTGGAGTCGTCGCAAGCACCACCGTTGGCCGGCGGATAGACGCAGTTACCGCCGTTGCAGCTGCCCACGGTTTGGTAGCAGGCTGAGGGGGCCGAGTTACAAACCACGCCAATGCACGGGTCGGCCTTGCACAAACCGGTCGCGCTGTCGCAGCCGAACGGACAGGTTTCTGGGACGACACTGTAGCTGCACACGCCATTACCGCATTGGCCCACCGAGTTGTAGACCTGGCTGGTGCCGACTCCCAAGCAGGTGGGCGCAGGCGGCGTGTTGCACACCATGCCGATGCACGGGTTGCCATTGCACAGGCCGCTCGCGGCATCGCAGCCATAGTCGCAGCTCTCAGTGGCCATCGTGTAGCTGCACTCGCCATCGTTACAATCGCCTGCAGGGTCGTAGAAGCGGCTGGTGCCACTGCCGAGGCATGCCGGGGCGGGCGGCGTGTTGCAGGTGATGCCGTCACAGGGATTGGGGGCCACGCCTTTGCCCTTGAGCGACACAACAAACGAGGGCTCATTGTCGCTGTCGTTCGGGAAGCTCATTGCCACGTTGTAGTCGGTGACGTCGGCCGGTGCGAAGGTGATGCGTGCCTTCACTTCGCTGCTCGGGTTGACGGTGGCCGCCTCCAGCACGACGCTGAAGACGCCGCCCAACGTGTCACCACTTGGGTCGCCCATCGTCATGACCTTGTCGCCCTTGTTGATGAAGAACAAAGTGCGCTCCAGCTCATCGCCGACATCGAGGGTGCCAAAGTCGATCACGTCGCTGGAGGCCGCGAGATAAGGAGGCTTGTCGGTAAGGGATGCCGATTGTCCACAACCGGTGGCAGTCAGAGTGACAAGCATAACGAAGCGAAGCATGAATGTGCGTTTCATCAGAATCCGTTATCGGCGTGGTGGTGGTTTGGTGCAGCATTTCGCACAAGCGGTAGGGGGTTGTCACGGGTCAAGGCGTCGGTGGTTCTGGCATGGTGCGTCACAACAAAGCCGTGTTAGGGTCGGCCCTGTATGAGCATAAGCAACGACGAGACGCCCGAACTTACGCGCGTCAAGATGAGTCTCAGGCTCAAGCTGACGTTGGGCCTGATCCTGATCATCGGCATCATTTTTACCGCACAAAACATCTTTCAATTGTTCACACACCGGCAGGCGCTTCAGGAAGAGGCGCTGATCAACCGCGAGACGGTCGGCCGCGTGGTGGTGGCCGCGCTCACGGGGCAATTGGCCAGTGAAGATTTGGATAGTCCGCGCATCAAGAACTTCCTATCCAATTTCCTCACCGTCGCCATCATTCAGAACAACAAGAATCGTGATTTGGCGTTTGGCCTCATCGTCGACACCCAAAGTCGCTTCATGGCCGGTCGGGCACGGCCGTCCGCCACGGAGTTTCCGGGCGGCAAGCGGCTCGCCGATGAAACCGAGGTGCTCAACGAAGTGGCGCGCTTGGGGGGGGCTTTGGGGCCGTCGATGCGGGTCAAGCGCTTTACCCTGCAGGTGCCCGGCAAAGGCGAGGTAGGCAAGCTTTTGGTGGGCACCTCGATGGACCGCTTAGAAGCGGACTTCCGCCGCGACCTCATCGTCAATGTCAGCGTGCTCATAGGCACGCTGGTACTGTTGGTGGTGTACGCCACCATTGCCCTGGGCCGTATGGTGATTCAGCCGCTGTCGCGGGTGGTGAACGCGATGCGCGCGGTGCACGAAGGCAACCTCGAAAACGAGGTGATGATTCAGCGCACCGATGAGATTGGCATGTTGGCCGCCACCTACAACTTCATGGTGCGCGGTTTGCGCGAACGCGAGCAACTTAAGGATGCCTTCTCGCGCTACGTATCGACGCAGGTCATGCGTCGTATCACCCAAAAGGGCGGCCTCACCCTCACCGGCGAAAATCGCAACGCCACCGTGTTGTTCTCGGATATTCGTAGTTTTACCAATCTTTCCGAGCGGCTATCTCCGCCCGAAGTGGTCTCGCTGCTGAACGAGTATTTCAACGTGATGGTGGAGATCGTCTTCAAGCACGATGGCTTTCTCAACAAGTTCATCGGCGACGCCTTGATGGCCGTGTACAACGTCCCAGTGGACCAACCCGAGCCGGAGCTACGTGCGGTCAAGACGGCGCTGGAGATGCTGAAGGCGCTGGATGAGCTGAACGAACGCCGTGCGGCGCGCGGGCAGTTTGCCATCAAGATTGGGATTGGCATCAACACCGGACCGGTGGTCGCCGGCAACATCGGGCATATGCGGCGTATGGAATACACGGTCATTGGTGATGCGGTGAACTTGGCACAGCGCCTAGAAAGCCAAACCAAGGCCACCGGCGTGCCGCTGCTCATCTCTGAAGCGACGTACCATGCGGTGGCCAAGCACGTGGTCGCAACCGCACTGCCGGCCGTAAAGGTGAAAGGCAAACAGGAGCCGGTGGCGCTCTACGGGGTTACGCGGCTGTTGGCCGACGGTGAGGCGGCGCAACCTGCGGCCACCTTGCCTGCCACGCCAGAAGCCAGCTCTGCCTAGCCATCAGGCTCCCAAAAACAAAACGGCGTGAGAACCTTAGGGGCTCCCACGCCGTTCATCATCAAGCTTAACGCGCTACCGAATTAGATGATCTTCACTTTCACCGTGAACTTGTCGTAGGCCTTGCCCGAACCTCGGTTGAGCTCGAAGCGCAGCGGATAGGTTTCGCCCGCGTGGAGCAAGCTGTTCTTCTTGGTATCAAACTCGAAGAACTGCGTGCCACCGTCCGTACCGCCGCCCATCGCGCGCGGTGCGCCGCCGACCTGGAAGAACTCTTTCGTCGGGCCACCAAACTCGCGGTTCGGGTTGACGAGGTGCCAGTTTAAGCCGGTGCTGCCAGAATTCTCGGGGAGCGCCACGGTGAGCTTCTCACCCTTGGTCATCTCAATCGTTTTGCCGTTCTCGATACCGTGCACTGATACCGGCCCGGTGCTCTTCGCCTTGTTCAATTCGAACGGGCCGTACACTTCTTTCGAGATGCCCGGAGCCACGCCGCCGCGCAGGATTTCAATGTAGAAGGTGCCGACGTTATTCGGGTTCTTGGCGTCCACGGGTGGGATGCTGGTGGAAACCGGGATCATGGCTTTCACCACCGAGCCACCGCAGGCACCAGGCAACGACTTCACGAGCACGTCTGACACGCAGGTGAGGCTCTTGTTGTTCAGCGCGTTGGTCGTTTCACCCAGATTGCTCTTGATGGCCTCATATGCCTTCACGAGCGCCTTGTGGGTCGTGGGCGACACTTTGCCAAGGTTGGCGTCCATCGGGCCGACGATGCCGGTGTTCAGACCCAACACCGACTTCATTTTGTACTCTTGTGCTGGTGTCTTGGCGTACTTGGCAACCAGCCCCTGCAACAGTGCTTCGCGGCTGCGACAGCTCTCGGCCAGCTTGTTGATCTCACCAGCTTCTTTTTTGCTGATGATGCCATTGGCTGCCGCATCACGAAACGCACGTTCTACGTTGCTGATCTTCATGGTTCCTCCAACCTTTTGTTAGGGCCTAGCCCAAGATCCTATTTTTGGAAACGGGCAAATCCTGCTCCCTTATCGGCACGTCGCCAAGAGACGTTGCGCCCACATTGCGACAAATGACCTAGTTTCAGCTACTTAGACGCATTGCGTCACGGTATGTGATGGAGTCGGACTGCAGGCTCGAATCACTGCTGTGATGCGTCCGGGACAAACGCAACTGCCACGGTTGGCTAGCGCAACACCAGCATCGTGGAGGTTTGGTTGATGTGGCCGATGTAGGCTTCGCCGTAGGTGCTAAAGCCAATCGTGGGGATAGCGCTGAACAACTTGCCATAGGCGTCGGTTTGGCGGTTCGCCTCTAGACCCAGGGTGCGCAGGATACAGTGGAAGTTGATCAAGCCGCGGATTGGGCCGCGCGCTTGGGTTTCGGCTAGGGCCTGACTTGTGTCGGCCACGATATCGGTGCCATCGAGCAGGCGCAGCTCCATGCCCTTTTTCACCGCGCAGTAAAACACCACCGCATCGCCTTTAAGCTGTTGCGGGCTGCGTACAAAGGGCTCTTCATCTACCATCAGGCCGAGCGGGTGTTGCATGAAGGCGCTGGCCAGTGCCTCTTGGGCAATTCCCAAGACGCGCGCATATTCGGCAGCGGCCGGTTTGCCGTTGAAGGCGCGCACGGTTCGATTGGGTTCATCCACGTCGGTGGCGACGAGGGTTTGGGTTTGGGCCTTGAAGCTCTGCGTCTTGAGAATCTCAAAACCGTGTTTGGGTTTGAGGATCACGAGCAAGGTCGCGTTGCTGTGGGCCGTGCCATTTAAGCTCACGAACGTCTGCTGAAATTTCAGGTCATCCCCGGCTGAGCCGCCGACGAAGGGTATACTGCAGTGCTGGGTCAACGTGGCCATCACCTCTTCTTCGGCGCCCGACATGCCGTCGGTGAGCACCAGGCCTACGTAGTCGGTGTTGCCAAGCTTGCTGATCGGTTTGCCGAGCTGTTGGCCCAACCGACCCAGGGCTTGCCGAACCGATTCGACGCCGTCTTTGATCGGCGTTGCCACTTCAGCAGCTACCAGCTCTAGCTCGTCATCATCCAACAGCATTGCCACGATGCTGTGTTTGAGCATTTTGCCGCTCGTAAGCTCGCCCGCGGTGGTGCAGCCCACGACGGTGGCGCCGTCGAACGCTTTGCTCATTGCCGCCGCGGTATGCTGCGGGTCAAAACGACTGGCGGCAAAGTAGAGGACCCATTTGGCGCGTTCTGGTTTGAGCTGGGTCTTCAATGCCGCTGTGGCTTTGGTGATATCGGTTTCGTAGGTGTAGGCAACACGAAGGGTCATGGGTGCTCCTAGGTAAGGCTCTTCAGCATCTCTTGCAGTTTGGCTTCGATGGCCGGGTCGTCGGGGCTTTGCGGCGAGAACTTGGTTGGATCGATTCCCTGCAGCAACAACTGCACCCGTACAAAGTGCTGCATGGACGGATTGCCATGCGTGCGCACCTGGATCACTTGGTCGATAAGTTGATGAATACGCCCCGACACTGTCTACCTCCCTGACGGCCTCTAAAGTCGGCCACATACCTGTTTGGGACACCTGCCCCGACCTGCAGCAAACACCGAGCCGGCCGTCTATGCAAGCCCGGAGCCGTAACACTTTGAATAAACAATAGAATCTTGAGTTATTAGGCCTGCCGGTCAAGATGCCGCAGGCGTCGCTACGCCTAGCGTTGATAGTACGGGCGCGTCTGCTTGATGATCAGATTGCGGTTGGGATTATCAAATTTGAACTCCAGGTCGAGCGCGAGAGTCGCTGGATTGGCCCCGTACAGCGGCGCGAAGTGCGCCTGCACCTGGGCGGCTGCTTGGTAGAGGCTCAACAGCTCGGCATCGCTCAGGATCGGCACCCCGGGTGACAATGTGGAGTACCGATCGCGGAGCACCAACAGCCCCATACCCGAGGGCAAAAGGGTCAACACCTCAGGCAGCACACCCCCTTCAGGATTGGTCACCGACACCTCGCCCAGCTGCACGTTCACGTAGTAGCCGCTGACGCCCGGGTTGGCGATGCTTTGCGTGATGAGCACACCGTTGGCGGCCTCATTCGGATAGCTCTTGTGAACCGCGACGCCCATCATCGTGGCGCGTTGATCGATAGCCCAGAAGGCCCGCTCCTCGAAGGCACGAAAGTTAAAAGCGCTGGCCCACACCTTGCGTACGCGTGCCGAGGGTCGTCGGTCGGTACCCAGCTCGGCGCCGTAGGAGTCGTACAATCCCGCACCCGAGAATTGCGGCAGGTCTTCGGCATTGGTGCTGGAGCGCAAGCGCACCGGGTCGGTTGCAGCCAGGTTTAGCACCGCGGCGTCCAGGTCGGTGGCCAACGCAGCAGCCACCGGCGCATGCGCGATGAGCTGGCGCAGTGTATTGAGCGTGGCCTCACGAGTCGCTGTGTCGGTGAGGAACGTCGGGTCTAAAAGCTGGGTGTCGATGTACTGGGCCAGCGTCTGACCCGCGCTCACGGCTGCACTACAGCCTACGCTCACGGCGTCGCACAGGCTGGTCGTGCGCCCCTCGGTGCGACAGTTGCTGTCGGCCACGCTGCACAACTCGGTGGTCACGAGGTTTTGTTGCAGGTGGTTGGCGAAGTGTACGAACGGCACAGCCAGACCTTGCGGTGACAGCTCGCCCATGAAGTGCGATAGCTCCGCCAAGTTAGCGGCTTTGACTCCCACGGTATCGGCGTCGGTAAAGCCAAGGTCAGCGAAGCTCAATAATTCGGTGACGCTCAGGTCTGCCACCGGCACGTACGGCTCGGCTGGCACGCGTGCGTCCCAAAACGCCTGGGCCTCGGCTAGCGTCGCGGCGCTCAAGGTGTAGCCTCCCAAGTTCACCTCAAAACACACGAGTTGCCCTAGAAGTGGGGCAATCTCGGGCCGTTGGCTTGCGCCCAAGAGCGCCATGTTGGGCGTACCGCGGGCGCGTGCGGCGACATTCACATGGGCCAGTGGGGTTTGCAGCTCCTCGGTGAGGGTGCCACCCACGAGCGGCACCTCGTTGGGTAAGCGAGACAGCAGCGCGATATCTTTGAACGACAGCGGGGTGGCCAAGAATTGTTCGGGGGTCAGGTAGCGCAGCGTGCCGCACGCCTTGCCGACGTTCAGGTATTGCACCAGCACGTCGCCGTACAATTCCGCCCGCAGCAGGTACAAGCTGTTGGTGGCGGCAAATTCCCAGGCGTGCGCTTGTAGCTCCCGTTCGCGCTGGTCATTGCCTGGCACATAGCCAAGCCCATGCGGGCTCCCACAAGGGTCGGCGAAGCCCACGCGTTCGGCGACGAGGCGTTGGGCCAGTTGTGCCAACGCCGGGGTCAAGTCGTCGCTCGGGAAAAACTCCAACGTGACAGGTGCGGTGAAGGTTTGTGCCCAGGCGTCGCTTCTCACGGTGCGCGCCGGGTCGTACACCAGCGTGCCAGCCATTTGGGTGCGAGTGGCGCCGTAGTACGTCGTGGCTTCATAGTCATCCAGCGCCAATTCACCGTGCAGCACCGCCCGGTAGAAGCTGTAGTGCAGTGGGTATTTTTTGGTATTTTGAAAATACACGGTGGGTGCGCCACGCACATCTGTGATCACGAACTTTACCGCGTGGGTCAGGCCATTCTCGGTGGGGACTGCGACCGCCAGGCGCACAAATTCATCCACGCCAGTCGTAGCATCGAAGCCGGTGGCGTAGTCTTCTAGGCTTGTGGGCGCCGGCAAGGCGTTTTGGTTAAGCGGTAGCAGCACCGGATCGGCGCAGGTGGTGTCAGACACCAAGGCGTCGGTGCGCGCCGAGAGCGTCGCAGCGCCTGATTGTTGTACCGTGATGAGCAGGGTGGTTCGCGGCAGCGCGCCAAAGTATGCGCCGTGCGGGCGACATTGCGCCAACGCCGTGTCTGGGCCGGGGCAACGCAGGCGGCGAATTTCGCCGTTGGGCGTAACACCTACGGTGATGAAGTAGGGCGCATCGGCGCTGACACCTGCGAGCTGTAGCTCCAGGTTGCCGGTGTTGCAGCGGTCGTCGCCTGAGTTGCAGCTCAGCAGTCCCAGGGTGGCCATCGCGAGCAGGAGCTCGGCGAGGCGTCTCATGACAGATCTCCTTCGCAAGGCAAGATCGGGTAGCTTTCGTCACTGGCTTGGACTTGCCAAGGATCGAGGTAAGGGGACACCGAGCCATCGGAGGCGATTGGTATGCAGATCACGGGGTTGGGGGGCGGGCCATCGCCACTGTTACGCGCACAACCATTCACCGCGACGTTGTTGTACTCATCACACGGATGACCGACGCTGGCTTCGTCCGTGCAGATGAGCAGGCAATCCGGCGCGACGCAGGCGCGAAAGCCGATGCCGAAGGACGAATGCCAAATCCGATAGAGAGTGCCGTCTACGGCAAAGGCCATTGAGTCGTTGCGATGGTTGCCGCCCGCCTCAAAGCTTGCAGAGACGCGCCATACCAGGTTTTCGCCGGTGCGCTTGATCCAGGCACCGGGCACGGTCATGTCGGCAAACGGCATGATACTGCCTTCGCAAGCGTTGGGGGAGGCTTGCAGGTACAGCTCTAAATCCAAGCCGCCTGTCTGAATCTTGCAGAGGTAGTCGATATCCCAAAAGCCCACGATCCCACCTGCGCCGCAGTCAAACGGATGGATGGTGGGAATGCGCCAGGGAAAGGCGCTGAGCGGCCCCGAGTCGCCCACATCATAGTCCGCCTCAGCGGTGTCGCTTGCCTGCTCATCGTCTACATCGGCATCACCGCGCAGGTTGTCGCCATGCCGGGGTTGAGTCTGGTCGCCGTTGCTGCTGCAGCTATTCCCGAAGGTAGGCAGCAGGGCCAGGATAACAAGCAGGAAGTTGCGGCTGGACATCGGCGCGCCTTTCGCGAGGCTTTTGCAGCGCTGCATGGGATCCTCTCAAGTAAAGGGCCGAGGTGCGCCAATGCGAGAACGATGCCAACCAACAACCACAAGTATTTCAGGGAGGTGTATCGTCGTCTGGCAACAAGCGTTGCGCCCTTCTGTAGACTTCAGACCGCACGACCGCACGGCTATTTCTGTCCCCTTGCCATGTTGGGATCACGCCATACGCTAGGGATGGCTAGGCTATGCAGGGACTTAGTGCGGGTTGCGCATGGCGGGGGTGACGTCTGAGCCGTCGAAGTTGGCTAGTGCTGCCCAGTTGGGCCGTTGTCGTGCTCGCGCCAGGGCTTGCCCAGGTCGGCGATCACCCAGCCGG
>ERZ795055.2404-NODE-2404-length-14164-cov-7.536750_pt1 | contig 14164 bp, 16 predicted proteins | sample MGYA00375139_ERZ795055 | MGnify/ENA primary metagenome ERZ795055 (study PRJEB30184, sample SAMN05720283) | anaerobic digester metagenome | isolation source: active sludge of municipal wastewater-treating anaerobic digesters | place: USA | collected 2015-01-23 ...
CCCGTATCAACCGGTTCACCATGCCCGGGATACAGTCCCTCAACGTCAAGGCCGGCGAGCCGGTCGAGCGAACAGGAGAGATCCTCCCTGCTCCCGCCGATAAAATCATACCTCCCGAAAGCCCCGTCGGTAAAAACAGTATCCCCGCTGATCAGGAGCCGGTCGCATTCTGAAAAGAGGCTGATACTCCCCGGGGTATGTCCGGGCGTATGGAAAATGGCAAGGTCCCCGACCGTATCCCCGTCTTCAAGAACGATATCCGGGACGATGCCGGGGGAACGGCCCCCGAAGTTCATGGAGAGTGAACGGAGGTCATCGGAAAGCCCCGGGGCGTCGGCCCGGTGGATTGCGACCTTTGCCCGGCACATATGCGCGATCCCGGCGAGATGTGCGACGTGGTCGAAATGGCAATGGGTGAGCACGACGGTCTTCACCCGATCACGGAACGGCGCGACCTGCATCGGGAGGACGCCTGCATCGACCAGGACATCTCTGTAGAGGTACGAGTTCGCCCACATACCACTTCCTGCGATCCACGTCACCTTCATGCAGAATAATAAGGACTGAAAGCAGATGTTTGTTATGGATTTGCTCATCCGCAGGTGCTCCCGATCCATCCCCCGCGAGGTCCGGGCTGTCGCAGGAACGGAAGGGATGGATCCGGGGCGGATGGCACAAAGAATTGCGAAGGGGAGGATCGTCATCCCGCACAACCCGGAGCGGAAGCACCCCCCCTGTGCAATCGGTGAAGGCTGCCGGGTGAAGGTGAATGTCAACATCGGGACATCCGGTCCCCATTGCGATCCGGCCCTCGAACTCCGGAAGGCAAAGGCCGCCCTTCTGAACGGTGCCGACGCTATCATGGACCTCTCGACGGGAGGAGACCTCGCCGCGATCCGGAAGAAGATCCTCAGCCTCCCGGCGACAATCGGCACGGTCCCGGTGTACGAAGCAGTTCGCCGGGCCGGGTCTGCGGCGGATGTCGATGCAGACCTCCTCTTCCGTGTCATCCGGGAACACTGCCGCCAGGGCGTCGACTTCCTCACCCTCCACTGCGGCGTGAACCGGCAGGCTCTGGCGGCACTGAAAGCGGATCCCCGGCTCATGGGAGTCGTCTCGAGGGGCGGGGCGTTCCATTGCGCGATGATGGTACAACGCGACGAGGAGAACCCGCTCTATTCGGAGTTCGACTACCTGCTTGATACCCTCGCTGAATTCGATGTCACGGTGAGCCTCGGTGACGGGATGCGCCCCGGGTGCCTGCAGGACGCGTCGAAGCTTGCCAAGTCCGTGGAATACGTGACCCTCGGCACGCTCGCACAACAGGCACTTTCAAGGGGCGTCCAGCGGATGATCGAAGGTCCCGGTCACATGCCGCTCGACCAGGTCGGGTATAACGTGAGGATGATCAAGGAGATCACGGATGGCGCCCCGCTCTACCTGCTCGGCCCGATCGTGACGGATATTGCGCCCGGCTACGACCATGTCGTAACCGCAATTGGCGGAGCGACGGCGTGCATGCATGGTGCCGACTTCCTCTGCATGGTCTCGCCCTCCGAGCACCTTGCCCTCCCGCTGGAGGATGATATCATCGAGGGGACGCGGTTTGCAAAGATAGCCGCCCATATCGGCGATACGGTTCGCCGGCCGGAAGGGTACCGGGACGAACGCGAGATTGCGATGGCACAGGCGAGGAAGGATCTCGACTGGGAGGAGCAGTTCCGGCTCGCCCTGTTCGGCGATGTTGCAGAGAAGATCCATGCCCGGGACGGGGCGCTCGACACCTGCTCAATGTGCGGGGATCTCTGCGCGATCAAGGTGGTAAAGGAGATCTTCGAAGGAAAAGAAACGAAAAGGAAGAGGATACGGAAATAGTACCGGTCGTTTTTACCGCGACTGGTTCTCCCCGCAACTCCCATCCAGGGCTTCTTTGACCTGGTCAAGGGTTACGGTTATTGAATTTTCAACCGGCACCGACCAGCCGGTGATCACCGCTTCGACCACGGCGCTCCCCCTGATGGTCACTTCGATCCCACCTTTTGCGACTAAAGCAGCGAGGGCTTTGATGAGCTCGGCATTGCGCGATGTCAGGGGGACAGTAAGGACGGTCGTATCCCGGGATCGAATCCGGACATTTCCCGTGTTCCCGTTTGCGATCTCCCGTTCTCCGTCGCCCCCTTGGACAAGGACGAGAAACGGGAATTCCCGCAGGGTAACACCGACGATATTGGGGTTCTGCACCCGGATCGCCACATCAAATTCAAGGGATGAGAGCGTGACCCCCCGGATCTTCACATCTTCAATGGTAATCGACGGATCCCTGAGGATTGGCATTATACAAGGTTGGAGACGGGAGGGGTTAAAATACTCCGTTTTCATTCCATGACCGCTGTGCCGGGCTTCCGGCAGGGACATTCCGTGCGCATCGGGATGCGAAACAGGGGACGGAACCGGCATCAGGAACTTTTTTCATTGGCAGGAATGACGGCGGCATCCAGGATGGACATTTTTACTCATTGATCCGTTCTATCCTGAAAATTACCGGCCTGATCCCGTCCGTACAACACCCGATCATGGTTGAATCATCTTTCATCCACCCGTTAAAAGTACCGCGGGAGAAATTTCCTCCGGTGAGCAGTACGGCAACGAACGGGTGGATATCCCGCCACGCCCAGTCACAGAAATTCTCCGGCTTTTTAAGTCCGCAGACGAACTCCTGCCCCTCGTTAAAACACTCGCAGGGGGTAACCGCTGTTCTACAATACCTATCAGCCAGTTCGGGATTGATTGTCCTCTTGACCACCGTGATTTTACATCGGACCATGGGAACTTTTCCTCGTAGTGTTCATTCCCGATACAATTCCATACAAGCCACGGACCCCGGGGATTTTACGGTCTCCCCCGAAGTTCCTTTTCCATCGCTGCAAGGCACGCTGTCGCCTCAGCTTCGCTGATTCCCGGCGTATCCCGGATCCGGTTGTAGCGTTCGCACATCAGGTCCGGGCATTTGCCACAGTGCGGGAACTTGCGGTCATTGACACAACAGTCGTAGATTGCACACCGGTCGATGCCGATATAGGTCGTCCAGAACGGCTTCCCTCCTGTCTTTGTGCAGCCCGGGCACTCTTTCCCTGCGTGGTCGCAGTCACTGCAGGAGTACCCGCAGACGGTCACGATCTTCTTTTTCGCCATGATCCGGAGGTAGTGAGTTCATGGTATTTGAGGAGCAGGGAAGGATGGTGCGAAAGTGAAAAAAATGGAAGGAGGGATGAGCCGGGCCGGGTCGCCGGCTGAAACCGGACGGAGGGGCTTCTCTCGCAAACCCACAGAGTATTTGGTTCAACACGGACTATATCCTGCTGAACATGGCGAAATCCCCCGGATCTCCCCGTCTCATATCAGTCCAGGTGAAGATCCTCCTCGTCTTCCTTGCCCTCTCGATGAGTGCCCTGATCATAGCCGGGATGCTGGCACTCACGCAGGTTGCCGACGTGAGTGATTTTGCCGTATCGAGCAGCTCGGATCTCGGCACCCGGGCGATGGAAGACTCCAGCGCGGCTCTCGAACGCGACGCCCAAAACTCGCTCCTCCGCCTCGCGAAAGACCAGGCGGACATCAGCAACGTCATCTTCGAACAGGTTGCGGGGGAGATCGACATGATGGTCGTCTATGCGGACAGGGTCATGGATGATCCGGGGATGGTCCGCAGCCGCCCATTCTACGGGCAGGATACGGAACCCGCAGACCGGCTCTCGACTTCCCTCCTTTTTCTCTCCCCGGGTGTCGCACCGGCAGTACCGATAGATGAACGGAACGCAGTCGGGATGATGGACGATATCTTCATCCCGCTCTACAGAAACGATCCAAACCTCGCTGCCATCTATGTCGGAACCGATACGGGCATCTTTATGATCTACCCGTGGGCGAGCGGGATCAACGCATCCTTCGATCCGCGGCAGCGGGAGTGGTTTACCGGGGCGGAGGCCGGCGGAAATATCACGTGGTCGGATCCGTATGTCGATATGCTCGGGCATGGCCTGATGGTCACCAGCTCGCGTGCCGTTACGGATCCGGAACGGGGATGGCGATGGGTCGTCGGTGCGGACGTCACCATCGAGACCATCAACCAGGACATCATCGGAACGCAGGTCGGCGACCGCGGGTACGCCATGCTCGTCGACCAGCACGGGAACATTGTCACCCGGCCGGGCCTCTCCGCAGGAGACCGGCGGTGGGACGAATCCTTTGTTGCCGAGAACCTCTTTGCGAGCGGCAACCTGGCGCTTGCCGCCGCAGCCCGGAACATGACCGCGGGGCTGACCGGGATCGAACGGGTGTCGTACGAGGACGGCGACCGCTTTATCGCGTACGCACCGGTGAAGAGCATGAACTGGAGCGTTGCCGTGGTCATGCCGGTTGATGAAGTCATTGCCCCGGCTGTGACGACAAGGAACAACATTCTTATGGCATCGCAGGACACCGCTGAACATATCACGGCACAGCAGGACGAATTGCGTGCCATCCTGCTCGGGTCATTCCTGATCCTGCTTGTCTTCGTCACCGTGCTGACCGTCCTCTTTTCGCGGTACCTGACCCGACCGCTTGCGGACCTGCAGGCAGGCTCGGAAGCGATCGGCCAGGGCGCCCTCGATTTCCGGGTGAAGATCACAACCGGCGACGAATTTGAGGAACTCGGCAACGCGTTCAACAAGATGGCGGGCGACCTCCAGGAATATATCAACACGCTGCGCCTGACGACTGCAGAGAAGGAACGATTCCAGAAAGAACTGGATATTGCAAAGGGGATCCAGCAGAGCTTCCTCCCTGAGTCGGCGCCCACCATCCCGGGCATCGATCTTGCCGGCTTCAACGAGCCCGCCCTTGAGGTGGGGGGCGATTTCTTCGATTTCATCCCGGTCGGCGATAACAACTGGGGTCTCGTTATTGCAGATGTCTCGGGAAAAGGAGTCCCGGCGGCCCTCTTCATGGCTCTCTCCCGCACCCTGATCCGGGCGACGACGGCAAGGAACGCGGATCCGGCACGGGCGATCGAGGAAGCGAACCGGCTGATCTTCGGTGATGCAAAGACCAGTATGTTCGTAACCCTCTTCTATGCGGTCCTCGACGTTCGGAACAGGACCCTGTCGTTTGTCAATGCAGGGCACAATCCACCCCTTCTCTCGACGGCAGGGAGCGCGAAGGTCGCACTCCTCCAGGCAAAGGGTATCGCAATCGGGGTACTTGAGGACATCTCCCTTGAATCGGCGCAGATCCTGTTGCATCCGGGGGACGTGCTTGTCCTGTATACCGATGGCGTCACCGAAGCGGCGAACATGAAGGACGAGGAGTACGGGATCGAACGGATGACCGCCGTCGTCGCCGCCTCCCGGAATTTGCCGGCACAGGAGATCATCGCAGCGATCGTCGCGGATGTGGGGCAGTTCGCGGGTTCTAGGCCCCAGTACGATGATATCACCCTCATGGTACTGAAAGTCGGGTGATTATTTCCCGGATCAGCCGCACGCTCTCCCTCAGATACTGGCTTTAATGAAGAACTCCCAGACGGCAAACCCGATCTCGATCGCGATCAGGACAATCACGATCCATTCAAGGAAGTTGGAGTGCTGGATCCGGACCTCACCCGAGAGCATCGTATAGGTCTCCCGGATGACTTCGATCTTCTTGTTCACGCTCTCGCTCCACTGCCCGCTGCGCATCACTTTTAACGCGGTTGCGTAGACCCGGGCGTAATAGACGTCCTCGGTCACCTTGATCAGGTTGTCGACTTTTTCGACGGTCTCTGAGATCTCAGCCTGCGTCTCCAGAAGCCCGCTCATGATCGTATGGTAGCGCCGCATCCGGCTGTACTGGGTAAGCCGCTCGGCACCTTCGATGTCATCGTACATCTTCTCCATCTGCCGGCTCAGTTCCTTGTCGTAGTACCGGAGCTCGAGCACCTGCACGTTGGCAAATTCGATAAGGTCGATGATGTCAGCAGGGTACTCCACATCGCAGAGGAATGCAGCATCCCACGAGAGGATGGCGAGGTCGTCGGGCGTGTAGCTCAGCGAGTTGGCGGTGATCTCCTGTTTGAGTGCCGGGGCAATCGCGTTCCGCTCGTTCAGCATCAGGGGGACGGGATCGAAGGTGTCATCGCGTTTCCCGGTGGCATAGATAGTGTAATCCTCAAAGAAGTCCGGGTTGAGGGCGAAGTCGCGGATATGGGGGCGGATCAGTTCGGCAAGCGTCATCAGGTACCTGACGAAATAGTCCGCAAGCCCTTCCTGGTGGGGGAAGAGAAATGCCAGATGCGATAACCCTACAAGGTCGCCCTCGGCGTCCTCGCAGGTGAAGCAGAAGCTGATGACACCGACATCATACAGGCGGGCTGCGACCGTGAACTCAACGATCTTTCCGTCGCGCTCGACCCGGAACGGCTGCATCCGGATCATGAGCGGCGGGTCCTCCATGATGATGGACTTGGGCCGGACCCGGACGAAGCCGGCCCGGGCTGTTGAGTAACTCCGGGTCAAAGCTTCCTCGAGTTCCGAGAGATCGACCTCCCGCCCGATATCGTACATCCGGTAAAACCGGAGTGAAAACATAAAAAATTGCCTCCTTTTTTCTCGTTCTGGTTTTGTATATCAAGAACGCCGGATTCCGTATTGAGGCTTTCTTCGCCAGGCATCAAAGAATTCAGAGTATCCTGCCGCACCGTTGAGGCATATGACACCCGAAGAACTTTTTTCCCGGGTCTTTGAATCGATACCCCGGCAGGGACCAAGGTTCAGGGTAATCCTTCGGAAAAATCTCTTTTGGGACCAGTTGCTCCCGGCAGATTTTAGCGCACCCCGAACTTCCGCACGTGTGCCCATGCCCGGTGGAGCTTTTCATGCCGTGGATCGGTCTCGTCGTAGATCCCGGTCTTCTCCCGTGCAAACAGGGTCCGGTCCTCGCCAATCGGGCAGACCTTGATGCAGAACCCGCAGGGAGCGGCGTACCGTTTTGCCAGTTCCTCCGACCTGGTGGCACACGCACGCTTGTCAGTCAAATCTTTCGGGTAATCCACGCCCGGAAGGGCGTTGACAGGGCATATTTTAACGCACTGCATGCATTCGATACAGAGCGGTTCATCGATGACAGGGTCCGGCGGGATCTTCGCGGTAGTGAATATCGATGCGAACCGGACCCGGGGACCATACTTCCGTGTCAGGATGACGTTGTTGATGCCAAAGTTCCCGAGCCCGGCGAGGTACGCTGCGTGCCGGTGGGAGAAGAACGCGACGGGCTTTTCCTTCAGGATGCTGACGCTGCCGTACCCGTCCCGGGGAATGGCAACGGACGCGAACCCCCTCTCATTCAGGAACGTGGCGATCCGGTGCGTTCCTGCGTCCAGCAGGGCGTTGACCGTCCGGTATTCCTCGAGATACCAGATCGATGGTGCCGTCTCCAGCGCCGGGAGACTGACCGGTATCCCGATCACGATGACGGTTTTTGTGCCGGGGAAGATCGCATCCGGCCGGAACTCTTCCGGTACCCACGGGGTGAAGGGGGGATGGTCATAACGATCGGCCGGGGCAAAACCGACAAGCGGGATGCCGAGCCGGGAACACAGGTTTTTCACTCCGCTTTTCAGCCGGCTGTTCATGGATCGGGATTTGCGGGAAGGATTGATAAAGGCATATGCAGGAAAGGGCATCACCGGTGGTGTCCCGGCCGGCCTGATCGTGAAATCCGATCCCCCGGGGCTCTAAACGCTGACGGAAAAAGGGATGGGGGTCATACAGCTGGTCCGGAACCTTTACTGCTCCTGAACCCGCGTACAGATCTTGGTATCTGCCCCTATTTCCGGTTCCGGAGTTCCTGCACCCTTTCCACAAGCCCTTTTGCCGCCACTTCTTCGCTTACGTTCGGGTCCTTGAACCGCGTATACCGCTCGCAGACGAGATCCGGGCATTTCCCGCAGTGCGGGAGTCTGCGGTCGTTTACGCAGCAGTCGTAGACCGGGCAGCAGTCCGCGCCGACATATGCGGTCCAGAACACTTTTCCTTTCTTTGCTTCGCATCCCGGGCATTCCTTTTCGAGGTAGTTGCAGTCGGTGCACGAGAACCCGCAGATGGTCTGCATCTTCTTTTTTGCCATAGATCCAGGTTCCGGGCCCGCAAGGATAAATACAGGGCATACACACCGCGAAAGTGTGTTTTCTCCCACAGGAACGTGAGCGGGGGGAGTTCAAGGAATCCCCGGGCGGGAGACAGAACCATGACCGGAAACCAGACCCGCAGGAACCCTGCAGACTTCTTTGAATACTCCTGCTTCACCGAACTCCCGAAACGACGGCGGGGAACGATCCCATCCCCTGCTCTGGCAGCGGTTCAACGGTGTGCCGGCCCCGGCGATCCGGTACTGCACGTCCCGGATATCCTCTCCCGGAACCGCGAATGAACCCCTCATGCGTACAATGCCAGCCCCGGAATTCCGAAAAAACCCGGGCAGCACTCCTGCCCGCGGTCATAACGACACTCCGTACAGAACGAAACAGTCCCTTTTTCGGAGGACCTGCCGACCACAAAGCACTCAATGCTTCCTGCCCAATCACTGCAGCAACATGTCATTACCACAGTTACCACCGTTTTTTTACCAGATATTCGAGTCCCTCCCCCGGCAGGGGCCCGGGTGCTCAGAAGCGACACGGAAGGTGTGGTCGCTGCTCCCCCTCATGTCCCCGGATGCGAAGATCCTCGACGTAGGATGCGGGAGTGGGACACAGACGCGTGACCTTGCGGCCCTCACCACCGGAACGATCACGGCTGTCGACAACCACCAGCCGTTCCTGGATATTGTCGATGCCTGGGTCAGAAAAGCCGGCGTGGCCGACCGGGTGAAAACCGTCTGCGCCTCCATGGATGCCCTGCCCTTTGACAAAGGATCGTTCGACCTCATCTGGTCCGAAGGCGCCATCTTCATTGTCGGGTTCGAGCAGGGCCTCAACCTCTGGAAGCCGCTCCTGAAAAAAGGAGGGTGCATGGTGGTGTCCGATGCCGACTGGTTCGAGCCGAATCCCCCAAAAGAGCTCGTGAGCTGGTGGGAGAGCGAGGGTTACCTCCCGGTCTCTGAGGCCGAGATGAAGGAGCGGGTGAAACGGGCCGGGCTGCGGCTTGTTGCAACGTGCCGTCTGCCGGAGAACGGGTGGTGGGATAACTACCTTGTCCCGCTGGTTGCCCGGACCACGGAGCTCCGGAAGACGCATGGGAAGAACCCGGGAGATTCCGCACTCCTTGACTCGCTTGAGCACGAGGCGGACATGTACCGGAAATACAAGAGGTGGTACGGGTACACCTTCTTCGTGATGCAGAACGTCTGATGCTCTGCGGGGACCCGTGGGGGCAGGGGACAGTACGGCAATACCCCGGCACCCCTGAGGTATTCATCCCCCTCTTGTTTCTCCTGACCACTATCCTGAAGTCCTGGCATGACCACCGGATACGTGATCATGTCGCCTGATTCCGCTGGCCGGCTCCGCACTCTTGCCCTCTCGCTCGGCGCCGATTATTTCGGGATCGCGGATCTGGCTCCCGCCCGGGAAGCCATCCGGGCGCAAGGCGGAGAACGGGTGGCACAGTATCCCCGCTCCGTGGTTGCCGGGATCCGACTGCAGGACAGTATCGTCGACCTGCTGCCGGAGAAGGACCGGGCCGGAGCGATCCTGTACCGGCACGCAGCCTACGATGTTGTCAACACGGCCCTCGACCAGATCGCGCTCAGGATCGCGAATCTGCTCCAGTGCGAGGGATATGCAACGTTTCCCGTTCCCTCATCGGAGCGGACGAGCGATGAGAAGATCGCCGGCCCCTTCTCCCAGAAGCTCGGGGCACATATGGCCGGCCTCGGCTGGATCGGGAAGAGCTGCCTGCTCGTGACCCCGGACCATGGCCCGCGGGTCCGGTGGGTCAATGTCCTGACCGATGCCCCGCTCAAGCCGACCGGCTCACCCGTGAAGCCCCGGTGCGGGGAGTGCACGGAATGCGTGGACATCTGCCCGGTACATGCGTTCACCGGCCGGGTGTTCTCGCCCGATGAGCCCCGCGAGGCCCGGTTCGATGCAGCCGCCTGCGACCGGTATTACCAGCAGCTCGGGAAGGAGTTCGGCGTGGACGGCGTCTGCGGGATGTGTTTATGGGCGTGCCCGCACGGGAGAAAAAGGGGAAATGAGCAGCGGCTGGATCCGCACGAGAATTCACTGAAAAAATACCCTCAATGGTGAAGGACAGATCAGAATACCGTACCTGAAACGGGGCCGGCGGCCTCTGCCTGCAGCTGCTGATTTTTCAGATCGTCCTTCGATCTGCTGTCAGTTCCTCAACTTTCGCGAGGAGCTCCCCCTCCCTCTTCTTGCGCTCCATGATATCTTGGAACATAACAAGCGTGCCGTCCTGGCCTTCATACTGATACGGCACCGCCGTCACTTCCACGTCGAAGGGCGATCCGTCAAGGCGGACATAGACCTCATCGTAGTGTCCGACCGGTTCCCTGTCGACCGTCAGGCGCTTCACCCGTTCCCTGACGATGCCGTGGAATAAGGGGTGGATCCGGTCCCACACGTTTGTCCCGACCATCTGGTCGGTACTCGCCACCCCGAACAGCCGGAGCGCTGCCCTGTTCAGGTAGAGGAACCGGCCGTTGAGATGGGTATAGATCGCATACGGGGCACTGTCTACGAGGGTCTGGAAATTCCTCTCGCTCTTCTCCCGCTCCTTTTGCGCGTGCATGATCTCGTCAAGATTGCTGCGCAGCTCTTCCTCCGATGCCGCAATCTGCTCGTACGCGGCCCGGAGTTCGTCCTCTGCCCTCTTCCGTGAGGTCAGGTCTTGGAACAACAGCATGATCGCGGGCAAGCCGCCGAAATGGATGGGTTTCGACCGGATCTCGACCGGGTAGGGCCGGCCGTCAAGGGTCAGGAGCCGCATCTCCATTGGAATGGCCGCAGTTTCGGTCTCACGCTGGCGGGCATGCTGCTGAACGAGGGGGCGGTCATCCGGGTGGATGTACGTGAGAGCATCCTTCCCCCGGAAATCTTCCACGCTCTCTGCCCCGGCAAGGCGGAGGCCTTCCCTATTGACGTACAGGATCCTTCCGGCAGTTTCCTGAACCATGATACCGATTGGGGTGAGGTCGATGAGCGAACGGAACTTCTCCTCGCTCTCCCGAAGATCCTGCTCGGTCTTGATCCGCAAAAAATCTGCCCTCCTCCGCGCAACCGCCTGCCGGATCTTGTGGGCGAGCTCGGCAAACTGGGAACGCGGATCGCCTCCCTTCTGGAGGTAGAAATCGGCCCCGTTGTTGATCGCCTCGATAACGACCTCTTCACGGCCTTTTCCGGTAAAGAGAATGAACGGGAGGTCACCGAATTGTTTCCTGACCGCTTTTAAAAATGCTATCCCGTCCATTTCCGGCATCATGTAGTCCGATACGATGGCCTCACAGCCCGTTATCGCATTGCCGGAGAGCGCTTTCTGGGCCGAGATGAGGGTATCGACCTGAAATTCAGGGGTCCCTTCCAGAAAGATCTTTCCGATCTCAAGGAGTCCGGGCTCGTCGTCCACATAGAGCACCCGGATCCTGTCGTGCATAGTATAGCCATTTCCCCATTATTTCTTAATTATATCTGTCAGGGAGGTTCAGTCAGCGCTATTTACAGCATGGCCCGTCCGGGTTAAAATGGCGACGTCGCCGTTTCTGGAAATCCCCGGGGTGATCGCGCGATTTGGCCGGTCCCTGCCGGAAACGATTCCCGGTGAGAAAAGAGAATGGTTCAATTCCTGGCTACCTTCAGGATACGGATAGCGAGGTGTGCGGCGTTCTCCCCGTTGTCTACGCCGACGCAGGCGACCGGGACGCCCTTGGGCATCTGGGCTATCGCGAGGAGCGCATCGAGCCCGTTCAGGGTGCCGCTGACCGGAACGCCGATGACCGGCCGGTCCGTCCGTGCTGCAATCGCGCCAGGCAGGGCGGCGGAGAGCCCGGCAATTGCGATGAAGACCTTCGCATCGCTCGATTTCACGTACGCGTCCAGCTTGTCCGGGTCCCGGTGTGCAGAGAGCACCTGCGCATCGTAGGAGATCCCGTGTTCGGTGAGGACTTTTCTGACTTTGTCGGTGATCTTGCTGTCCGAGGTGGATCCTGAAATGATAGCGACATCCGCCATATTCTGCATCCAAACTTATATCCACCTTCTTAAATATACTATGGGCAGATCACCATGGAAAAAGAATTACTCCTGATGCTCCCGGGCCCGGTGCCGATTCCGGAACGGGTCCGCCTCGCGATGGCGCGTCAGGCAATCAACCACCGCAGCCCTGAATTCGGTGCTGTCTATGCCGACTGCGTGCGGGTCATGAAGACCGCGTTTGGTACCGCGAACGACCTTTTTATCATCAGCGGGTCCGGCACTGCCGGCATGGAAGCCGCAGTCGCCAACATCGGACGCGACAAGGAGATCGCCTGCATCGTCAACGGCAAGTTCGGCGAGCGGCTCTATAAGATCAGCCAGCGGTACGGAAAGGCGCACGAGGTCAAGTCCGAGTGGGGCACCCCCGTCAACCTCGAGGCATTAAAAGCGCAGCTCGAAGCCGGCGCACAGGTCGTCACGCTCGTCCACAACGAGACATCGGCAGGGATCAAAAACCCGGCGGAAGAGATCGGGAAACTCTGCCGGAAACATGACGCCCTCTTCATCATGGACGGCATCACGTCGATTGCGGGCGATGTCGTGGAGTCAGATAAATGGGGCGTCGATATCGCGATTACCGGTTCCCAGAAGTGTTTTGCCGCCCCTGCCGGCCTTGCCATGGTCTCGGTGAGCAACCGGGCATGGGAACGGCTCTGCAAGAACCCGCCGTACTACCTCGATCTGGCAGCGTACAGGAAAAGCGCCGGCAATAAACCGATGGAGACCCCCTATACCCCGGCGGTCCCGCTCTTCCTTGCCATGCGCGAGGCGTGCCTGATGATCGAGGAGGAAGGGCTTCCCGCCCGGATCGCACGGCACCAGAAGATGAGCAACGCCGTCCAGTCCGCTGCCAAGGCCTGGGGTCTTCACCTCTTCCCGAAGATCGACAAGCTCCACGCTTTCTCGTCGACGGTCACCGCCATCGAATACCCGGTGGGTGTGAAGGATGATGAGATGCGGGGCGCGATCAAGAAGATGGGCATCGTGATCGCCGGTGGCCAGGACCACCTGAAGGGGAAGATCTTCCGGATCGGCAGCATGGGCGCGGTCAGCGCCCCGGAGATCCTCGCAACCCTTGCCGCAGTCCAGCACGCATTGAAGAAGTGCGGTTACACGCCAAAGGGCGACGGTGTCGAAGCCGCCGCCGGGGTCCTCGGATGAGGGTCGGGGTTGCAGATACAACGTTCGCCCGCGTCAACATGGGAGCGATAGCGATCGACGAGCTCCGGAAACACGCGAGCATCGCGATCGAGCGGGTGACGGTCCCGGGGATCAAGGACCTCCCCGTCGCCTGCAAGAAACTCATCGAGGAACGGAAGTGTGATATCGTCATGGCGCTGGGCATGCCCGGGGGCAAGGAGAAGGACCGGATGTGTGCCCACGAGGCATCGCAGGGGCTCATCCTGTGCCAGCTGATGACGAATACCCATATCATCGAGGTCTTCGTCCACGAGGACGAGGCAAAGGACGACCGGGAGCTCGCGTGGCTCATGGAGCAGCGGACCCGGGAACACGCCGTCAACGCGGTGAAGCTGGTCCTGCACCCGAAGGCACTGGAAAAAGAGGCCGGCACCGGCCAGCGGCAGGGGTTCCCCGACGCGGGTCCCGCGAGGCAGTAGTTTTTCCGGCCGTTGAGGTTAAGGATTTGTACGGGGAGAACAAACAGAGTTGATCAGTATGTGCGATACACCGGTAAAATTGGGATTCGTTGTCGCGGAGTTCAACCGTGACATCACCTATATGATGGAGATCGAGGGCAGGGAGCACGCCGCATTTCTCGGTGCCGAGGTGACCGACTGTATTTACGTTCCGGGCGCCTACGACATGCCGCTCGCGATCAAGAAGATGCTGCAGGGCGGCAAGGTCGACGCCGTCGTCACCATCGGCTGCGTCATTGAGGGCTCGACCCAGCACGACGAGATCGTCGTCCAGCAT
>ERZ795055.2413-NODE-2413-length-14126-cov-4.656030_pt1 | contig 14126 bp, 13 predicted proteins | sample MGYA00375139_ERZ795055 | MGnify/ENA primary metagenome ERZ795055 (study PRJEB30184, sample SAMN05720283) | anaerobic digester metagenome | isolation source: active sludge of municipal wastewater-treating anaerobic digesters | place: USA | collected 2015-01-23 ...
AATTAGTCATTTTCATAAGTTATTAATATTCAATTAATAAGAAATTTAGAAATCATGTTTTGGATAAATTACGCCACATTCTTTGCGTATGGTTTCCATTGTTTGTGCCAGGAGTAAACTGTCGTTCAAACTCCATTCTGTGCTTTGTATTTTGCCGGATAAAATGCATTGAGCAACCTCTTCAGCCTCATATTCGTAACCATTGCATTTGGCTTTGAAAGGGTAGGAGTGTTCATTTCCATCATTTAAAATGACTTTTACATTTCCGGGCCAAAACCATAAATGTTCGAGAAGAATTTTACCCTTACTTCCATGAATTTCGGCAACAACATATGGCTGGCTCACCATGAAAGAGGAGTGCATAACCGATAAAATGTTGTCCTTCCTGAAACTGTAACAGCTGGTATTGTCGCCGCCCTGATTGCTCAAAATCGAATTTGCTGCAATACTATCGGGTTTTCCGAACAAATACAACGAGAGAAAAATATTGTAAATACCGATATCAAGAATCGTTCCTCCACAAAGATCGATATTGAAATGACGGTGCTCGGGACCATTATTCGATTGTATGCAAAAAGAAGCAGTCAGCAAACTAACTTTGCCAATTTCTCCGGATTCAATAAGTTCTTTGGTTTTCATAATGTTGGGTAAAAACCTACTCCAGAGCGCTTCCATAAGAAAAAGATTCTTTTCCTGAGCTTTGTTTATCATTTGATTCACCTCGTTTGCATTAACACCAAGTGGCTTTTCGCACAACACATGTTTGTTGTTTTCAAGCGCTAATAATGTGTTTTCGAGATGCAAATTGTGTGGTGTAGCAATGTAAATTACATCAATTTCGGGATTACTCACTAATTCGGCATAACTTCCATAATAATGTGGAACGTCAAATTCCTCAGCAAAAATTTTGGCATTCACAATATCACGCGATCCGACAGCATACAATTCACAATTATTTGCTGCTTTAAGTGCTGTGGCAAAGGTTTTTGCAATTCTGCCAGTACTAAGAATTCCCCATTTTATCTGATGATTCATTACTTTTATTTTTTTAAACGAAGATATTGTTACAAATCGTCTATTACTTTGTCGATCAATAAATTACTTTGAAATTCAAATTCAGTTTTCAGATCATCAATAAAATAATCAATTCCCAAAGATTCAGGATTAAACATTGAATTTGAAGGATTTTTGAAATTAAAGGAATTCTCACCTTTTTTTATTTCACCATTTTTATCAACAAATTGATATTTAAATTTTAATTGTTGATTCTCAGGATAAATTTTCTCAAACGTATAATAGATTCCAAATCCCGAAAAATAGGGAATAAAAATATATGATCCCTGATTTGAGTAGTTAAAGGTTGAAGGTATAGATGTTAGTTCAATAATTAATTTTTTGTCGTCCAGGTATTTTTCATAAGGAAAATCCACCATTTTTTTGCTTAAAACTTTGTTGAAAATATCGATAAAATAAAGATTTGTAAGTTTGCATTCATAAGCTTGTTTCCAACCCCAGTATACAATAAGTGGAATAACATACGATTTTTTTTTCTTAACCGAGTTTACGGAATTATTCAAAATCAAACTATCTGCTTTTAATTCCAGAAAGTCCGTTTTAACCAATACCGGAGCATTATTATTGACAGTTGCTTTGTTGTCGATGGTTTGTTTTATCGTATTTATCGAAACACAAGCTGTAAACAATATCGAAAGAAAAAAGATGATGATGGCAAGTTTAATCTTCATTTAAGTTGTTAAATTTAATTCAACGTAATTTGTAAAAAAGAATGAGAAACTCATTTTGCTCCTTTCCTGCACCATTTATTTTATTCTAAATACAAATAATCGCAATGGACTAATGGCTTTTGATTCTTTTTTCCTATTAACTCGCGTGCTTTTATGCTTTCGTACTGTGCTTTTCCAACTCCAAGCAATAAAGCGTTATGATCCATTATATTAACAATATCATCCTTTTCAAATTCCCCAACAATTTTGGTAACGCCAATTGGCAACAGACTCACCGCTTTTTCTCCGGTAAGTGCTTTTGCTGCATTTTCGTTTACATGTATTTCGCCTTTCGCAAATCCCTGACTGTGAGCAATCCATTTTTTTATGCTCGAAACATCACCTTCAGTAGCTACAAAACGGGTGCAAATGACATCGGTTTTTTTATCTGATAACTGAAGCAGAATATTCTCTTTTTTGCCGTTGGCAATGTAAACATCAATGCCCTGATCAGCAATTTTCCTTGCGATAGAAGTTTTAGTAAGCATTCCGCCCCGACCAAAAGTTGATTTTGTAGATTGGATGAAATCTGAAATATCATGGCCTTTTTCTATTTCACGTATCACTTTTGATTGTGGGTCAGCAGGAGAACCATCATAAATTCCATCAATATTACTCAGGATAATTAATGCTTCCATATCCATCATCGATGCTATTAAGCCAGAAAGTTCATCGTTATCGGTAAACATTAACTCAGTTACCGAAACTGTATCGTTCTCATTTACAATTGGAATTACTTTATTATCGAGCATTACCTGCATGCAATTGCGTTGATTCAGGTAATGGCGGCGACTGCCAAAATTTTCTTTCATGGTCAATACCTGACCAACTGTAATTCCGTGATCACGAAACAAATCCCAATAATGATTGATAAGTTTAGCCTGACCAACGGCTGAAAAAAGTTGACGCTGATCCACTACATCCATTTTTTTATGAAGTCCGAGAATACTTCTTCCCGAAGCCACAGCGCCTGAAGATATCATCACAATTTCAACCCCTTTTTTGTGCAAAGCAGCTATCTGATCCACCAAAGCCGACATTCTTGTAATGTCTAACGTGCCATCAGAACGTGTCAATACATTGCTGCCAATTTTTACAGCTATCTTTTTGAATCTAAGCGACATCGGTATATAATTTATTCATTTATTTAATTTTCAAACTTTCATTGTACAGACGTGGCATGCCGCGTCTCACCAACTTTTCAAAGACGTGTAATGCCATGTCTCTCGAACTTTTCAAAGACGTGGAATGCCTTGTCTCTGAACTTTTCAAAGACGTGGAATGCCTTGTCTCTGAACCTTTCAAAGACGTGGCATGCCGCGTCTCTACTTTTCCGAATAAACCAAATGCATTACGGTTGTTCCCACTGCATGCAACGTGTTCTTATCAATATTTTCCATCGTATCGTTTATTGTGTGCCAATATTCGCCAAAACCTTTGTCCGAATTTGGATTGTAATGAATAATATCAATGCATGGAATGCCTGTTATTTTGTTTACATACAAATGATCATCGGTTATCCCACCACATTTTTCAGCAATAAAATACTGATTAAAACCTAATTTCTGAGCTTTATCCCAAACCAGATTCACTATTGGAGCCGCATAATAGGTTGATATTTCTTCTTTATAAAAAGTGGCATTCGGAGCACCAACCATATCCAGTAAAATGCCAAATCGGGCGTTGTATTTTTCTTTATGAGGATTGCCTGACCAATATTGTGAGCCAAGGCACCACGAGTCCTCTGATTCGCCCTGGAAGTTTTGTGGTGGTCCATAATCTTCGGCATCAAAAAATACGATATCAACTCCTACAGTTGGCTGACTCATTCCCATTTGCCTTGCAATTTCCATCAAAACTCCAACACCGCTGGCACCATCATTTGCACCCATGACCGGTTTGTTGAAATTTGCAGGATCGGAATCATGATCACTCCATGGACGTGAATCCCAGTGCGAGCATAATAAAATGCGGGTGGTTGCTGCCGGATTGAAAACACCAATGATATTGGTTGCATGTAAAATCTTTCCGTCAAAAGCAGTCAAATCGGCTTTTTGTTCAATAACATCAGCACCAAATCTTTTTAACGAACTTGCAAGGTATTCAGCACATTGTGTATGCTCTATTGAATTGGGCACTCTTGCGCCAAAATCAACCTGAGTTTTTATATAATGGAAAGCTGAATCGGATGAAAATGCAGGTACATTTACCGGAATACTTTCGATATTTGTTTTTTGAGTTGCTTGTCGACATGCTGCCAGTTGTACAATCGAAAGTGCTATAAGTATAAATCTTTTCATTTTATTTTTAATTGATGAACAAAGATATGAAATTATTAGTATTGAAACAGGATTTATCTTTTCAATGATTTTAAATCTGTTGATTTTTCTATTGTATTATTATCAAGATGAAATAAATCAATTTTATGAAGTTCAATTTTGGAGTTTCCTGTTTTTATATCTGAATTTCATTTAATAGTTCGTTATTTTTTACATTATAATCCTTAAAAAAATAATTTTGAAGAAAAAAGTCGTTTTATTTGATTTGAGTTTTTAAAACTTTAAAGTATTGAAATATAGATAGATAATCAATTATAGTAAATTTTATTTTTGTCGTAATTTTGTAATATACTTCAAAAACAGGTTGTAAAACATGTTTTTGGGGTTGTAAACAACGAAAAAACGCTGTTTCTTTGTACTCGTTAACTAAACAACACAATCTTTTTTATACCTTAAAAAACTAATACCTATTGAAGCGCGAGACTTTGTGAAAAGTCTCGCGTTTTTTATGTCATAAAAATGGAGATTTACACTAAAATTTCAGGTTTTTTGATTTATTAAACCGAATAAATCTGAAAGTATGATGTTTTATCATCAATGACCGAATTAATTTTTTTCCAAAGCATTAATCTTGTTACTTCAGCTAATTTTATACCCTTTGTACTGTCGAGTACTAAACCCGGATAAAATGTACAACCAGCAATAATTTCATAAATAGTTAAATTGGAAAGTAACTGTTTTTTTTCTTTTAATATCATGTTAATCACATCTATATCAATGGAATTAAAATCAATTATTAGCGGTTTGGATTGTTTTATTATTTTCGAATCTATAATATTATTACGCAAGTTAACGTATTGGTAATCAAAAAGATCATAAATGATATTCTGATTCATATTAATGGCCATTGACTTTATTTCGGAACTGATTATTCCATCGTAATACATGGTGTTCGACGTTTCAGCAATTTGATTTTCAAGGTCAATTAAGTTGGTAATTTTATTTTGATTGTTCTGTTCTATAACAGTATTCCGCAAAATAATGTCGGGCGAACAAAATATCTGTTGACTGAGAACGCGCTTCATCAGATGTTAGGTTTCTTTCCGGTTTTTGCAGTTGGAATGCTTTTGGGCATGTGTGGTAGCCTGATTTTCTTCGGATCAATATTAATATTCCCGGTTTTATTCTGCTCAATTTCCTGTTGCATTTCTTTTTGAATGACCGGACTATATTCACGAGTCAATGAAATGCTGTCGACGAATGCTTTTTGAACACCTTTGTATTTTGAACTTCGGAGAATTGACCCTGACAAACTATCAATTTTTTGTTTAAAACGGGCAACCAGATGCAGGTTATATCGTCGTAAAATACTATCGTTGTGTGTTGTAGTAAATACGCTATCGGTCAATCCGTTTTCATAGTGTATACGAAAAACTGCCGATTGATTGACGCAGGAATCGGATGGAGCTATCCGATGCAAGAATTTTAATTCATAAATATCCTGAGCGAAAAGATCAGTACCTTTAATTTTAAAATCGATATTATTCCGGGCAGAATCTTTAGTGAGAATGTATTTTTTGTTTTTATTCCAGATATCAATATTTTTAACGGCATTCATTACCGAATCTTCGTATGCGAGCATTTTTTGTTTATGTATGCTATCCTCCAGTTGAAGTTCTACTAAAACTTTGGAGTATATTTTTTCAAATTTCTTTGGGTTTTTTGAGTACCAAACCAACGAAGAATCGAATTCAGCCTTTGTTATTCCGTGTTTTTTAAGCAGTGAGTTATAATAATAAATGTTTTCTCTGTCCTGTGTGGCTCCTAAACCTTTTACTTGTAGTGCACCATCCAATTTGTGCAAATCGGTCAGGAAACGAGCCATTTTGCCCTGATTGATAATGCCATCAGGTTTGTTGTTGCACGAAATCATTACAAATAGAACGATAGTGAAACTAATTAGAAAAGGAGTAATTTTATTCCTCAGATAAAACATCTTTATTTTTTTTAGATTCTAAACTTTCATTTAAATCTTTTCTGAAGAAAATGACGATGATTGCAACTGAAATAGTTATACAGGAATCGGCTATATTAAATACCGGGCTGAAGAAAATTGTTTCACCAAAGTCGTTTCTGATTATTGGGAAATATAACATATCCACCACTTTGCCATGAAAAAGTGTGGCATAACCTCCGTCCTCAGGGAGAAATGATGCTAAGTGTCCTAAACTATCATTGAAAATAACGCCGTAAAATACCGAATCGATGATATTTCCGGCAGCTCCGGCCAGTAGCAGCGAAACGGCAAGAATATAACCAGTACGGAATTGCTTTTTGATAAGGGAGCGAATAAAAAATGACAGACCAATTACGGCTACAATACGAAATAATGTGAGGAATAATTTGCCAATTATTTCCATCCCGAAAGCCATTCCGTTATTCTCAACAAAGCAAATCTTAAACCAGCTCAATACGTCAATATTTTCACCTAAAATAAAGTTTAATTTAATGTATATTTTAACGGCTTGATCGATAAATAATACAATGAATATCAGGAGTAACGATTTTTTTGTGATGGACATTTTAGTGCAAAATTGATGAATAATTTAACGAAAATTACAGGGGGTTAAAAATAAGAAATTCGGCAACAGTAAATTGCCCTGTTGCCGAATCTGTATTTTCAAAACGTATTTATTTTTGGTCGTTTTTAGCTTCAATACTTAATGTGGCATGAGGCACAGCGCGTAAACGTTCTTTAGGAATCAATTTGCCTGTTTCGCGACATATTCCATACGTTTTATTCTCGATGCGAACCAATGCAGCCTGCAAGTGTTGAATAAATTTTATCTGGCGTTGAGCCAATCGTCCGGACTCTTCTTTCGAAAGAGTTGCTGCACCTTCTTCCAAAACCTTGAAAGTAGGAGAGGTGTCCATAACATCATTTCCATCAAGGTTGGTTATACCATTGCGCAATAACTCATAATCCTTTTGTGCTTTTTCAAGTTTTTCGAGAATAATTTCACGAAATTCTGCTAATTCAGCATCATTGTATCTTGTTTTTTCCGACATAGTTGTATTTTTTTTAAAGATTAATAAGTCAATTTGCTTTGTGCAATTATAGTTTAAACCACATTAACAAAATTGACTGCGAAAATAAGAAAATTGTTTCAGTTAACCAATTATTTTACTGTTTATTTAGTATTTGTTTAATTTGCTTTTTCAATTGATATTTTTACTGTATAATCCTCAAAATCAAGTTCAGTAAAATCGCTTAAACTATCCACCAAAATAACAGCGTTTGCTAATGTTTGGGACGCAATGTAAACTGAAAATTCATTCACGGCCTCACTAATTTCAGCCCGACTTTCAATTTCAACCGATATTTTGTCCACAATTTCATAACCGTTCGATTTACGTATATTTTGAATCCGGTTTACCAATTCACGGGCAATGCCTTCGCGTAATAAATTTTCGGTAACAGTTATGTCAAGAGCTACGGTTAATTTGCCTTCGTTTGCTACCAACCAGCCCGGCATATCTTCCGTAATTATTTCAACATCCTCGGTTGTAAGCTCAACGTTGCCCGTTGCTAATTCAATTATGTATGTCCCGTTTTTCTCGATTTCAGCAATTTCCTGATTCCCAAATGAGTTCATAGCCAGTGCTATTTCCTTCATTTGTTTACCGTATTTCTTTCCCAATGTTTTGAAATTTGGTTTGATTTTTTTTACCAGATTTTCCATGTCATTTTCAGCCGGAATCACTTCAAGTTGCTTAACATTGACTTCTGCTTTTACCAAATCTGCTATGTAAATCAACTGGTTAAAAGTTAGCTCATCGGGCGCCGGTATAACAGCTTTTGTTAATGGTTGACGTACTTTCTTATCTGCTTTGCGACGTAATGCAAGAATCATCGACGACGCTTGTTGAGCTAACTGCATACATTCTTCCAGATTGGTGTCAATTAGTTCTTCGTTGTACGAAGGGAAATCGGCTAAATGTACTGATTCATTTTTGTCTTTTCCGGTCACTACATTCAAATCGAGAAACAACTGATCGGAAAAGAAAGGAGCAATCGGTGCCATTAATCGGGCAACAGTCTCCAAACAAGTATACAAAGTCTGGTAAGCCGAAATTTTATCTTCGTTGTATTCGCCACCCCAATATCTTTTGCGATTAAGCCTTACATACCAGTTACTCAGGTTTTCGCCTACAAAGTCCGATATTGCACGTCCTGCACGGGTTGGTTCATACGTTTCGTAATACGAAGTTACGTCCTTTACCAATGTGTTTAACAATGAAATAATCCATCGGTCAATTTCGGGTCGTTTTTCAATTGGGATTTCGGTTTCGGCAAAAGTGAATTTATCCACATTGGCGTAAAGCGAAAAAAATGAATAGGTGTTATAAAGTGTACCAAAAAATTTACGTCGTACTTCTTCAACTCCTTCAATGTCAAATTTCAAATTGTCCCAAGGCGAAGCATTGGTCATCATGTACCAGCGAAGTGGATCGGAACCGTATTTCTCAATTGCAGAGAATGGATCGACACCATTTCCAAGGCGTTTTGACATTTTATTGCCATTTTTGTCGAGCACTAACCCGTTTGAAATCACACTTTTGAAAGCAACTGAACCCCGAATCATGGTGCTAATCGCATGCAAAGTAAAGAACCAACCGCGTGTCTGATCAACGCCTTCCGAAATAAAGTCGGCAGGGTAGAAGTCGCCCGAATCTACCAGATTTGAATTTTCAAACGGGTAATGTAATTGAGCAAAAGGCATTGCACCTGAATCGAACCAAACATCAATCAGATCAAGTTCGCGTTTCATTGGTTTTCCATTGGCTGAAATCAGGATAATATTGTCAACATACGGGCGATGTAAATCAATATTCTTAACAGCATAATTTTCAGCAGAATATTCTCCTACTTTAAAATTTTTATATGGATTTTCGGTCATAAATCCAGCTGCAATTGATTTCTCAATTTCTGTGATGAGTTCTTCGACCGAACCGATGCATATTTCTTCAGTTCCATCATCGGTTCGCCAAATAGGAAGCGGAGTTCCCCAATAGCGGCTTCGTGATAAATTCCAATCCTGTAAATTTTCAAGCCATTTGCCAAACCTGCCTGTTCCTGTTGATTGAGGTTTCCAATTGATGGTATCGTTCAAAGCCATCATCTCTTCACGACATGCCGTTGATTTTATAAACCAACTATCTAAAGGATAATACAATACCGGTTTGTCAGTTCGCCAGCAATGCGGATAGCTATGTATATGTTTTTCAATTTTAAAAGCCAGACCTTGTTGTTTCAACATCACACAAATATCAATATCAAGTGTTGTTTCGCTGTCTTTTAATTTTTCATCGTAAGCATTTTTCACATAACTTCCTGCGAATTGTGAATACAATTCTGTATTTACTTTCGTAGTAACAAACTCAGGATCCAGATCTTCAATTTTATAGAATTTTCCGTTTCGGTCAACCATGGGTTGGCGGTTACCTTCTTTATCTGTTACCATCAAAGGTGGAACGCCATTTTGTTTAGCCACACGGTCGTCATCAGCCCCAAATGTAGGAGCAATGTGAACGATACCTGTACCATCCTCAGTAGTTACGAAATCGCCGGTAATTACCCGGAAGGCGTTGTTACCCGGATTTACCCAGGGTATAAGTTGCTCGTATTCAAGACCGGAAAGCTCCGAACCTTTGCAATTTCCTATAATCTCATATTCGTTTTTCCCCATTACTGCACTTAGCAAGTTCTCAGCAAGAATAAGATTGCATTCTTGTTTAGTATAAGGGTTACTGGTTTTTATCAGTACATATTCAATATTTGGACCAACACAAAGGGCAGTATTTGATGGCAAAGTCCAGGGAGTAGTAGTCCATGCGAGAAAATACACCTCTCCCTGACCCTCCCCAAAGGTGAGGGGAAATGCGTTAAATATCTTTTTTATATGCTCGAAATTTCGTTCTCCGGCATTTTCCCCTCCTTTGGAGGGGACTAAGGGGAGGTGAAACTGAGCTACGCAGGTTGTATCTTTAACATCGCGATAGCATCCGGGCTGGTTCAGTTCGTGGGTCGAAAGCCCGGTACCAGCTGCCGGTGAAAAAGGTTGTATGGTGTAACCTTTGTATAGTAAGTTTTTGTTGTATAGCTGTTTAAGTAACCACCATAGGGTTTCAATATACCGATTGTCGTAGGTAATATATGGGTCATTCATATCAACCCAATAGCCCATTTTAGTCGTTAAATCTTCCCATTCTTTTGTGTATTTCAATACATCATGTCGGCAAGCTGCATTGTATTCATCCACACTAATTTTGGAGCCAATGTCTTCTTTGGTTATGCCTAATGCTTTTTCCACACCAAGTTCCACGGGTAATCCATGTGTATCCCAACCTGCTTTACGTTTTACCTGGAAGCCCTTCATGGTTTTATAACGACAGAAAATATCCTTGATGGTGCGTCCCATTACATGATGAATTCCGGGTAAACCATTTGCAGAAGGTGGTCCTTCATAAAATACAAATGAAGTTTTTCCCTTGCGGGTTTCAATACTTTTATGAAACACATCAAGTTCTTTCCAGCGCGACAGAATTTCTTTGTTTACGTCGGATAGATTTAGTCCGGAATATTCTTTAAATTTTTTCATCAAAATAGAATACAAATATTGCTTTTTTAATATAAAGAGTTGATTAGTCAGGTATTTATACCCATTAATTCAGGGGTGCAAAATTACTAAAAATAAATGATATAAATATCAAAATAAAAAAACCGCAAACTACTAAATTTGCGGTTTTCTAATATGATTAAAATGTTAAAAAATTAACTACCTGTTTTCTTTGCAGCTGCGTAAATAATTTTCAACGCACTTGCATTTCGTAATTCTTTTTTAATATCATTCACAATTCCCATTTTGGTATCTTTATCAGCTTTGATCGAAACGGTTAACAAAGGTTGATCTTCTTCCTTCATTGCACTTCGTTCATTGATGATAAATTGTTGAAGTTCTGAAACATCAGCAAAAGCATCTCCAAGTTGAATACGGGTTTCCGATCCGAAAGTTTTTTTCAAATCTTCCATTGGTTTACCTACGTAAATATATCTTGTTAATGATTTATTCTCAAGTTTTTCAGCTTCAGATGCCATTGGAGGCGAAACTCTAACTTTAAATGTTACTTCTTTCATGGTTGTTACAGCCATAAAAAAGAACAGGAACATGAAAATAATATCAGGTAACGATGATGTTGCTAAAGCAGGAGTTTCCCTATCTTCTTTTTTTCTAATTTGTGCCATTATTTCACCCCTCCATAATTTTTTGGTTCTGCTTCCGATATTTTTTGAGGATATGCGGCTTGTATAGCTTTTTGATGAGCTTCATCCAATTCGCTATATTCTTTTCCGAATTTTGATTTAGATAATTCATTTCGTAATTCAGAGTATGCAGCTACCAATTCGTTTTGAACTTCAATGTAAGCCTGATATTGCGTATCCACGTCATTCTGCAATGAAATTACATGTTCTTTTGTTATTTCCATTTCTCCAATTAAAGGAATCGTAACTTTGGATTTAACAGGAAGAGTAAGTTCGTTTGCATCATTTCTGATGAATTCTTTTGTTTTTGCACGTAATTCCTTTACGCTGATTTCAGTCCCCTGTACTAACAATTGATTCTGACTATTGATTTTTACAACGAAAAGATTTCGTTTGTTAATATCAACAGGTGGAATGTCCTGATCAGGTGGAAGAGGTGGCGGGAGCCTTCTCGTCAAACCTGTGGTGGAACCCATAGATGTTGTTACAAGGAAGAAAATCAAAAGTAAGAACGCAATATCAGCCATCGAACTTGAGTTAATCTCGCTGGTTTTTCTTTTCTTTCCCATGATTAATTAATTCTAACTTAGTTTTACTCTTTTTTATTTGAGTTTTGAATAAATAGCTGACCCTGCAATAGTTAATGCTAAACCAATAAATAAAGCATAAATTGCAAAAATGATCATATCAGTAAATTGCGCCCAAAAACCTACATTATCAGTACCTTCATATCCGATAATCGAAACTTTATCAGGACTTCCTAATAACCATGCAACAACAAATATTACAACAAATAATGCTATTGGGATAAGTGATTTTATGCCGGCTGCTGGATTTTCAATAAGTTTTTTAACAAAACCAATTAAAGTCAACAATAAAGTAATACCTATTGCAAGTATAACTAAAAAGTAGCACCAGTATAAAAGAGGATCAGTGAATTTTGGAACCGTGAGTGTGTCCTCTCCTACACTCAAAGATTCTGCATTACCTCCAAAATAAATAAGTGCAACTAATACGATTGATATTAGTCCCAAAACATAAATTGTCATTCTGGAGATATTTCCTATTAAATTTGACATATCAAAAATTTTTGAGGTTTATTTTTTTTCGTGTTTTACAATGATATCAAGTAATGAAATAGAAGAATCTTCCATATCGTTTGTCATACCTTCAATCAAAGTAAGAATGTAATTAAAGAATACCTGAAGGATCATAGCAACGATAAGACCGAATACAGTAGTTAAAAGAGCTACTTTCATACCACCTGCTACTACGGTTGCCGAGATATCACCTACTTGTTGGATTTTGTCGAATGCCTGGATCATACCAATTACAGTTCCCAAGAATCCTAAACTTGGTGCAAGTGTAATAAATAACGATACCCAAGTCAAATTCTTTTCTAATAAACCAAGTTGTACTCCACCATAAGAAGCTACTGATTTCTCAACAACATCAATGCCTTCATCGTAGCGTGAAAGTCCCTGATAGAATATGGAAGCCACAGGTCCGCGAGTGTTACGACATACGTCCAAAGCTGCTGATACACCACCTTTATCCCATGCGTCTTCGATATTGGTTAATAATTTTTTTGTGTTTGTAGAAGAAAGACTTAAATACATGATACGTTCGATACAAAGAGCTAAGCCTACGATTAAACAGAAAGCGATAGGAGCCATCCAGCCAGCACCACCTTCAATAAATTTTTGTTTTAAACCTTTGTGCATACCGCCTTCTGCAGCTACTGGAGCGGCGGTTTCCTCAGTAACCTGAGTAGAATCTGTTAAAGCAGCTGTAGCTGAGTCTGTTTGGGCTACTTGTTCAGTTGCGGTTGAATCTTGTGCAACTACTTTTAAAGTGCTTCCAAAATTGAAAATCGCTACGATTGATAAGATTGCAAATACCTTTTTCATTTTACTTTTTTTTTAAATTTAAATTTGTTTTTATTTATTTATCTATTTAATTCATTTATATTCAATTATTTGCGGAGAGGAAGAGATTCGAACTCTCGATACGATTCCACACCGTATATACGCTTTCCAGGCGTACCTCTTCAACCACTCGAGCACCTCTCCAAAACGTGGCGAAGTTAAGAAAAAAAATATAAAATGCAATATATTTATTTGATTTTGTAAAACAGATTTCTTAATTTCTTCAAAATGTTCAAAAAAGTCACAGTTTTAACAGTGTTTTAAAAATATTTAACGAATTAGCATCGGTAATTTTAATGATTTCCGTTTCATCAAGCTTATAAATTTCAGCAATTTTTTTAACTATTAAATTTAAATGAGCGCTTTCATTTCTTTTTCCTCTGAAAGGAGCCGGTGTCAGATATGGAGCATCGGTTTCTACTACCATATTTGATGCATCAATCTGACTGAGCACTTCGGATAGTTTTGAGTTCTTAAATGTAACAATACCATTTATGCCCAACATGAATCCTCCGAAGTTTATTATTTCGTTTGCATCTTGAATGTCGCCGGTGAAACTATGGAAAATTCCTTTCAGGTTACTTCCTTTGTAAGGCGCTAATGCTTGCATGGTTTCACGAAATGAATCACGAACATGAATAATTATTGGTAAATCATATTCCAGTGCCCAGTCTGTTTGCTTTTGAAAAGCAATGATTTGTTCCTTTAAATACGTTTTATCCCAGTATAGATCAATGCCAATTTCACCTATTCCAACCCATTTTCTGCGCTCGAGCTCTTTTTTTACTATTTCAAGTTCTGGTTTAAATAC
>ERZ795055.2419-NODE-2419-length-14118-cov-4.769395_pt1 | contig 14118 bp, 7 predicted proteins | sample MGYA00375139_ERZ795055 | MGnify/ENA primary metagenome ERZ795055 (study PRJEB30184, sample SAMN05720283) | anaerobic digester metagenome | isolation source: active sludge of municipal wastewater-treating anaerobic digesters | place: USA | collected 2015-01-23 ...
CGAGCTGATGCGATCGGCGCAGGACAAGGATTTTCCGTGGACAGGTGTAATACTCGGATCGGCGATCATTGGTTTCTGGTACTGGTGCACTGACCAGTTCATAGTTCAAAGGGTCCTCTCAGGACGCAATTTGACTCATTCAAGAAGGGGCGCCATCCTCGGAGCAGGCTTCAAGCTCCTTCCTGTTTTCATATTCCTTATTCCCGGTATGATTGCCTATGCACTGAATGCAAAAGGTATGATAAGCCTTCCGGATTCGGATTCGGCCTTTGCCGTTCTGGTCAAGGAACTTCTTCCCCTTGGATTCAAGGGACTGGTTGTGGGCGGCATACTGGCAGCCCTTATGAGTTCCCTTGCTTCTTTATTCAACTCCTCGGCTACCCTGTTCACTGTCGACTTCTATGAGAAATTCAGGCCTCAGGCCACAGAGAAGGAACTGGTAAGAGTGGGCCGTATTGCAACCGTGGTGGTTGTCGTACTCGGAATACTCTGGATACCGGTTATGAAGGGTTTGGGCAAATTCCTTTATGCCTACCTCCAGGATGTGCAGTCGATGCTTGCTCCGGGAATTGCAGCGGTGTTCCTTCTCGGGATCCTTTCGAAGAAGATTACTCCCAAAGCAGGTCTGTGGGGGCTTCTTATCGGATTTGTCCTTGGCATGACCAGGCTGGGATTCAATATCTTCGGAAAGGGAATGTCGGGCGAAGGCCTCTTTTACTCAATATTCATCGGGATGAACAACTACAACTATGAGGTTATCCTGTTCTTCTTCGTGATAGTGCTTATGCTTATAATAAGTTACTTCACTCCCAAAAAAGATCCGGAATTGATCAAAGGTCTGCATGTCGGGTCGGTAAGCGCCGAGCAGAAAGCGCTTGTAAGGGCCAGTTACAACAACTGGGATCTTTTGTTCTCAGGCCTTATCATTGCAGTCATAATTGCGTTTTACGCTTATTTCTGGTAGGCTGCTGAAGGTTTAATTAACAATAAGTTAAGTATGATATACGATTTTAAGAGTAAAGAGATCTGGTTCGTAACTGGCAGTCAGCACCTTTACGGACCAGATACCCTGCTTCAGGTAGCAGCCGATTCAAAAGCCATCACGGAAGCTCTCGACAATTCACCGCGGATTCCCGTAAGGGTAGTATTCAAGCCTGTCCTTACCACTCCGGAATCAATTTATGAGCTCTGTTCGGATGCCAATCACGACAGAAGATGTATCGGGATGATAACCTGGATGCATACTTTTTCACCTGCAAAAATGTGGATCAGGGGATTATCGGTCCTGAGCAAACCCTTCCTTCATTTTCATACCCAGCTGAACAGGGACATCCCCTGGGACACAATCGATATGGATTTTATGAATCTCAACCAGTCGGCCCATGGCGACAGGGAATTCGGCTTCATAGGATCGAGGATGCGGCTTAACCGTAAAGTTGTTGTCGGTCACTGGGAGGACCCGGAGGTTATTGAGCGGATAGCAGTATGGACGCGTGTTGCCGCCGCTTTTGATGATGCTGCGAATATGAAGGTAGCGCGCTTCGGGGATAACATGCGCGATGTTGCTGTTACAGAGGGAAACAAGGTAAGCGCCCAGATAAAGATGGGCTATTCTGTATATGGTTATGGTATCGGCGACCTGGTTGCCGCGGTCAGTTCCGTTGATGAGAGCAGGGTAAAAGGCCTTATCGAAGAATACAAGGCTGCATATCATGTCACTAAGGCAGTGGAGGAGTCGGAGACTCTTCGGGATGCAGCCCGTATTGAAGCAGGAATGACAAAATTCCTTGAGGACGGTAATTTCAAGGCATTTACCACCACCTTTGAGGATCTTCACGGCCTGAAGCAGTTACCCGGTCTTGCCGTGCAGAGGCTGATGGAAAAAGGATATGGTTTTGGAGCCGAAGGCGACTGGAAGACTGCTGCCCTGGTCAGGACAATGAAAGTCATGGCTTCGGGATTGCCGGGAGGGACCTCCTTCATGGAGGATTATACCTATCATCTCGATCCGGCAGGGATGAGGATACTTGGAGCTCACATGCTCGAAGTATGCCCGTCAATTTCCTCCGACAAACCTTATCTCGAAGTCCATCCCCTTTCGATAGGCGGAAAAGCCGATCCTGCAAGGCTCGTCTTCAAATCGGCAACCGGAAAAGCTGTTTGTGCTTCACTTGTCGACCTTGGAAACAGGTTCAGGATGATTGTGAGCAAGGTAGAAGTGGTCGAATGTCCCGATATGCCTAACCTGCCGGTAGCCAGCGTGCTCTGGAAGCCCGAGCCCGACCTGAAAACAGGTGCAGGGGCCTGGATACTGGCCGGAGGCGCCCATCACACCGGATTCAGTACGGCAATAAACTCTGAATATATTGAAGATCTGACCGGTATGATGGGAATTGAATTCCTTCTGATAGATGAGAAATGCAATCTTTCTGAATTCAGGAAAGAGATCCGGATGAATGAGGTTTATTACCACATCACAGGCGGAATATTCTGAGCTGAGGAGGATTCTGACATATAAACAAGGCACTTCATCTGAATCGGGAGTATGAAACTTTATTCAGAATACAGGAGGCATCTTAATGCAGTTGACTGTATTATATTCGGCTATGACATTCTGGATAAGGAGATCAAGCTTCTGCTAATAAAGAGAAGCTTCGAACCTGCCATGGGCCTCTGGTCGCTTGCCGGCGGTTTTGTAAAGGAGTCTGAGAGTCTCGATGAAGCAGCCAGCCGCATATTGTACCAGTTGACAGGCCTTCTGAATGTATATCTTGAGCAGTCTTACACCTATGGCAGTATCGAAAGGGATCCGGGCGCAAGGGTTATATCGACTGCCTACAGGGCTCTGATAAAGATTACGGATATCGACAGGGAATTAAGCGAAGTGAACGGCGCACACTGGCAGTCGCTTGGAAGACTCCCTCATCTTATTTTCGATCATGGAGTTATGGTGGCAAGAGCCCTTGAAGAGCTGCAGATTCAGATAAAGGTCAAACCCGTGGGTTTTGAATTGCTTCCCGAGAAGTTCACACTGGTTCAGCTTCAGGATCTTTATGAAGCGATATACCAGAAGGATATCGACAAGAGAAATTTCAGGAAAAAGATTCTTTCAATGAATATTCTTGAGAAACTTGACGAAAAGGAGAGGGAAACCTCAAAAAAGGGCGCATTTTATTACAGGTTCCAGAAGGAACGGTATGAAAGCTTTGTCAATCAGGGTTTTGACTTCAGTCTGGATGTAAATTAATTAAATGAAATAATAAATACGGAAGGGACTAATTGACAGGATATGCTCGATAATCTGAAAAAGGAGGTATACCAGGCAAATATGGATCTGGTACGGCATGGCCTTGTTATCCATACCTGGGGTAATGCAAGCGGCCGGGATCCGGGAAGCGGGTTGATTGTAATCAAGCCTTCCGGAGTTAGCTATGCTTCACTAAAGGCCGACGACATGGTTGTAATGGATCCGGATGGGAGGAAAGTTGAAGGTGATTTGAATCCTTCAACCGATGCCCCGACTCACCTTTATCTTTACAGGGAGTTCCGGTCGATAGGTGGTGTGGTGCATACCCATTCTTCGTTTGCCACCTCGTGGGCTCAGGCTGGCAGGGATATTCCTGCGTTCGGGACCACCCATGCCGACCACTATTATGGAGAGGTCCCGTGTACCCGCGAACTCAGGGAGGATGAAGTGAATAATGATTACGAACTGAATACAGGTAAGGTCATTGCAGAACGGCTGGGAAAGCTTGATCCACTTATTGTCCCGTCGGTGCTGGTGAATGGTCATGGTCCTTTTTGCTGGGGACTTGACGCCGCCGAGGCGGTTTACAACGCTGCCGCTCTTGAGGAAATTGCCAAAATGGCTCTCTACACTGTGCTGTTGGGTGGCAGGGAATCGATAGAAAAGTATCTGCTCGACAAACACTTCCTGAGAAAACACGGGAAGAATGCCTATTACGGGCAGGGCAAAATGTAAAGCTTATAATACTCAGATAATGACAGATAAATATGTTATCGGCCTCGATTACGGAACAGATTCCGTCAGGGCGGTGGTTGTGAATACGGCAACCGGTGAAACAGCCGGAACCTCGGTCTTCGAATATCCCAGGTGGAAAAAAGGTTTGTACTGTGATCCTGCTGCCAATCGTTTCCGCCAGCACCCTCTCGATTACATGGAAGGAATGGAGTTTACGGTCAGGGAAGCCCTGAAGGGCCTTAGCCGGGACATTACAGAAAACATTGCAGGGATAACTGTCGATACCACCGGATCGACTCCTGTGGCAGTCGACCGTAAGGGTGTGCCGCTGTGTCTGACACCCGGCTTTGAGGATGATCCCGATGCCATGTTCGTGTTATGGAAAGATCATACGGCAATAAGAGAGGCTGCTGAAATCAATGAAATATCAAGGACATGGGGGGGAACCGATTTTACGATGTATGAGGGAGGCGTTTATTCCTCGGAATGGTTCTGGGCAAAGATACTTCATGTTATCCGTTCAAATGAAAAGGTAAGGGAAAAAGCGTTTTCATGGGTGGAACACTGCGACTGGATTCCGGCCCTGCTTACAGGCAATACTGATCCCCTGAAGCTAATGAGAAGCCGTTGTGCTGCCGGACACAAGGCTATGTGGCATCCCGACTTTGGCGGACTTCCGTCGGAGGAGTTCCTTACTCGGCTTGATCCTCTGCTTTCAGGGCTCAGGGAGCGTCTGTTCACCGAAACATTTACCTGTGACGTTAGCGCAGGGATTATCTCGGAAGAATGGTCGCACGGACTCGGTCTTCCGGCCGGTGTTAAAATCGGGACCGGTGCATTTGATGCTCATCTCGGAGCCCTGGGCGGTGAGATACGGCCCTATCAGCTGGTAAAAGTAATGGGAACTTCCACCTGCGACATGCTGGTCGCCCCCATGGATGAAGCCGGCGATAAACTTGTGGCAGGCATTTGCGGCCAGGTTGAAGGTTCGATCATACCGGGAATGCTTGGACTCGAAGCAGGTCAATCGGCTTTCGGTGATGTGTATGCCTGGTTTGGCAAACTGCTTTTATGGCCGGTGGAGGAGATTATCGGTTCAATGAGCTGGATCGATGCCGGTACAAGGGAAAGGATCAGGACCGAAACCTCAGAAAGAATAATTGCCGGACTAAGCCGTAAGGCTGAACAGCTTCCTGATGAGGATACGGCCCTTGTGGCTCTCGACTGGCTGAATGGGAGAAGGACTCCGTTCGCCAATCAGGAACTGAAAGGAGCTATTGCAGGCTTATCTCTGGGTTCGGATGCCCCCAGGATATTCAAGTCGCTTGTTGAAGCTACTGCCTTCGGATCGAGAATGATAAACGACAGGTTCATTTCGGAGGGAGTCAGGATTGACGGTGTAATAGCTATAGGAGGTGTGGCAAGGAAAAATCCATGGATTATGCAGCTTGTCACCGATGTTCTCAATATGCCGATCAGTGTAGCGAGCTCAGATCAGACCTGCGCCCTGGGATCAGCAATGGCAGCCTCGGTGATGGCAGGTATCCACAGCGATTTCGAATCGGCCCGGAAAGCAATGGGAGGAGGCTTTGAGAAAGTGTACAGACCCGATCCGGCAAAGGCACAAAAATATAATGAGCTTTATGCAAGATACAAAAAACTGGGTGCCTTTGTTGAGAAAGAATTAACTTGAGTTGTAGCCAAAGCCTTTCTCCTATTGGGGATCCCGATAACTATCGGAAGGGTAAGGGTGTCAGGTCAATAGAGCTAAGTAAAATAGAAAGAAAGTGGTTAGTCCAATTTCTCCTACTGTGTTTTACCCCCTTCCCGACCTTCCCCCAAAGGGGAAGGAGCAGGCAGCTTCGTCTAAAGTTTTTCCACATGGGAGACGGAGCCGGTAAAGCCTTTCCCCCCTGGGGGAAACGGGAAAGGGGGTCAGGTAAATTAAAATGAAATATAACTATCATATTTATAAAGTTATAATAGAAAAAAGCTGACTTTTTGAAATAGATTTTTAACATTCAATTTAATAAACTTAAGTAATGAAAACACTAAAGTACCTAATCTCTGTTCTGATCATTCTTACGGCAACTGCTGCCTATGCCCAGAAAGATCAGTCTTCTGCTGTAAATCAGTTTGTTATCATTGCAAACAATCCGGGGCCGGTTATCAGCAAGGATGTCTACGGGCATTTTTCCGAGCACCTCGGCCGTTGCATCTATGAAGGTCTGTGGGTGGGAACTGATTCAAAGATCCCCAATACCTACGGGATCCGTAATGATGTCCTGTTCGCCCTGCGCGAAATAAAGGTTCCTAACCTGCGCTGGCCGGGAGGATGTTTTGCCGATACCTACCACTGGAAGGATGGCATAGGCCCTCAGGAAAAAAGGGCTTCGATAGTAAATACCCACTGGGGAGGAGTTACTGAGGATAATTCCTTCGGAACTCATGAATTCATGAAGCTATGCGAGCTTCTCGACTGCGATGCTTACATCAACGGCAATGTTGGCTCGGGTACTGTCAGGGAGATGGCTGAATGGATAGAATACCTTACCTCCGATTCCGACAGTCCGATGACACGACTCCGCAAGGAAAACGGGCGCGAGGCTCCCTGGAAGGTAAAGTACTGGGCTATAGGAAATGAGAACTGGGGATGCGGGGGAAATATGACCGCCCAATTCTATACCGATGTAATGAGGCAGTTCTCCACCTACCTGAATAACTATGGTGGTAACCGGCTTTACAGGGTTGCATGCGGACCGTCGGACTACAACGTGGCATGGACCGAGACCCTTATGAAGGATCCTGACTCACGGGGAAGATTCCAGGGATTGTCAATCCATTACTATTCTGTTCCCGACGGTTGGAGCAGGCCGAAAGGATCATCCACAGAGTTTGACGAGAACGCCTGGTTCAAAACGATGCAGGCTAACCTTCAGATGGATGAGATAATAAGAGGTCATGAGGCAATAATGGACCGCTACGATCCGAGAAAGACGAAAGGACTGGTAGTCGACGAATGGGGTAACTGGTACGATGTTGAGCCGGGCACGAATCCAGGATTCCTGTACCAGCAGAACACACTGAGGGACGCCCTTACGGCAGCAATACATCTTAATATCTTCAATGAACATGCTGAACGGGTTAAGGTGGCTAACCTTGCCCAGATGGTGAACGTGCTTCAATCGGTTATCCTGACAAAGGAGGAGAAAATGGTGCTTACTCCAACTTATCATGTGTTCAGGATGTTCAGGGTTCACCAGGAGGCAAGGCTTCTGAAAGGCGATCTCAAATGTGAGGATTATGCATTCGGCGACCGCAAAATACCCTCAGTTTCAGGTTCCGCATCTGTTGACAGTGAGGGCAAAATGCATATTTCGCTGGCAAACATGAATCCGAACAAACCGATTGAGCTTTCCTGCCCGATCATTGGCGAAACATTCAAAAAGGTCACGGGTGAGGTACTTACGGCCAACTCGATTAATGCACATAACACTTTTGAAGCTGCTGATAATGTAAAACCGGCTGCATTTAACGGGCATACTTATAAAAACGGCGTGCTGACAGTTACTTTGCCGGCAAAATCGGTAGTGGTTCTGGAATTAACCAAATAATTAAAGAATTTCACCACGGAGAACACAGAGAAACACAGAGTTAATACATAGGAACATTGTGTTTTTGTACAGACAATAAACATAAAACCACATAGTAAGCTACGTAGCACACTACATTGAAAACTCCGTGTTACTCCGTGTTACTCCGTGGTAAAAAATTTTTTACTATGAAAAAGCCTCTTAATCTCTTCATTGCAGCGCTGTTAGTTCTGATTGCAGGCGGATGCAGCAAAAAGACCGATGCTGACTACCCTATTCGTCCCGTGCCCTTTACATCGGTAAAGCTCACTGATGATTTCTGGGCGCCCAGGATCAAAAAGAATGCCGACGTGACCATACCGATAGCCTTTTCATATTGCGAGTCATCGGGCAGAGTAAATAACTTCGAAATTGCAGGAGGGCTCGACACCGGAATTTTCAGAACAATTTATCCCTTTGATGATTCAGATATATACAAGATCATTGAAGGAGCATCTTTTTCGCTTCAGACAAACCCCGATCCGAAGCTGGATGCCTATATTGATACCCTGATATGGAAGATAGGCCTTGCTCAGGAGGATGACGGTTACCTGTATACTAACCGGACAATAGCCGAAATGCACGGAGGGAAAGGGCTTCATGAATGGGCAAGTCCGAACAGGTGGGAACTTGACTCCATACTGAGTCATGAGCTTTATAATCTGGGGCACCTTTATGAAGCAGCAGTTGCTCATTATCAGGCAACAGGAAAGCGCAGCCTTCTCGACATTGCAATAAAGTCGGCCGAACTGGTTGACAAGGATTTCGGATACGACAGGGTGAAAGTCTACCCCGGGCATCAGGTCATTGAAATGGGTCTTGTCAAGCTTTACAGGGCAACAGGTGATAAAAAATATCTCGATCTGGCGAAATTTTTCCTTGATATCAGGGGACCGAATGGCGAAGAATACAACCAGGCTCAACAAAAGGTGGTTGACCAGACCGAAGCTGTAGGACACTCGGTGAGGGCGACCTACATGTATTCGGGAATGGCCGATATAGCTGCAATAGAAAGGAATGACGCCTATATTAATGCCATAACCAGGATATGGGAAGACATTGTTTACGGCAAGATTTATGTTACAGGAGGTATTGGCGCCACAGGGGGCAATGAAGGATTTGCTGAACCTTATGTTCTTCCCAATATGTCGGCCTATTGCGAAACATGTGCTTCCATTGGAAATATTTTTACTAATCACAGGCTGTTCCTTTTCCACGGCGACTGTAAATACATGGATATCCTTGAAAAGACCTTGTATAATTCAATGCTTTCAGGCGTGTCGCTTTCTGCCGACCGGTTCTTTTATCCAAATCCCCTCGAGTCGAACGGGCAGCATGAACGCCAGGCATGGTTTGGATGCGCCTGCTGCCCTTCGAATGTGGCAAGGTTTGTACCGGCAATTCCAGGTTACATCTATGGAGTGACCGACAAGGAGCTCTATGTAAGCCTTTATATTTCAAATGATGCTGATCTAGCCCTTGGCAAAAACAAGGTCAAAGTCTCGCAGAAGGCCAATTTCCCATGGGATGGAAATGTGGAGATGTCGGTTGATCCCGAAAAACCGGGAACCTTTACTGTCCTTATGCGTATTCCGGGTTGGGCCAGGAATGAAGCTATCCCGGGTGGGCTTTACAAATTCGGCGAGGAAAATAACGAGCGGTACACAATTTCGGTAAACGGTGAAGCAGTTGATCCTGAACTTGTAAACGGGTATGCAGCCATTAAGAGGAAATGGAAGAAGGGAGACAGGATCAGTCTTGAGCTTCCGATGCCTGTCAGGTCTGTCGTAGCTGATGAACGCATAAAGGATGATGCAGGCAAGATTGCAGTACAGAGCGGGCCGGTAATGTACTGCGCCGAATGGCCCGACAATGCTGAGGGCCGGATATTGAACCTGGTGATTGACAGGGAAGCGGGTTTTTCAACCGAGTATAACAGCGGACTTTTAAACGGAACGCGGGTTATCACCGCTTCGGGCTATCAGACCAGAAAGACCCTCGACGGGAAACTGGAAACCATGGAAAAACAGCCTGTTAAACTGATTCCCTATGCCCTCTGGAACAACAGGGGCCCCGGTCAGATGATGGTATGGCTTCCCGTAGATCCGGAAAGTTCGAGGCCATTGCCGGCTCCGACCATTGCCTTCAGGAGCAAGGTTACAGGTAATAAGGCGACCAGGGCCATTTCTGCGCTTAATGATCAGCTATTGCCTTCATCATCAAACGACCGTTCCGTGAGCTATTATCACTGGTGGCCCGATAAAGATCAGTGGGCTTATGTGCAGTATGATTTTGAAAGGCCTGAAACCGTTTCAAAGTCGAAGGTTTACTGGTTCGATGACGGACCCGACGGCGGCTGCCGGATCCCGGATCAATGGGAACTGCAGTACCTTGCAGGCGGCACCTGGAAGCCGGTAAAGGACAAGTCGGGCTTTACCGTAACAAAGGATGGCTGGGATTCAGTCGGGTTCGAACCGGTAAGGACATCTGCCGTAAAATTACGTATGAAGCTTAACAGTGAATTCTCAGCAGGAATTTACGAATGGGTTATTGAGTAAAACTTAGATAATCATAAGGTTTTCTTAACTCAGTGTTCCTCCGTTTTCACTCCGTGAAACTCCGTGGTTATATTCTTCTTATTCCAGATTATTCTTTAATTATTATGAATAAGATACTTACAACACTGATTTTAGTTTCACTATTTATCGGCAGCTGCAGAAACATTGAAAAAGACAGTAGTCCGGTCAGGGATTACTATCTCGACAACCAGCTTGGCAACGATAAAAACCCCGGAACCCTCAGGAAGCCGATCAAAACGATTTCGGAGCTGAATGCCCGCCTGGCGTCGCAGCCTGGCAATATATACTTTACTGCAGGTCAGACATTTGAAGGCACTCTTTTATTGACCGGAGTTAAGGGAAACGATTCTCTTCCTTTACTCATAAGCTCAGTTGGAGAAGGCAGGGCAACGCTCGATGGCGGCAATTGCGAATCTATTCGCATTAAAAGTTGCGAAAATATTCGCATCTCAAATGTTGACCTCAGAGGGAGCGGCCGCAAGGATGGTAATACTGCCAATGGTCTTCAGATGGTTGATTGTGATAATTGTACAATCGAGAAGATGGAAGCCCGGGGATTTCAGAAATCGGGAGTGGATCTTTACAATTGCAGGGATATGAAAGTTCTGAGTGTGACGGCGATCGACAATGGATTTTGCGGCATTAATCTGATGGGATCTTCAAGGGATTCATCGGCCCGCATTCTAATAAAGGACTGCAGGGCCGAAAACAATGCCGGTGATCCCACACGGCTTGATAACCACAGCGGGAACGGAATACTTGCCGGCGTATCAGGCAATGTTACGATCGACCACTGCACTGCCACGAACAACGGTTGGGACATGCCTCGTCAGGGAAACGGGCCTGTCGGAATATGGGCCTGGATGAGCGATCATGTTACGATTCAATATTGCATAAGTTACAGGAACCGGACTTCAAAGGGAGGAAAGGACGGCGGCGGTTTCGATCTCGACGGCGGTGTTACCAGTTCAATCATTCAGTATTGCCTGTCATATGAGAATGAAGGAGCAGGGTACGGGTTGTTCCAGTATCCGGGGGCTGCCGGCTGGGCAAACAATGTTATACGTTATTGTGTAAGCATTAATGATGCACTTACAACCGAAGGAGCGGGAAGCTTCTTTATATGGAACGGATCGCGCGAGAGCGGACAGCTCACAAATTGTTATATCTATAACAATGTGGTTTACAGTGAGTCGGCTCCTGTTATCAGCTACGAGGAAGCCTCGGAACATGAGAACTTCCTTTTCTCCAATAATATCTTTATCGCAGGGGGTGAAAGGATTGCAGGCAGGAGCACCGGCAGCAGCTTCACCGGCAATGCCTGGAGCAGTGTGGCTGATCCGGTTCTGGAAGGTCCGTTTAAAACAGACCTTACGGATCCGTATAAACTTGGAACTCTTTCAGGTTATAAGCTTCCGTCGCGATCGAAGCTGAAGGACAGCGGTGTTCAGATAAATGAAATGTACGGTTTCGATACTCCGGAGAAGGATTTTTTCGGCAGCTCCCTTTCAGAGGCTTCGATCCCTGATCCCGGGATACACCAGACAGATTGATAGCCGGTGCAGCAACTGCACAAAGCAGATCCCGGGGAAAAAGGTATAGTAATGTTGAATGAAGCTTGATTGTTAAAGCCTTGCGATCAGAAACAGGATAAGTCCGACGATAATAAGATAAATTATTACCTCGAATGTTCTTAAGGTCCTTTTGTTCATTTCAGAGCAAATAAGAGGATCAGGCCGGTGGTCACTGAGGTGACGGAATTCCCGTAAATTAAAATTATAATATTTAACTCAATATTCTGAGCACTGTTTGTTCAAAGGAAGGTCTTCTTTTGTTAAAGGATGATTACCATTTGTGCTTTTAAAGGGGTTCAAATGTTAAGGAGTTCTTTTTTTGCCCTGACATTTGAACGGATTAAGTAAATTTACGGTCATACTGAAAGATTGTATGAAATTCAGATGAGATACTGGATAAGACTGTCAATACCGGTTTTTTTGTGCCTTGCTTTTACATGTACCCTGAATGCGCAGGATATCGGTATGGTCTTTTCCCACGCCGACGTCAATGATGGTCTGTCGGATAACTGGGTAAAGTGTATTTACCGTGATTCGAGGGGATTTCTCTGGTTTGGGACGAGCAGCGGGCTGAACAGGTTTGACGGTTATAATTTCGAGGTGTTCCGTCACAGGGCTTCAGATTCGACATCGATAGCCGACAATGCCATAAATGCTATCACTGAAGACAATGACGGAAATCTCTGGGTGGGGACCAGGAGCGGCATCAGCATCCTTGACGGGCAGACCTTTGTTTTTTCCTCCATAAGTCTTATACCGTCGATGCCTCAGGCATGCCAGGACATCGCCTATATCACAACCATGAAGAGGGATGACTCAGGCGACATCCTGGTTGGAACTCACAACGGGCTTTTTCTCTTCAGTCATTCAGCAGGGACATTCAGGCACATTCTGCCCGATGAGCAGTCCTGTTCCTCGGAGCTGAACAATATAACCTCACTAGCTGACGGCAGCGACGGCACATGGTGGATAGGTACAAACAACTGCTTTATTTTCAGGTATTCTCCCCGGACCAATTCCATCGAAAAATTCGAATGCCTTAAAGAAACAAATGAAAGTTCAGGTAGTGTTTCTTTCCTGATGACCGACAGGGACAACAACCTGTGGGTTGGGGACAATAACGGGCTTTCGCTGTTCGATATTGAAACCAGGACCTGGGATCTGAACTTCAGAAATTTAGTAGGCCGACGGTTTAAGAAACTTCAGATCACAGGAATAGACCAGGATCCGGAAGGTCAGATATGGGTTTCGACCGACGGGCAGGGAGTATTTGTTATCGGTCCCCGCGATTTTTCACTTGTCAATATTGTAAATCATCCATACGTTTCAGGCAGTCTGTCGGGCAACGGACTTACTTCCATCCTTTGCGACAATACCGGGATTGTATGGATAGGGACTTCCAAGAAGGGTTTTGATTATTATAAAAAGAATATAAGAAAATTCAGCCTTTACCAGAATTTTCCCGGCGACGAGAACAGCCTGTCGTACAATGACGTGGATTGTCTTACGGAGGATCACAGAGGAAACATCTGGATAGGCACCAACGGGGGAGGGCTCAACTGCCTCGACCGGTCCTCAGGCAGGTTTACAAGGTACACTTCAGGGGCATCGGGGAAGAACTCGCTTAGCAGCAATAACGTAGTATCGTTGTTTGAGGATTCGGAGCTTAAGCTGTGGATAGGTACTTACCTTGGCGGGCTGAACTGTTTTGATCCCGAAACCGGGATGTTTAAGGTTTACCGGCACGACGACACCGATTCCCTTTCAATTTCCGACGACAGGATATGGTCGGTATGTGAAGACAGCAAAAAGAACATCTGGATAGGCACTCTGACCAGCGGGCTTAACCTCTTTGACAGGCGGTCAGGAAAGTTTATTCGTTTTACAACCCAGAACAGCTCAATATGTTTCGATTATATAAATTCGCTGGAGATCGACGGTGACGATAACCTTTGGATCAGTTCGGCCAACGGGCTTATTTTCTTCAATCCTGAACAGGAAATGGCACATTGTTATTTCCACAATCCGGATGACAACAGTTCTCTGAGCGACAACCAGGTTATTTCAACATACACTGACAGCAGGGGATTTTTCTGGGTTTGCACCAGCAATGGCTTGAATCTGATGGACAGGCATTCAGGGCGTTTCAGGGTGTTCACGGAGGCTGACGGACTTCCTTCAAACACTGTTCTGAGGATACTTGAAGACGACAAAAAGGACCTCTGGATAAGCACCAAGAATGGAATATCAAGGCTCTCCATGAGCAGGGACAGGGATGAGGGCATGGAGGCCTTCACATTCAGGAATTACGGTATCAGCGACGGTCTGCAGGGAAAGGAATTCACCGAGAC
>ERZ795055.2420-NODE-2420-length-14115-cov-4.830441_pt1 | contig 14115 bp, 19 predicted proteins | sample MGYA00375139_ERZ795055 | MGnify/ENA primary metagenome ERZ795055 (study PRJEB30184, sample SAMN05720283) | anaerobic digester metagenome | isolation source: active sludge of municipal wastewater-treating anaerobic digesters | place: USA | collected 2015-01-23 ...
TTTTTATCAAAAAGGGAAAGCCTCTGCCACGCCTTCATCGCTTCGCTGAAGAGGCGACGGTTGCTTCTCTGTGCCGGGGTGTCCGGATTGCAGGGGACCACGTATGCGCGAAAGAAAGTCCTGCCGCCATAGGAGAAGAATACCACGTTGCCTACGCGGCCGCTGATCGAGGTGAATGCCGGGTTGAGGAATACTTCAGCCATGGTAACGCGTCCACTCAATATCGATTGTTTCTGCCCAGACCATCGGTATTCAGACATCGATTATCGGGCATTGTTACCCGCGTGATAAACGGTCCGTCAACTTTCAATGAAAGCGCAAAATAATTGGTATTAAGAATAAACACGCTATTCACTATGCCTGTATCAATATATTTCATGTGAATTTCGATGATAATACTTGCGTTTGACACTATTAAAGGTTATAATTATTAATTATCACCATTTTATAAGCAATTAGGGCTCACATTATATTTCTATTTCCCCCGAAGCCCTGAAGAATCCCTTTCCGTTTTTCGCATCAAATATCCCCGAATAAAATAATTAAGGAGGAAACGATGAATGCTAAACTTTGGACCATGTTGATCATGATCGTGTTTTTAGCTTTATCCGGTATAACCTGTGATGGAGGAAAGGACAGCGGCAGTGACAGCGGCATGAACGACCCAGGCGGCTCATGGGACACCGCCACTTGGGACAATGCAGTATGGGGCCGATAGATTGATTTGTTTCCCACAACCGATAAATGGAGGCTTTAATATGAAGTACTTGAAAGACGGTAAATTTTCCATGATCCTGATTTTCGGTCTCACAGGGGTATTGGTCCTGGGATGCCTCGGTATTTTATACGGAGAGATTGACCTCAATACTTTTTCACCCGGCACCACAATAAGCTCCGGTGATGTAAATGATAACTTCAACCAGTTATATAACGGCCTGTCGAGGATGAAATTTGAACCAGGCAGCCAGAGCGAGGCCGTCACGCTTACCGCCGAAGCGCAGAATATCAAGAGCATAACCGTTACCCCGCCCGAGGACGGCGTCATCATGATCTTGGGGCAGGTCAACATCACTATAGTCCAGGGAAGTTCGGGTGGCGGAACCGGTTGGGGCTACTCGGGTGGCACTGTTTACATATCAACGACATCAAATGGAACTGACAATGGGCAGATCTTCTGCATCGATACTCCGGACACTAAAACCTTAGCCTTATATGCGCCGAGAGTCAACTGGCCGACCACCGTCTATTCATTTCACTATGTAACGGCTAATACTCCGGTTACTTTTTATATGACGGCAATCAAAGGAGGGGGCAGTGTCGGTTCGATCAATATATGGGGTTCCATGACCGCGATTTTTTTCCCGGCCGTAAGCGGGTTATGACACGGGCAATCATTCAGTAAACCCGAAGGCCCTCAACGGATACCTTTTTGATTCAGCTGCTTAAATGACCGGCAGGCTGACCACCCTTGTCTTGATCCTGAAGGCCTCTGACATCTTTATTTCGGCTTCCTCGTAGTTTCCCAGAGGCTCGAGAACAACGGCAGTGACCGGCAGCTGCATCAGGTGGCAGAACTGGCAGCGGTGATGCCCGTCGTGCACGACGAACCGCGTCAGCCGGTTCTTGAAGAAATCCCACACGATGACGGGCGGGAGAAGGCCGCCGGTTTCGGTGACGTACCGGTGCGCGGCCTCGACCATGGTCATCTTGTCCTTTTCGAGAGAGGTCTGGCTGGCCCAGAGGCGCTCGGGCGAAAGATGGGCCGGGGGATTGGCCAGCACCTTTTCAGGGTCGAGAAACAGGAGCATGCAGGCGAGCCTTTTCAGGTCGTCCGGGGTGCTCCCTTCGAGCCAGTGGGTCCTGCCGAGGAAATACTCGTATCCGAGGGCCCGGGTCTCCTTATCGGGTGCGTTGAGAAGTTCGGTTATTTCCGCCGGGGATTTCTGCTGGTTCATGGATTGTATATTCGGCATACAGGGGCGATTATGCCCCGGTGCGCCGGTGTTTATTGTCCAATCGCTTCAATAATGCGGGAAAATATCTCGTCCGTGGTCCCGTCGCCGTCGATGGTCCTGAGCAGGCCCTTTTCGCGGTAGAAGTCGAGCACCGGGACGGTTTCATTCTTATAGACCCTGATGCGGTTGAGCGCGGTCTCCTCATTGTCGTCGCTGCGGCGCATGAGCTCGCCGCCGCAGGCGTCGCATATGCCTTCTTTTTTCGGCGGGGATGTAAGGACATGGAATATGGCGCCGCACGCTTTGCATGTGCGGCGGCCCGTGATCCTCTTCACGATGATGTCTTCCGGGACCGAGATGTACAGGGCCGCGGTGACGCCGCGGGTCTCGTCGAGCTTGCGGGCCTGGTACAGGGTGCGGGGAAACCCGTCGAGCAGAAAGCCGTTCGGGCATTCCCTGTCGATGAAATCCAGGACCACACTGGTGATGAGCTCCACCGGGCCTATCTCGCCGCGGTCCATGAATCCCTTTATCTGCTTGCCGAAATCGGTGCCCCGGGCGACCTCGGAGCGCAGGACGTCCCCTGATGAAACATGGGGTATGCCGAATTTTTCTTTAAGCCGTGATGCCTGGGTGCCCTTGCCCGATCCCGGAGGACCGATAAGCACCAGCTTGAGGTCATTCATATTTTTCTTCGCCGGTCAGCTTTCCTTTTTCGTCATAATTCCGCCATACGCCGGTTTTTTCATCATCCTTGAAAAGGCCTTCGCTCTCGCGGATTCCGGTGGGTGAGAAATACGTCCATTTGCCTTCTTTTTTACCCATTTTATAGAAGCCGATGGCCTTTTTCTTGCCGTCCTCGTAGTAGAGATTGGTCTGGCCGTTCTTTTCGCCGTCGGTGAACCATGCTATTTCTATGGGGTTGCCGTCCGGGTAGTATTCCTGCGATTTGCCGTTTTTCACGCCGTTTTTATAGTATTCGATCATATGGGGCGAGCCGTCGTCGTAGCAGGTCATCTTTTCGCCGTGGATCTGGTCGTGCAGATAGGTAATACGGGATACCATGTTCCCTTCCTCGGAATAAGTCACCCACTGGCCCTCCCTGAGATCGTTGGCATAGCAGCCCTTTGTCATGACCTTCTTGTCCGTGCCGCAGTAATAGTATGTCCATTCACCGTTTTTCTGTGAATTTTTGTATGTTCCTTCGGCTTTCAGGGTTTTATCGGAGCAGAATTCCTGGTACGGGCCTTCTGAGGGGATATCCTGAGAATCGTTCTTTTTTGCGGCTTCCAGGGAGGAGACCGCCGGACTGCAGATTGTCAGGGCAAGATAACAAAAAAATGAAAAAATACAAAAATTTCGCATTGGCTTCGACCGACCTCTTTTTACTCTTAAGACATAATCCCAATGTACCGATTATTGTAACAACGGAATGGTTAAAACATTATGCAAAAACGCTTTTAATCGTCAAACATTTTTTACCGATGGGCGCGCTTTGGAGCGCTCGTGACGAAAGCATATTGCATTTATAAGGAGAAAAGCCTATGATGAGATCACTCTGGACTTCGGCGTCGGGCATGATCGGACAGCAGTTCCACATCGACACCATTTCCAACAACCTGTCCAATGTCAACACGACCGGCTTCAAGAAGATGCGGGCCGAGTTCGAAGACCTGCTCTACCAGACGCTGCTTATGGCCGGGACCCCCGCGACGGAGGTGACCGAGGTGCCCACCGGCATACAGGTGGGACATGGCGTCAAGGTGGCGGCGACACAGAAGATGTTCGAGCAGGGCAGCCTCCAGAACACCGAAAACAAGCTCGACCTCGCGCTCGAGGGAGAGGGATTCTTCAAGATAATGCTGTATGACGGCACGATCGCCTATTCGAGGGACGGTTCGTTCAAGCTGGATTCGAACAGGCAGGTGGTCACCGCGAACGGATACCTTCTCGAACCGCCGCTGGTCCTGCCCGAGAATTTCATCATGAACACCCTTTCGATCAGCCAGGACGGGCGCGTGACCGTCAAGGTCGTCGGCTCCGACGATCCGGTCGAAGTGGGACAGCTCGAGCTCGCGCGGTTCGTGAACCCGGCAGGGCTCCAGAGCATCGGCGGTAATCTGTACAAGACCACGCCCGCATCAGGCGAGGAGATAGCAGGCCAGCCGGGAATCGAGGGCATGGCCAAGACGCACCAGGGCTTCCTCGAAATGTCGAACGTCAAGGTCGTTGAGGAGATGGTCAACATGATCGTGGCGCAGAGGGCGTACGAGGTCAATTCCAAGGCCATACACACCTCCGACAGCATGCTCGGGACGGCCATAGGACTCAAACGGTAAGGTTGAATAGATGAAAGTTCTGCTGCTGACACTGGCGCTGACGACGGCTTTCACCGCGTCGGCGCCCGTATCCGTGGTCGGCATATACCTGCATCCGCGGGCCTCTGGCGGACCGCTATGCCTGGGCGATATAGCGGATGTCGAGGGCGACGCTGAAGCGGCAGCGGCGATAGAAACAATCGCGGTCGATCCGTCGATGTCGTCGGACGGGTATATCGACAGGGGAGAGGTGCTTGCCCTGCTTGAAAGCGCGCCCGGGCCGGCCTACTGCGTTTACGGAAGCGCGGTCAGGGTCGAGCGCCCGAACGAGGCGGGAAAAAGCGCGGTCGTGTTTTCCGGCGACCGCGTCAGCGTGTTCGTGATCAAGAAAGGGGTCAGGCTGCGGATGAAAGGCGTGGCCCTGCAGGACGCGAAGAGCGGCGACACGGTCCGCGTGAGGACCGCGACGAACGCGGTGATCGAGGGGCGCGTGATGAAAAACGGGACGGTGGAGAAGACATTATGAAAAAAATCGCATCCGCGGTTCTGACCGTTATCGTCATGGCCGGATTGTGCCAGGCCAGGACCCTGTGGCGCGACCGCAATATCTATGCAACCGCCGGTCTGGCCGCAGGAGACGTGATCGTGATTGAAATCCGCGACATATCCTCAATGAGGTTCACGGTGGATCTCTCGAACAAGAACTATTCCACCGTATCATCCAACCCGGACATGATCATCACCGGTTTTCTGCCCAAGGTGATGGCAGACAAGACCGTGAAGAGCGGCGACGTCACCGATTTCAAGGAGTCGGGCAAGCTGAACTTTTCTATGGCGGGAACGGTAACCGGCGTCCAGAACGGCAGGTATACCCTGGCCGGGACAAGGACCTATTCGTTTAACGGCATGACGACCACGATAAGGGTCAACGGATCGGTTGACCCGGAGATCCTCCAGGGGCGCTCGGTGGATTCGAGAAGGGTGGCCGATTTCAGGCTCGAGATCAGGGAGGCGCGTGAGGGCGTCCAGATACGAAGGGACCCGTTGAAAGAGGGCGAGAGCGCGAATTCAGCCCTTACCGAAGAGGAAAAGCAGCGCATAATCATCGATTATCTTCAGAAAATGCTCGGGGAGCTGACACGATAGATGAAACGTTACGCGGCGGTATTTGTCATTTCCATGGTGTTCCTGGCCCAGATGGGCGCCAGGGCCGAAATTTCGGTGAAGATCAAGGACATCAGCCATATCGACGGCCTGAAAAAGAACCAGGTGTACGGATACGGGCTCGTCGTCGGCCTGCAGGGAACCGGCGACAGTAAAACAACGCTGACCGAGGCGTCGCTCAAAAATCTCCTGAACAACCTCGGCGTGCAGGTCGAGCTTCTGAAGCCCCGCAACTGCGCCGCCGTGATGATCACCGCGGACCTTCCGGTCAAGGCGCACCTGGGCGACCGTGTGGACGTGACGGTCTCTTCGATCGGCGACGCCAAATCGGTCGCAGGGGGGATACTGGTCCAGTCGGCGCTCAAGGGGGCCGACGACGTCATCTACGCCGTGGCCCAGGGCACGCTGGCGATGCCCGAGAGACAGCCCGGAGGGCAGCGGCCGGTAAAAACAGTGGCCTTCATCACCGGCGGCGCGATCATTGAAAGGGAGATTATCCCTGAAATCATAAGGATGAAAACCCCGGCCGCGGCGGGCGGCCAGACTGAACAGATGCTTTCCCTGGTCATGAAAGAGTGGAATTACGGCCTGGCCAACAACATCATCAAGGCCGTGGAGAACAAGTATCCGGATTCGAAACCGGCTCTCGGCGACGACGGGAAAATACAGATCACCCTGGTGAAAGACGTTCCCCTCGCCGAGTTTATCGCCGAGATAGAGAACCTCGAAGTCGAGCCTGTTCAGCCGGCGGTGGTCGTGATAAACGAAAAAGACGGGACGCTCGTTACCGGCGGGGCCGTGACGGTCTCCGAAGCGATGGTCAGCAAGTCCGGGCTTGTCATAGAAATCGAAAAAAGCGCAAAGAAGGGCTCGTCATTCGTGATGAACGACATCACCAGCGTGGCGGACCTCGTTGAGGCGCTGAACGCCGCCGGAGCTTCGACTTCGGATATAATAGCCATTTTCAAGGCGCTCAAGGAATCCGGCGCACTGCACGCCGAGCTGATTGTGAGGTGAACCATGATCGATACGACGACTTATCTCGACGCGGCCAGGGCCAGAATGGGCGAGGCCGTCGAAAAAAACGCCGCAGGCCAGGTTAGAAGCGGAAGCGGCGCCCCGGTGAAAAGCTTCAGCGAGGAGCTCAGGGAGCGGGTCGGCGGAAAGTCTGAATCCGGAAGGCAGCAGAAGAAGCTCATGGACGCCTGCCGCGACATGGAGTCCCTGTTCGTGTCGAAAATGCTCAAGGAAATGCGCAATTCTGTCCAGAAAAACGAGTGGCTGCATGGCGGCCAGGCAGAGGAGATTTTCGAGGACATGCTGTATGACGAGTATTCCAAAGAGATATCGAAGAATTCAAATCTCGGCATAGCGGCCATGCTGTACAGGGAGCTCAGCGCAAAACTCTGACACTGTAAAAAAAATATTGACACTGAATATACACCTACTATGAATGATGCGGCAGTACCGCATCATTCGTTTTTTACAGGCCAGCATACCTCAGTTGGCAGAGGAGTCGATTCGTAATCGACCTGTCGCCAGTTCGATTCTGGCTGCTGGCTCATTTCTGATGACGCTCCGTTATCCGCGGGGCGTTTTTCATTTCAAATCAGGATTATGGCGACAATCTGTGTTTTTGCTTGCAAGATGGGGTAATGTGGCATTAACATGCCATAATGGAGCCGATAATCGGCGGCAACTGTTATTTGCCCGGCAGTTTTGCGAACATGAGTTGTATCCCGATAGTCCCCAGTGCGGCCTGGCACGCAACGCACCCGGCGCTGGCTGCAAGCATGACGTACCGCCAGGGGGATTCCAGCCCGAAAAAATGACACATCGCCGCGATCAGCGAAGATAGAACGAGAAACAACGCCCCGAGAACGCTCTTTTCAACAATGAACGGCGTCGTGAGTTTTTTAAAGCGGGCGTGCGCGTCGATGAGCCCCGATATGGAAGCGGCCATTGCCGAGAGCGGGAGGATTAACGCAAGAACCCTGATCGTGGCTGAAAGATCGATCGAAAACGCCATATCCGCTGCGAGCAGAAGCAGCAGAATAGTGGAGATTGCCTGGGGAAAATGCACTGTTATGGGATGCAGGTGGAGGTCGAGGATAAGCTTGCGGCGGCCGGACATGGTTTCACGGTATTCCTCGAATGCGCTCCGAGGGACGCCGCAGGCGGGGCATATCGAGTAGCGTTTCGATGATTTCATTATCAGACCGCACGCTTTACATCTCTCAAGTTGACTCATCGGTTTACTCCTTGTTATATCATCGAAAAGTACCGCTCGATCGCGCGGAAGTTCTTCAGGACATTGTCTTTGCCCTGAATAAAATTCATGTGGCCCGGTAACAGTATCTCGATGTCGAGGGCCGAAATCTTTTTTATGCTTTCAACGAGCTGCCTTGCATCGCCCCCGGGAAAGTCGACCCTGCCGAAACTCTGTTCGAAAACCAGGTCTCCGCACACCAGTGTCTTCTTTTCGGGCCAGTAGATTGAAACCGATCCGGGTGAATGGCCCGGCGTATGGATTATCTCAAGGTCCGTATCACCGACGCGCCATAACCCGTCCTGCAGCTGTATGTCGAATTTGAATTCAGGAAACGCCATGCCGAACATGCGGAAAAAAGCGGGGCCTTCCTGGTTGTAGAAGGCGATTTCCTTCTCATGCATGGCTATTCTGGGGCCCTTATGTTCGAAATAAAGCGATCCTTCCATGTGGTCCGGATGGCAGTGGGTATTCACGACATATTGAATCCCGGCAGGATCGAGGCCGTCCTTTTTCATCAGGTCGAACCGCATGTCGATATAATGCTTGAGCCCGGGGTCGAACAGGATGTTCAGCGGCTCGCCGAAATAAAACATGTTGCAGTTGTTTTCGAATATGCCGGTCCAGACATAGGCGTATATTCCGTCGGTAATTTTCATGAGTAATCTCCATTGATTGGCACAGCCTCATGCAGAGAATCACGAAATCAAGAAAAAAATTATTCAAAAAATGAATTGAATTATTTTAATATATTTAAATAATAGATACAATGAATTGATAATATTGATTTTATTCGGAGGGAGAATGAAAAATATCTTTGCTTCCCGTATCGGGATTATCGTTGTCGGCGCGGTAATCGGCGCGCTGGCTCCTCTTCTGCAGTACCTGGGCAATCCAAAGAACATGGGAATCTGCGTCGCCTGCTTCGAGCGCGATATCGCTGGCGCCATCGGGCTTCACCGCGCGGATGTGGTCCAGTACCTGAGGCCCGAAATCATGGGTTTCGTGCTCGGTTCTTTTCTTATCGCAATGGCGACCAGGGAATACAAGCCGCGCGCCGGATCGTCCACGGTGATCAGGTTTTTCCTGGGCGTGTTCGCCATGATCGGCGCCCTGGTTTTTCTCGGGTGCCCCTGGCGGGCGCTCCTGCGGCTTGCCGGCGGAGACGGCAACGCGATAACGGGCCTTCTGGGCCTCATTGCCGGAATCACTGTCGGGGTCCTGTTCCTGAAAAACGGATACAGCCTCGGCAGGTCATATGCCAATAAAAAGGCCGCGGGCTGGGTCTTCCCGGCTTTCATGCTGGCGCTTTTCCTGTTTCTCGTATTCAATGTGTCCTTTTCTGAGGGGGGCCCCATATTCTTCAGCCAGAAGGGGCCGGGATCGATGCACGCCAATATGTGGGTCAGCCTCGGTGCTGGTCTTTTCATCGGCGGTATCGCCCAGAAGAGCAGGTTCTGCACCATGGGCGCCCTGCGCGATATAATTTTAGCGCGCGACATTCACCTTGCAAGCGGAGTGCTTGCGTTGTTGATCATGGCTTTTCTCATGAATTACTTCGTCTTTGCGCAGTTCAATGCTGGTTTTGAAAGTCAGCCGGTCGCCCACACTGCTCATGTCTGGAATTTCCTCGGAATGACCCTGGCCGGGCTCGCATTTGCGCTGGCCGGCGGGTGTCCGGGACGCCAGCTCATCATGGCGGGCGAGGGTGACGCGGATTCGGGCATATTCGTGCTCGGCATGATCGTCGGCGCCGGTCTCGCGCACAACTTTTCCCTTGCGGCGAAACCCGACGCCGTTGTCGAGGAAGTATATAAAATAGGCGGCATCGGAATGTATGGACAGGCGGCGGTAATCATCGGGCTCATATTCTGCCTGATTATAGGCTTCACCATGCGTGAAAAAATGCAGGCGTGAAAAATATCCATATGAGGAGCAAACAATGAGCGCAAAACAGATTGATGCCAGAGGGCTTTCCTGCCCGCAGCCGGTGGTCTTGACGCAAAAAGCGATCAGTGAGGGCGGCGAATCCTTTGATGTGCTGGTCAACAGCAATGTATCCAAGGAAAACGTGGTCCGTTGCGTTGAAAAAAACAGGATGAAGGCCGAGATCAGACAGGACGGCGAAGACTATATCATTTCCGTGTCAAGATAACGGCCGCCGGCAATCAACCGGTCCGCGGAGAGCGCAGTCATTAAAGCGATTATTTTCCGCGGGCCGGGACTGCGGCATGATATGCTCGCGATGACGGCGGCCAGGCGAAAAAAATATTGACAGATGCCCGTTTTCGGATTCCATCAATGCACAGGAGCTGTTCATAATTGATGGAACAATATTCGGTTATTCTTTTTCATTCCCCCAATCATTCCATCTGGTCAGCAAAAGTCCTGAAAAAAAACGGGATCGATAGTAAAATGATACCCATACCCAGGAATTTCAGCTCAGACTGCGGTTACTGCGTGCGGATATTGTCTTCCGACGCCCCCGTCGCCGAGGAGATCATGAAAAAAAACGGAATCGAATATGACAGAATCGAGAAGATGTGAAATATGAATTAAACATAAGGGGTCGAACATGAAAGATTCTTGCGACATCACAAAACTCAACACCATGCGGCTTACCGAATCGGTAAGCGGCTCCGGTTGAGCCGCCAAGATAGGTCCGGAGGACCTGCAGGCTGTCATGAAAGACATCACCCTGCCTGAAAATTCCAGGGTGATCGTAGGAACTGAAACGAGCGACGACGCCGGCGTGTACCGGCTTACGGACACTATTGCCCTCGTTCAGACAGTGGACTATATCACCCCGATAGTGGATGATCCCTACACCTTCGGGATGATAGCGGCGTGCAACAGCCTGTCTGACGTGTACGCCATGGGCGGAGATCCGATCACGGCGCTGAACGTGGTGTGCTTTCCCACGAAGCTTTTCTCCCTGGACAGGCTTTCCGGCATTCTCAAGGGGGGCCTTGAGATCATGAACCTGGCCGGCGTGCAGCTCCTTGGAGGGCACAGCGTTGACGACAAAGAGTTGAAGTACGGCCTTTCCGTGACCGGGATCGTTCACCCTGACAGGGTTTTGCGCAACAACACGATCAGGGCCGGGAATTCGCTTGTCCTTACCAAGCGGCTTGGCACGGGCATCATCGCAACTGCTGTTAAGGCGGGTCTGTTAGAGGACGATCATTATGCGCCGTTCGCCGCATCCATGACTTCATTGAACATGAAGGCGGGGAAAATCATCAGAAAATACCCTGTCGATGCGTGCACCGATATCACCGGTTTCGGCTTTGCCGGGCATTTGAAGGAGATGCTCGGGGGGAAAAGCATGAAAATAACCGTCGATTCAGCGTCGCTTCACCTGCTTCCCGGGGTTCTCGACTATGCCGGCATGGGACTCATTCCGGCAGGGATGTACCGCAACCGTGATTTTGTCGGTCGGCTCTGCTCGGTCGGCCCGAATGTAGACCGGGCGCTCGCCGATGTTCTTTTTGATCCGCAGACTTCGGGAGGGCTCTGCATATCCCTTGACTCGGCCCGGGCGGATGATCTCGTTCGTGAATTGACCGACAATGGGATTGAGGCATCGATTGTCGCTGCGGTCAGCGAAAGTGCAAATCCGTTAATCGAGGTGATTTGAATCTATACGTGCGCCTGTTCCTGCTGGAGGATGTGCCTTTGCAGCGCGGTTGACAGGACCGATTTCAGGTTGTCGCGGCTGACAGGCTTGATCAGGTACCCGAGATGGTTTGTCTCCCCGGCCCGCTTGAACGTTCTGGAGTCGGCGTTTCCGGTCAGATAAACCACCGGGACGTTCATCTTTTCCTTGATCTGTCTCGTCGCGTCGATGCCGTCCAGTTCATCCGAAAGCATGATGTCCATGAGAATGAGATCGGGTTTTATTTCGGGGGCTTTTTGTACCGCTTCTTCGCCTGACGCGATTGTGGCGGCGACGTCATAGCCGATATTTTTTAGCATGTTGGCCATATCCAGTGCGGTTATGGCCTCGTCTTCTACGAGCATGATCTTTTTTTTCATCGTTTCCATTATGTCACGCGCCGTTAGATGCTAATATATACTGTATAACGGTTTCTTTCAAGGAAAAAAACTCTATTCGATAAAAAAATACGTTAATAAAGAGCCGCTTTTTTCTCTATCAAAAATAATAAATCGATCGTGTTTTTTGCATCCAGTATCAGGGCATGAGACGTGAACGGATCAGGCGTATGGATTTCTGCAGATCCGTATCAGGCATGGCGGCGAACCTGATGCTTCCTCCGGCAATATATGGCTCAAGGCTGTCGAGAATTTCGTCCGAGATGGCGCCATACTGGCCGTAAAATGACTGGAGACGCGACTTCAGGCTGAACTCGAGTTTTTCCCTGGGGTCCATTGCGAGGTAGGAGTCTACCCGTTCGAGCATAGAGTCCCGGTCGTCGGGATGCTCGCCGGAAATGTCGAGCAGGTTTGACGCGCTGTCGCTGAAGATGGCGGTGTGCGCCGTGATGTTCGCGACCATGGCCCTGATCTCCCGCACGGCCTGTTCCTCCGACGCTTCGATGAATTCGCCGTTTTCGCGCATCCGCTCGAGCGGCGTCATGGGAAATATCTCGAGCGTCCTTATTCTCACATAGTCGGGGCCGCACTGATTGATCACCGATACGGTTCCATGCACGTGCCGGTCCGAGAGGCGTTCTCCGCCGAGCCCGGGCATTACGTAGACCGAGCAGGAAAGCCCGGCCTCTTTCACCTTGAGGCATCCCCTGACGTGATCGGCCGCGGTTTCTCCCTTGCTGACGAGCTTCAATACCTCGTCGGAACCGCTTTCCATGCCGAAATGGACCCTGTGCAGCCCGGCCCGCGCGTATTCTTTCAGCTCCCGCGAGGTTCTGGTGCGGGCCGCGGTGCGGGTGCGGCCGTAGATCGTGAACCTTTCCAGGGAAGGGAACGATCTCCTCGACCTGGAAATCACGTCGAGGATAAAGCCCGGTTTCAGGACCAGCGAATCCGCGTCGCCGAGAAAGCAGGTTTTTGATCCCCCGATCCTCCAGGTGAGGATGTTGTTGATGCTGTCCCCGATATCCGCCTTTTGCCTGAACCATTTCATGAACCACCGGAACCGCGGGTCCATGTCCTCCTGCGGCGCGGCGTATTCGTCATCCCCGTCGTCCAGAATTCCCGCCTCCCAGCGGGCCCGCCTGATTTCCTCCACGAGGCCGCGTGCGCGCGCGAGGTCGGCCTCGGAGTAGACGGGGATACCGAACCCCCGTTCGAACAGGTAATCGTCGATCATTCGCGCCCTGCCGATGTCGTCAATCACGTCGGAGAGGGGCCTTTTCGAAAAGCTCGCGCCAGCCTTGTACACGGGGCAGAAGGCGCATTTGTTCCAGTAACAGTTGCGTGCAAGCCTGAATGTCAGGCTGTAGTTTTCCGTCGGAGGGCGGATCGAGCAGGTTTCATAGGGCCTCAAATCCAGAATGTCCATGGATTCCTCGTATCGGCCGCAGGGCCGGATTCAGTCTTTGAGAGCAAGGACCGCGGCGCCGAGCGCTCCGTTGACCTGGGCCGTTTCGTGCGATACGATGATTCTGGTCCCGAGTTTTTTTTCGAGCGCCGTTACGACACCGATATTTTTCGCCACACCCCCGGTCATCATCAGCGGGTCGGCCACGCCGATTCTTTTTGCCATGGCGGAGACCCTTGACGCGACCGAATCGTGGATCCCGGCGATGATGTTCTCCCTTGTTTCTCCGCGGGAGATGAGGGATATCACCTCGGATTCGGCGAATACGGTGCAGATGCTGCTGATCAGGGCCGGGTTCTTGGCCCTTAGGGAAATCTCGCCGAAATCGTCGAGGTTCGATTCAAGGGCCCGGGCCATCACCTCGAGAAACCTGCCGGTGCCCGCAGCGCACTTGTCGTTCATAACGAAATCCTTTACCTTCCCGTCGGCGTCGATTGCTATGGCCTTGCTGTCTTGGCCGCCGACGTCGATGACCGTCCTGACTTTTGGATTGATGAAATACGCCCCTGTGCCGTGGCAGATGATTTCGGTCATCGCCTTGTCGGCGAATTTGACGCTGTTGCGCCCGTATCCGGTTGAAAAAATCCGCGTTATTTTATCAGGCGCCAGGCCGAGCTCTTTGAGCAGTTCAGAGTAGATCGCTTCCCCGGCTTTTTCGGCGTTGTACCCGGTGTAACCCACCTTCGATCCGAGAATTTTGCCGTCGGAGAGGACGACGGCCTTGGTGGTGATTGATCCGATGTCGATTCCTGCTGTTATCATTGTGAAAAGCTGCTCCTGCTGGATTATAGTACGGTAGCTCCGCCGTCGATGGTCAGAACCTGCCCGGTTATAAAATCGGCGCCCCCTGACGCGAGAAAGAGCACCGGATGAACGATGTCCTGC
>ERZ795055.2425-NODE-2425-length-14100-cov-5.278177_pt1 | contig 14100 bp, 9 predicted proteins | sample MGYA00375139_ERZ795055 | MGnify/ENA primary metagenome ERZ795055 (study PRJEB30184, sample SAMN05720283) | anaerobic digester metagenome | isolation source: active sludge of municipal wastewater-treating anaerobic digesters | place: USA | collected 2015-01-23 ...
CAGTGCTGACGCCACCCGTGCCGATGATGGGCAGGCGGGTGGCCCGAAAAATTTCGAACACCGCGCGCACCGCAATGGGTAAGATCGCAGGGCCCGAGACACCACCGGCCCGATTCGACAGCACCGGCTGACGGACGTTCACGTCAATGACCATGCCAGGCCCCACGGTGTTGATCGCCGTGATCGCATCGGCGCCAGCGTCAGCAACGGTTTTGGCAGCGCGCTCCAAAAAGCCGTAGTTAGGAGACAACTTGATCGCCACAGGCACGTCTTGGGCTGCTTGTTTTACCGCGCGGGTAATCGTGCCAAGCGCATTCATATCGGCTTCAAACGGCGTGCCGAACTCACTGGCCACGTTGGGGCACGAGACGTTCACCTCGATGAGCGCGGGCTTGACGCAAGCGGCATGCTCGGCCACCGCGGCAAACTCCGCCACCGTGCGCCCAAACACCGAGGCAATGATCGGCGTGGTGCAGCGCTGTTGGTAGGCTTGGATTTCGGCCACCGCTGCGGACCAACCCGGATTGGAAAGACCGACAGCGTTCACGAGCCCCACGCCAAACGACACAATCGTAGGGCTCTTGTGACCCAGACGTTCTTCGAGGCTGAAGGACTTGGTGGTCACGGCGCCGGCACCGTGGCGCGCGACGTTGTACAGCGACGACGCCGTGACGCCCAAGATGCCGGAGGCCAGCACCAACGGCGAGCACAGCTCGCTGCCACACAAGCGTGTCGCAAGGACCTCGCTCAAGCACTACTCCCGCGCACTCAAGTGTTCACCCACCGGCACAATCACGCTGAGCTCATGGAGGCCAAAGATGCCCTCGCAAAAAGCACAGGCAAAACGCTTACTCGTTGGGTCAATGCAACGAAACCGGCTTTGCACGTCGCGCTCGTGGTTGGTGATGCAGTTGGGATTGCGGCAGCGGGCCAGGCCGCGGATATTGTCTGGCACTGCCACCACCAGTCGCTCCACGACCTTGTAGTTTTCGATTCGCTTGATGCTCACGCCCGCGCACACCATGGCCATGTGCTCCATCACCCGCCCGGGCAGGCTGTGCGTTTGCAATTTGAGCATGTCTTTGCGGCCGAGTTTTTGGCTCGCGTAATTGAGCCCTACCGTTGCCACGACCTGGCGCATCTCCGGGTACGAGTGGACAATTTCGAGCACCTCCAGACCTTTGCCAGCTGGGATGTGGTCAATCACGATGCCCGACTCGATCTTCGGAATGAGCAGCGTGGTCTCGCTCATGGCGTCACCTGCAAGAGGTCCAACAGGATGGCCTGACGCATCACCAGGCCGTTGTAGACTTGTTCGAAATAGCCAGCGTGCGGCGTTGCATCCACATCGGCATTAATTTCGGTGACCCGTGGCAACGGATGCATGATCTTCAGCTGCGGCCGCGCACCCTCAAGAGCGGCGCGGTTTAGGCAGTAGGCATCCTTCACCTTTTCGTACTCCAACAAGTCGGGAAAACGCTCCTTCTGCACGCGGGTCATGTAAACCACGTCGGCCGTTTGCAGGGCGTCCTGAAGCGTCTCCAATTCGCGAAAGGCACAGCGGCTCACGGGTCCGATTTCACGCACGTGCCCGGGCAGGCGCAAAGTCTGCGGTGACACCAGCGTAAAATCGACGCCGGCATACAGCGCCAGTGCCTGCACCAGTGAATGCACGGTGCGTGAGTACTTCAAGTCGCCTACCAAGGCGATCTTGAGTCCATCTAACTGACCGAAGAACTTTTGCAGTGTGTACAAGTCGAGCAAGGTTTGGCTGGGGTGTTGGTTGGTGCCGTCTCCCGCATTAATAACGGGCACTCGCGTGGCCTCGGCCACCACCCGCGCGGCGCCTTCGCGCGGATGCCGAATCACGATCGCATCGGCATAACGTTCTACGGTGCGCGCGGTGTCGCGCAATGACTCTCCTTTAGCGACCGAGGCGTTGGTGGCTTCGGCAAAACCAATTGGGTTGCCGCCCAATCGACAAATGGCTGCCTCGAAGCTCAAACGCGTGCGGGTGGAGGGCTCGTAGAACAACACCCCCAACACCCGGCCGGTAAGCAGCTTGGCTTTTTCGGCTTGGCTCAGTGCATCCAGGTGCGCAGCCAACGTTAAATAGCGCTCAAGGTCGGCGCGCGTCAGGTCGTGCACCGAGATGAGATCCCGTTTCATCAATTAGGCTCCGCTGTTCGCGAGCAAATTCGCGAGGTAGGTGTAAGGGTCGGGCGCCGCCAAAAGCGAGCGGCCGACAATCGCGTAATGACGCTTCAAGAGATCGTAACCTTGCGCGGAGCCGCCCTGAGTACCCAGACCCGGCGTGTAAAACTCCCAGGCACCCTCTTTGCCGATCCGCTTTACGATGGCTTCGATAATGCCTGGCTTGGTGAGTGGCGCCACAAAGGCGCGCACACCCGCCAAGGCAGCCAACTTGTAGGCATCCAACACCTTGTCATCCACCAAAAAGCCGCCCTCTGACACCAAAAAGCCCGGATGAGTCATCACCGCGCCGACAATGACCTTGAGGCCGGCCTGTTGCAGCGCCTTGATCCAGGCCGCCTGCGTCTGCGGCCCTGCGTGCGAGAAGATGATCGCCTCGTCGATGCCCGCTTGTGCCAACGTTTTCGCAAACAGGCTGCCGGTGTCCGGGATGTCGGTGCCAGCCTTTTGATGGTCGTAAATAATCGGACGTTTCGAGCACATACGAATCTCGGCCACCACCTTTGGCAAACCGTGCACCAGCCCCAGCCCGAAGCCTACCTTGTAGCCATACACCGCGGGGTGTGCGTCCACCTTGCTCACAAGCTGCAGCGCTTCGTCTAAATCGGTGGTGTCTAACGCAGGAATAAACTTCACGATGCGGTCGCTCATGATTGTCCCTCGTAAAAGGCTCGCACGACGGCGGCGCGGTGGTCCCCTTGGGCCTGAAGGTAGGCGGCCAAATCCAGCGTGCTCACCAGTGCCTGCACCGGTAGCGCGTGGCGGTCGAAGTCACAGTGCTTGCGCGTACGGTCTAACGCCACGAGCACGCCTTCAGCCCGCAAGCCAAAACTCTGCTGTAGCGCCGCGGCCGCTTCCAGCTTGGTGCCGCCAGAGCTGAGCACGTCGTCGATGATAACCACGTGATCGCTTACGACCGGAAGCTGGCCAAAGAACAGCCCTTTTTCTCCGTGCGCCTTGGCTTCCTTTCGGTTGAAGCAGACGCCCAACTCCTTTTGCGACGTACGCCAAGCACCTTGCGCCACCGCGGTGGCCAGCACGATGCCCTTGTAGGCGGGGCCAAACAACAAGGTCACCTGCGGGAACGCTTGCGCCAAGCCCTGCGCCATCGCGTCTCCCACTAGCGTCAGCTCGCGCCCAGTCTTGATGCACCCCAGATCCACAAAGAAGGGCGACCTCTCACCCGATTTAAGAGTGAAATCACCGAACTTCACAGCTCCTGTGTCGACGAGGAAGGCGATGAAGGCGTGTTTATCAAGACTCATACAAAATCTCCGGTGCAGGGTTCTGGATGACGCTGGGTGAGGCGGTGCGCGCGTCGTAGCAAAGGTTGCCGCCGATGAAAGTGGATTCTACGTGCCAGGCAAGCGGCAGGTTGGCGTAGGGGTCGACCTGGGCGCGGCTGACAATCGGCCCCACAGGTCGGCCGCGAGCCAACAGGATGAGGTCGGCAGGGCTGCCCTGCTCGATGCTCTTGCCACACGCCAAGCGAAAGCAGCACGCGGGGGCGTGAGTGCTGGCCGCGAGCGCGCGGCGCCAATCGCACAGGCCTTGCTCTACCAAATGCACCAACGCGGGCGCCTGCCACTCGATGCCGGCGATGCCTGAGGGGGCGGTGGCCTCGTCGGCCTTTTCTGCCGGGGTATGCGGAGCATGATCGCTGGAGATGAAGTCGACGGTGCCGTCGCGCAGGGCGTCACGAATCGCCGCGACATCAACCACAGTGCGCAGCGGCGGGTTCACTTTGTAGCGCGCCCCGTCGCGAAGGTAGTCGACCTCGGAAAACCACAGATAATGCGGGCAGGTTTCGCCCCACAGGTCGAAGCCACGCGCCTTCATCTGCCGCAACCAAACCACTTCGTCGGCGGTGCTCATGTGGCACAGCACCAGGCGCGGCTGCTGCTTCTCCGGCAGCGTTTCCAGGACGACTTGTAACGTCTTTAGCGCTTGTCGCACCGCTTCGCGCGGGCGGTGCAAATGATGGACGCGGCTGCCATGCCCCGGTGACACGTTGACAAAGGCGGCCTCATCCTCGGCGTGCACCGTCACCACGCGGTGGCTTGTTAGCACCTGAGTGATCGCGGCGAGCGCGTGCACGGCCGGCAGGTCAGAGGACTTGGCCATGTAGAGCTTGGCCGAGGCATAGGCTCCCAGCGCCGCAACATCCGCCACGGGTGCTTGCACGTGCAGACCCCAACGGGTGCGACACTGGACGGCAAACAGCGCGCGTTTGGCAGCCAAGTGCGCGGCGCTGTTAATCGCCGGGCGATTGTTGGGCATGTCCAAGATGGTGGTGACGCCACCTTTGAGCGCCGCGAACGAAGCGTTTTCGATCCCTTCTTTGTAGGCTTGGCCGGGTTCGCGAAAGTGCGTGTGTGCGTCGACGAGCCCGGGCAATACCAAGCGCTCGCTGCCATCCACTGTCTCGACGTCGGTGACGGTATTGGCTTCGGCGGGCGTCAGCAGGTGCACGCGTTCGTTGCGAACGAGCAGCGCGCCGGATTGCGGGCATCCACACGCATCGATCCAAGTGGTGTTGCGGATCAGCATCCTTGGCCTTGGGCGACGTCTTGCCGGTCGTTGCGAATTGTGTTTGGGCCGAGATCCAGTCCCCGCCTGTCGCGCTCAAGACCCCATTCCGCCCGCTCGGTCAAGCCGCGTTGCGGCAGATTGTGTGGCGTTTGTCGGTCGACGTCATCGGCGCTCAGATTGTGTCTATGATACGACTGCCAACATCCAAGGAGAGCGACCATGCGGGTTTTGCAACGGGCGTTGACCTTTGATGATCTCCTGCTCATTCCGGCTCACTCCGCGGTGTTGCCGCGCGACGTGAGCCTGAAGACGCGCATCTCTCGAAACGTTGAATTACCCATGCCGCTCGTCTCGGCGGCGATGGACACCGTCACCGAGGCTCGCCTCGCGACGGCGCTCGCAAGCTTGGGCGGGCTTGGAATCATTCACAAAAGCCTGCCGATAGCGCGCCAGGCGGCCGAAGTGGCGGCCGTGAAAGCCGCCAAACCGCTGTCATTCCACGGTGAACCGCTGCTACCAGCGATGGATGCCCAGGGCCGACTGCGGGTGGGCGCCGCGGTGGGTGTCGGACCACAAACCGATGAACGGGTGGCGGCCTTGGTGGCCGTCGGGGTGGACCTGCTGGTGGTGGACACCGCTCACGGGCACTCGCAAGGGGTGCTACAGCGCGTGCGGCGCGTGAAGGATCTCTATCCCGCAGTGGATGTGGTGGGTGGCAACATCGCCACGGCCGAGGCCGCGCGTGCCCTTGTAAATGCTGGGGCCGATGGTGTGAAAGTGGGCATTGGGCCGGGCTCCATTTGCACGACGCGCATTGTCGCAGGGGTGGGCGTGCCGCAGATGACGGCGATCGACAACGTTGCGACGGCGTTGGCTGGCACCGATGTGCCACTGATTGCCGATGGCGGTGTGCGTTTTTCAGGGGATGTTGCCAAAGCGTTGGCGGCGGGGGCGCATGCGGTAATGTTGGGCAGTCTGTTTGCCGGCACTGATGAAGCGCCGGGCGAGGTGTACGAGGAGGGCGGGCGAAAGTTCAAAGCTTATCGTGGCATGGGTTCGCTGTCGGCGATGCGCCATGGCGCGGCCGATCGCTACTTCCAAGAGGTGGATGCCAACATTGAAAAGCTCGTGCCAGAAGGCGTGGAAGCACGCGTGGCGGCCAAGGGGCCCTTGGCCGCAATTGTTTACCAGCTGTTGGGCGGAGTACGGGCGAGCCTGGGTTACTGCGGTTGTCGGGACTTGGGCGAATTTCACACGCGCGCGAGTTTCGTAGAGATCACCACGGCGGGGGCGCGCGAGTCGCACGTGCACGATGTGCAAATCGTAAAGGAGTCCCCCAACTACCACGTGGCGTGGACCTAAGCGCATGCACAAAACGATTCTGATTTTGGATTTTGGCTCGCAATACGCCCAGCTCATTGCCCGACGGGTGCGCGAAGCGCAGGTCTACTGCGAGCTGCATCCATGGGACATGAACGAATCCGAGATCCGTCGGTTGCAGCCGGCCGGCATCATCCTGTCGGGCGGGCCCGCGTCAGTAACCGAGGCGCAGGCACCACGCGTACCAGCGATGGTGTTCGAGCTGGGAGTGCCGGTGTTAGGCATTTGCTACGGCATGCAAACGATGGCTCAGGAGCTCGGCGGCACCGTACAAAGTGCCGCGGTGCGTGAGTTTGGCCACGCCCAGGTACAACTGCAAAATCCCACGCGCCTGTTTGGCAGCTTGACCAACCCGCTGGATGCTCAAACGCCGGCGCTCCTGGATGTTTGGATGAGCCATGGCGACGCGGTGACGAAGCTGCCGGAAGGCTTTGTGGTAACCGCGGCCAATGCCACGACGCCGATCGCCGCGATGGCCGACGAAGCGCGGCGCTTGTATGCGCTGCAATTCCACCCCGAGGTGACTCACACCCCACGCGGGCGAGAGATCTTGTCGACGTTCGTACACGAGGTGTGCGGTTGCGGCCAAGATTGGAACATGCCCGACTATTTGCACGAAGCCATCGCGAAGCTGCGCACCCAGGTGGGCGAGGAGCAAGTCATTCTGGGGCTGTCGGGTGGGGTCGATTCCGCGGTGGCGGCTGCGCTGTTGCACAAGGCCATCGGTGACCAACTCACCTGCATCTTCGTCGACCATGGCTTGTTGCGAGCGCACGAGTCCGAGCAAGTGATGGCGGTGTTTGCCCACACCTTGGGTGCCAAGGTGGTACGGGTGGAGGCGCGCGCGCGGTTTCTCAAAGGTTTGGCCGGGGTCACCGATCCCGAGCAGAAGCGCCGCTTCATCGGTGCCGAGTTCGTCGCGGTATTTGAGGAGCAGGCAGCCCAGCTCGCCGATATTGCTTGGTTGGCCCAAGGGACGATCTACCCCGATGTTATCGAGTCGGCAGGGGCCAAAAATCAAAAGGCACATAACATCAAGTCGCATCACAACGTGGGGGGCCTGCCCGATACGTTGAAGCTGAAGCTGTTGGAGCCTCTGCGGGCGTTGTTCAAAGATGAAGTGCGCGAGCTTGGCCTGGCTTTGGGGTTGCCGCGCGACTTGGTCTATCGGCATCCGTTCCCGGGGCCGGGTTTGGCGGTGCGGATTTTGGGCGAGGTCACGCCCGAGGCGATACGCATCGTGCAGGGAGCCGATGCGATTTTCATCGAGGCTTTACGTGCCGCCGGTTGGTACCACAAGGTCGCACAGGCGTTTGTGGTGTTTCTGCCGGTGCGTTCAGTGGGAGTGATGGGGGACGGGCGCACCTACGAGCACGTGGTGGCGCTACGCGCGGTAGATACAGTGGACTTCATGACTGCGCGCTGGTCGGAGTTGCCGCACGCGCTTTTGGCCCAGGTATCCAATCAGATCATTAATGAAGTGAAGGGGGTGAACCGCGTGGTGTACGACATCTCGGGAAAACCCCCCGCGACGATTGAGTGGGAGTGACACTCGTTGACTTTCTCGATCTCCGGGATTAGGTCGGCACCGCGTCGAGGTGTTTGAGCTCTGAGGTGTCGCGTGTCCAAAAAGCCAGCAACCAAGCGTTCGCAAAAACCCCAACAACAAGCTTTAAGCTTTGCCGAACCGGCCAAGAAGGCCGGGAAGGCTGAAACCGCGTCGCGCAGCAAGGCCAGCCACGCCCATGCCGCGGCCGTAAAACCCGCGCCCGCCGACGCCGAAAAGGTGCGCGAGGCCCCCCCAGTGGAGGCCGCCCCCCAAGTCGCCGACACCAAGGTGCGCATGCGGGTCACCGCCGAGAAGATGGGGACTCAGCAACGAGATATCTCGATCTCTGAATTTTTCACCAAAAACAGGCACTTACTTGGTTTTGACAACGCCTCGCGGGCGCTGTTGACCTCCATCAAAGAGGCGGTGGACAACTCGCTGGACGCCTGCGAAGAGGCTGGCATTCCGCCGCACATCCTGATTCGCATCACCGAGATCTCCGAGACACGCTACCGAATGCATGTGGAGGACAACGGCCCGGGCATCATCAAGGCGCAGATTCCGAAGGTGTTTGGCAAGCTGTTGTACGGCTCCAAGTTCCACCGTTTGCGCCAGTCCCGCGGCCAACAAGGCATCGGTATTTCGGCGGCCGGGATGTACGGCCAGCTCACCACCGGCAAGCCTGTGGTGGTCATTTCTAAAACGGGAGCCGACAAGCCGGCGCACAACTACCACCTGACCATCGACACCACCCAGAACAAGCCGGTGATCGCGCACGAAGCGGTGGTGGAGTGGCCGCACAAAGAGCACGGCACCTCGGTAGAAATCGAGATGGAGGCCTCCTACAAAGGGGGTCGCAAGTCGGTGGATGAGTTCATCCAGATGGTGGCGGTGGCCAACCCGCATGCGCGCATTGAGTACTTTGCGCCCGGCAAGGCGCCCGTCATTTACCCGCAGGTCACCACCGAATTGCCTAAGGAAACCAAGGAGATCAAGCCACATCCGCACGGCATTGAATTGGGCATCTTGCAGCGCATGCTGCAAGGCTCGATGGCGCGCAACCTCGGGGGTTTTCTGCAAGGGGAGTTCTCCCGGGTTTCGGCGGCGGTGGCCGAAGAAATCTGTAAGACGGCGGGCCTATCGACCGCTGGCCAGTTGAAGAAGGTCACGCCGGCTGAATCGGAGCGCCTCTACCAGGCGATCAACCAGACCAAGATGATGGCGCCGCCGACCAATTGCTTAGCGCCCATTGGCGAGCCGGCGTTAATTGACGGCTTGAAAGCGTTGCTGGTGCAGCGGCACATTGCCGAGGAAGAAGCCGCCCAGCGCCGCAAGGCCGAAGAGGCAGCAAGTGCGGCCGACGCCGCGCAAAGGGCCGAAGCCAAGGTCACCGAGGCGCTAAAGAACATCGTCACCGTCGCCCAGGAGAGTGACGACGAAGACGGTGAGGCCGACGAGGTCGAAGACGACCTCAGCAAGGCCAAGAAGTTGGCCAAGCAAAAAGACGTCCAGAAGAAGCTCGCCCGTGCCAAGGAAGTGGAAGCCCAGGCTGAGGCCGCGCCCGTCGCGGATGCCGAGGCGCCGGCAGAAGGTGACGCGGTGGCTGAGGCCGCGCCTACCAACTTGGCGTTGGGTAGTGTCATCAACGTTTTCGACAAGCCGGTGTTTGTTACCGCGGTGACTCGCTCGCCGCGCGTCTATCGTGGCAATCCGTTCCAAGTGGAAGCGGCGTTGGCGTACGGCGGCGATTTGGGTGCCGACGAGTTGGCCACGGTGTGTCGTTTTGCCAACCGCGTGCCGCTTTTGTATCAGCAGGGAGCCTGCGCCATGTCACAGGCCGTGATGCGCACCAATTGGCGTGGTTACGATGTTGAGCAAGCGCGCGGCGCCTTGCCCACTGGGCCGCTGTTGATCGTGGTGCACATTGCCTCGGTGTGGGTGCCGTTCACGTCGGAGGCCAAAGAGGCGGTGGCGCACTACGACGAGATCATCAATGAGCTGAAGTTCGCGTTGCAGGAGTGCGGCCGGCGCTTGTCGCGCCATATTCGCCGGCGGCGGCGCATGGCCGACGAGATGAAGAAGGCCAAGTACATCGAGAAGTACATCCCGCACATTGGCGCGGCGCTGCAGGATATTTTGAAGTTCAACGACAGCAAGCGCGACAAGCTCGTTGATGAACTGACCGGCATTTTGGAGCGTTCTCGCAACATGTAGTCGATTCCCGGACGCCGAGGCCTGCGGGGCTTTGCGCGTCCGGTTTGCGTGAGGTTGTGTGATGGCAGAGACACGGAAGCATCGTTCGGCGCAGCAAGCCAAGAACGACAAGATCGCGATCAAGTCGATCGACGATTCGGCCAGCTACATTTATGGCAAGATCATGAAGGGCCAAAAGCCCGAGATCGAAATGCCGTTACGCGGCTTGTCCAACGTCGTGTACGACTCGAAGAAGGGCTACTTCGAAATTGGCCGCTCGAAGAAGGTGCGCACGCTCACCGTGAACACCGCCAAGACCTTCGCCCAGACGTTGCGCATGATGGCGCTCTCCAAAGAGTTGGTCGTAACCAACGACTTTGCCACCAAGCGAGACGCTTACTACCAATCGAAGAACTGGCGCGATGCGAAGTTCGACGAACAACCCGAGAGCGACACCGTGATGGACGACATCGAGGCGATGTTCGCGGTGCACGACATCTCCCGTGAAGATTTGCGCTTTGTGCCGCAGGAGCACGGCGGTGCGGTGGCGGGCGAGTTGACGGTCATCGACCGGGATATGGAAACCGGCAAGAAGATCGTCATCGATTGCACCAAGTTTGGCTCCGGGGCCTACTCAGTGCCGAGCTTTGTGGAGCAGCTGGAGTTCAAGACCAACGCCAAGTTCGTGTTGGCCATCGAAACCCACGGTATGTTTCAGCGTTTGCAGTCGCACAACTATTGGAAAAAGGCGCACTGCATCTTGGTGTCGCTCAACGGCGTGCCGTCGCGCTCGTGTCGGCGTTTCGTGCGTCGCCTCTCCGATGAGTGCAAGCTGCCGGTGTATGCCTTTACCGACTGCGATCCCTACGGAATCTCCAACATCTACCGCACGCTCAAGGTTGGCTCGGGTAACGCTGCACATATTAACCGCTTCTTCTGCGTGCCCAACGCCACCTACCTGGGGTTGGCGCCGCAAGACATCATCGACTACGAGTTGCAAGACGCGACCCACAAGCTTTCTGAGATTGACATCAAGCGTGCCCGCGATGCCCTAAAGAACGATCCGTTCTTCACCGAGCACAAAGCGTGGGCCAAAGCGATGGAGATGCTGGTAAAAATGGGGGTCCGCGCCGAGCAACAGGCGCTCAGCAAGCACGGCCTGAACTTCGTGATCGACGAATACTTACCCGCAAAGCTGAAGAAACCCAGCGCCTTCCTGCCGTAAAGACATCAACCGGCAACGTTCTCGCCAAATTGGCACTCGATAACTCAGGGACGATCTAACCCGTTTTCGGAGGTGCGAGGATCTCGCCGACTTTCTTAAGGAACTCGGCGGTGCCGAAGGGTTTGCCAATAAAGTGGGTGCCGGCCTCCAAGACCCCGTGGTGCACGATGGCATCGTCGGTGTAGCCAGACATGAATAGCACCTTGACCCCCGGACGCGTCACGGCCAAGCGTTCGACCAACTCGCGACCGCTCATGCCAGGCATCACCACATCGGTGATAAGCAGCTGAATCAGATCGGCGTGTTGCGCAAAGGTGGCAATTGCCTCCTGGCCGCTAGCCGCAACGTGCACGGTGTAACCCGCCTTCACGAGCAGCCGCTTGATGAGGTTACGCACAGCATCTTCATCTTCGGCCACAAGCACGGTGGCGGTGCCGGTGGTGGTTACCATCGGGGGCAAGGACTCGGGGTGAGCCTCGGGACGTGCTCCCTCGCGCGGCAAGAAGACCTTGAACGTGCTGCCTTGATTCACCTCGCTGTAGACAAAAATGCTGCCGCCACTTTGTTTGACAATGCCGTAGACTGTGGCGAGCCCAAGGCCCGTGCCGCGCCCGGGCCCCTTGGTGGTGAAGAACGGCTCAAACAACCGCGCCTGCGTGGCGGCGTCCATCCCATGTCCGGTGTCGCTGACCGCCAGCATCACGTAATCCCCGGGCATCACCCCCACATGGTGGGCGGCGTACTCGTCATCCAAGTGCACGTTACCAGTTTCGAGGAGGAGCTTACCGCCGTTGGGCATCGCGTCGCGCGCGTTTACCGCCAGGTTCATGATGACCTGTTCGACCTGCCCAGGGTCGGCGCGGGTGGCATACAGATCGCTCGCTGCCACGAAGTTGATCACGACATCCTCGCCGATAAGACGTTTGAGCAGCTTCATCATGCCAGCCACGATGGCGTTCAAATCGAGCACCTTGGGCTGCAGAATTTGCCGACGACTAAACGCCAACAGCTGCCGCGTAAGTGTGGACGCACGGCCCGCCGATTTGTGCACCTCCTCAAGGTCGGCGCGCAGATCGGGGGTCGCGTCGGTGCGAGCCAAGGCCAGCTCGGTATAGGTGTTGATCACTGTCAGCAAGTTGTTGAAGTCGTGAGCCACGCCGCCTGCCAAACGGCCCACCGATTCCAAGCGCTGGGCGGCCCGCAGCTGGGATTCCAGTGCTTGGCTTTCGGTCTCGGCAAACTTACGCGCCGCGATCTCCCAGGCCATATCGGCAAACTGCGCTACCACCGCGACGTCGGTTTCGTCGTAGTCGGTGGCCTTGTTGCCCACACCTAAGATCGCAACAATTTTGTCCCCCCGAAAGATCGGCACCACCAACTCACGAATGAGCGGTGCATGCCCTGGCGGCAAACCGCGCTTGTGAGGCAGGGCCGCGTAGTCGTTGTGAATCACCGGTTGACGTTGATGAATGCAGTCCACCCACACACCCGCCTTGCTCACCGGGTAATGCGTCCCCTGCCCCTCAGCCGTGCAGTACTCGGCTTTGGTAAGCGTCGACCAGGCTTGCAGCGTGAGGGTTTCCTGGTCGGCGCCAAGCGTGTGGAAAAAGCCAATCGCACTGTGGGTCAGCGTGCCCACCTCGTCGAGGATAAGCTGCAACAGCTGCTCAAGCCCTTGGTCCATGGCCGATTGCTGCAACCGCAAGCGCGCCGCCTGAATGCTTTCGAGTTGCCGGTGCTCGGTGATGTCGCGGGCAAAACTTAACAACGCCGGTTGGCCGTTCCATTCGAGATTGAAGGCGTTCAGCTCCAACCAACGAATGCGACCATCTTGGCGCCGCACCCGCACGCTGTAGGTCTTGGGCACAGCTTCGCCGCGGGCGAGCCGGGCATTGCGCTCCAGCACCAAGGCGCGGTCCTCCAGATGGATGTGCTCAAGAAACGGCAACGTTGACAGCTCGGCACGCTCGTAGCCCAAGGTGCTCGCCAGCACGGCGTTGGCATAAACAATGACACCGCCTTGCACCACCGCAATGCCTTCGCCCGCGTTCTCAACCAAGTCGCGATACTTGCGCTCGCTGGCCAACATGGCGACCTGGGCTTGGTGACGGTTGCGATCGCGCTCGTGCCGCAGCACAAAAGTGGCCACCGCTCCCAAAATGATGAACAGCAGCAAAATGCTCAAACCGGCCACCGCAGCCGCCTCACGCGCCTCACCTAAAATTTCGGCCTCATCCATCTTGGCCACGAGAATCCAAGCCGTGCCCGGCACCGAGCGAATCTCCGCGATCACCGGCAAGCCACGATAATCGTAACCGCGGATCCGCCCCCGTTTGCCTAAAGCGCCTTGCACCGCCGGCACTTCGGTGCGGGTGAGCGGCAACCGCAAAGACAGCGCGGGTATCGAGATATGCCGGACCTCATTCAAAAACAGTACGTCGTCCCCTTCGCGACGCACCATCAGGGTTTCGGCGGTGGGACTGGGGGTCGGCCACGATTGCAAGTAGGGCAACAAGAACTCACGCGCGTTGGCGGTCATCACCACCACCGCCATCACCTTGCCAAAGGCATCCACCACCGGCGCCACTGCATCAAAAAACAAGCCGCCATCCTGAGTGCGGTAGATTCCCGAGGTGGCGGGAGCGCGGGCCAGCATGGCCTGGCTGATAGCGTCGTTGGTGGTAGGGGTAGGCAGGTCGGGCAAGTCATCCCGTCCGGCCAGCAACATGAACCCGGCGGTATCGCGCAGCGCCACCCCATAAAGGTTGCTCCAGCGTTCTTCACCCAGGAGTCGGTCACGCAACGTCTGGCGTGGCGCCGGGGCCTGCGGATCGATGAGCCAGTCGGCCACTGCGCGGCGAAACATCTCGCTCTCCATCATACGCAGCGCATTGCCAAGCAGGCTTGTGCGGTAACGCTCGATGTCGGCAACTTTCAACTCGCTCACGGCGGCCAGCTCGTCGTACTTGACCCGGGTGAGGCGCGCGACTTCGCTGCGATAATAGAG
>ERZ795055.2433-NODE-2433-length-14088-cov-4.748450_pt1 | contig 14088 bp, 15 predicted proteins | sample MGYA00375139_ERZ795055 | MGnify/ENA primary metagenome ERZ795055 (study PRJEB30184, sample SAMN05720283) | anaerobic digester metagenome | isolation source: active sludge of municipal wastewater-treating anaerobic digesters | place: USA | collected 2015-01-23 ...
GGCGGGCCGCATGCGGAATACTTGATGCGCAAGCATAAACAGCAATTTGTGGGAGAGATCAAGGTCTGGCTTGAGCAAACATTTGAGCAGGAGGGCGGGGCATGAAGTGGTTATGGATCACGATAGCGCAGATTTTATTTGCATTGTTCATGTATGCGATGGGCGCGGTCTTTTTTGGCGCGGCCATGGTGCCGGGGCTTTCGCTTCTGTTCAGTGTTTGGCAGGTGACCACCACAACCCAGTTTTTTCTAAGATTATTTTTGTTGGGAACAACGCTGGCACTAGGATATTTTTTGTTTGGTTTGACGCTTGTCTTGCTTGTCGGGTTGTTCCGTCTGATATTTCGGTTGCGGCTTAAGGAAGGGACGTATGCGCTGTTTTCCTGGGAGTCGATCAAGTGGGCTTTTTTGAGTTCGCTGTATAACATGATCCAATACACGTTCATTGATTTTATTCTGGTCACGCCGTTTTCAAATTTGCTATTCCGTCTTTTGGGGGCCAAGTTGGGAAAGAATGTGCAATTTAATTCCAAATATGTCTTTGATGCCAGCCTGCTGGAGATTGGGGATAATACCGTGGTTGGCGGGGGAGCGATCATTGACTGCCATATGGTCGAACATGGCCGGTTGAAATTAAAGAAAGTTAAAATTGGCAAGAATGTGACTTTAGGTTCACACTGCACGATCATGCCGGGTTGCGAGATCGGAGATAAAGCGATGATCGGGGCCAGTGCGGTTTTATTGAAGGATACTAAAGTTGAACCGCGTGATGTGTGGTTCGGTATTCCTGCTGAATCCATGCGGGAAAAGATGAGAGAACGTAAAGAAACACATCAACAGGAGGTTGAGTGATGACATATTTTTTATGGTGGCTGTTGCCGGCATTGATTTCATTTTTATGGGCGGATTCCAAGGGCCTGCAGGGATGGAGGTATTTTCTGCTGGGAGTGATCGTCGGCCCGTTCTCGCTTCTGGCAGTTTGGGTCGCGGAAGACAAGCATGGAAATCTTATTGAACCGACCAACGCCGGCGCTGGGATACGCTCGATAGATGATATCAAAAGAGAACTGCAGTCGATCCGATATTCATCAACCGTTTTGGAAGGGCGCATTCAAAGACTGGAAGCGGCGATTAACAGCGCCGAAGCAAGCAGCCAGAAGCCCGCGCCGGTTTCAACAGATTCATTTTTAGAGTCTTTACCAAAGATAACGCCCAGGCTTGAACAAGCGCCGCGACAGAGGAGCGTAAGGATTATTCAACCGGCGGTGGCTGTTCATGCGCCTGCGTCGTCAGAAGGCGATGTGGATTTTATAAGGTTTTGGCTGAACAAGATCGGGATGGGCATTCTCCTTTTGGGGATCGGTTTTTTGATCACATATTCTTTTCAGTACATGGGGGCGGTTGCCAAAGTCCTGTTCGGTTACGGCCTGAGCGGATTGATGTTTTTCTTCGGAGCACGGCTGGAAAAGAACGAGTCCTGGAAACAGCATGGCAGGGTCCTTTTAATCGGCGGATGGGCATTGGTGTATTTCATAACGTTTGCCATTTATCATTTTCCGGCGGTCAAACTTATCCATAACAGCACGATTGAGATCGGACTTTTGTGCCTGATCGCCGGTTTTATGGTTCGCCACGCATTTTTTTATAAAGAAGAATCTGTGATGGCCGGGGCCATCTTTTTTGCGTATTTGACCACGACGATCATCCATGTCAATCAGTTTACGTTTTTGAGCACCATTGTTCTTGCTGGAGTTCTTTTGATCTTTGTGTATTGGTTTAATTGGTACAGGCTGTTGATCCTGGGTGGAATATTGACATTCGGCGTTCATTATGCCTGGGTCGATCCGCACCTTCCATTGGGAAGGGAAGGGGATGTGCTGAGCCTTTTGTTTTTGACAGGTTATTGGATCGTGTTTATGCTCGGGTCGCACATGGTTGCTCTGCGGTCGAAGGACCCGCAAACCGAAAGAATTGCTCTCGGGATCAATGGCGCTTCAGCGGCTTTGTATTTGATGATGGGGTTTCCGGTTTTTATGGATATTTTTGAAGTCCACAGGTTTGAAGGGATCGCTTGCCTGGGGATCGTTTATGTTTTTATTTCATTTGTGATGCGCACTTTGAAATCCTCGAGAATGGCATTGAGCGACTTGGTCATCGGAATTTCAGCGATCACGCTGGCGATCCCGCTGCGCTTCTCTTCTCAAGAGACGCTTTTGGTCTGGTTTGTCGAAGCGCCGCTTTTGCTGTTTTTCGGCAAACTCAGCCAGGAAAAGGTTTATCGTTTGCTCGGGGATGCCGTTGCCGCGGTTTCTCTGCTATGGTTGTTTCTGCGGATGATCGAAGATTGGTCGGACTGGACATCGGCCGCGGGTTCGTGGTCCGCGATGACAACGCTGTGCCTGGTTTCTGCGGTTTCGATGTTTTTGTGCTTTTGTGTTTATCATCTTTTGAGGCGGCCGGAGGAGGATCCTTATGGCGTGGTGGACATGATGGGTCATGGGTTTTCGCTGGCATCGGCTGTTTTATTCGGACTTGTGCTGGCGACGGCGCTTCAGGGGCTGGATATTTCATTGGCCTTTGTCCTGTTTTCAGCTGGCTGGTGGTTTTTGTCTTTTGTTTTTAAGCTCAAACGGTTTCGCTTTCACGGTTATTTGGCCATGAGTGTTCCGGCGATGGACCTTCTTTTTCGTCATGAGCTTTTTTCGCCTGTTCGTGTCAAGGAGGGTGTTTTGACTGTGGGTTTTATTCTGGTGGTTTTCGCACTGTATTCCATATTGAAATGGTCCGATGCTGACCGGGATGATGCCGACTTTGAAAAGATCCTGTTGTTTTCTTTGGGCGCGGTCCTTATTGGGCTTAAAACATACCAGGCGATCCCGGATCAGTGGGCCACCTTGGGATGGGGTATTTGCGGAATGGTGCTTGCAGTGCTTGGCATTCTTTTAAAAGACGCGTATTGCCGCATTGCGGGGATCTGTTTTTTTGGGTTGGTGATCTTGAGGCTGATCGTCGTTGATATGGCGCAGCTCAATATTATTTTTAAGATCGTGACATTTATTGTTTTAGGATGCGTGTTTTTGGGTGTCTCGTTCTTATATAACCGTTTGTCTATCGGAAAAAATGAATCAGGGCGCATTCAATGAACGCTTATGAATGAAACAAGGGAGGGCGTATGTTTCCATTTTTAGTTTTTTTTGTGGTCCTGTTTGTGACAAGCATGGCGGTCGTGGACCGTCTGCGTTTACCTGAGCCTCCTTCAACAGAAAAAACAAGGCGCCAGAAGGCCGTTGATTTTTTTACAGGGATTTTGCTTTTTATCTGCAACGTTCTGTGGTTCGGGGGCTTTGTGTCTTTGGTGTCTTCCAATTTTTTTACTTCATCTGGATTCTGGTTCGCGGCCATGAGCCTTTGTTTTGTTGTGTGGATCATTCTTGTCGGTGTGTATTTAAAGCGCATAAAAAAGAACTATATTCTCGCTGGTCTGATCACTGGTATTGTAGCGCCGTTTTTGTTGTTTGGATTCTGCATGTTTATGATCAACTTCTAACTTGAGACAGGGTGCCCTTGCGATGAAGCAATCCATGATGTTATCCCCGAGCAGGTTTCTTTACAGGAAGCTTAATATTTTAAATCAAACTCATTCGGTCTGTCCTGTGTGTAAAACTCAAATCGAGGCGGAAGTTTTTGAAGACAATGGACAGGTTTTTTTGAAGAGAGCCTGCTCTGAGCATGGAGAATTCTATGATTTTCTGGAAGAGGACGCGGGTTATTACCGTGAGCGATACTCATTTGATAAGCCCGGGACTGATTCAAACCGTCAAACCGTTCAGGCCAAGGGGTGTCCGTTCGATTGCGGGCTATGCCCCTCGCATAGGCAGCACACCTGTATCGGCGTGATCGAGGTCACGCAGCGGTGCAATACCCATTGCCCGATGTGTTACGCGCATGCAGACCGCGAAAAGGGGGACTTGGACATCCAGACCATTGGCCGCATGCTGGATTTTTATCAGGAGGCCGAAGGCGGGCAAGTGGAAGTTGTTCAGATCAGCGGAGGCGAGCCCACACTTCATCCGGATATTCTGAAAATCATCCAGATGGCCCGGCAAAAAGCAAAATATGTGATGCTTAATACCAATGGCCGGAGGATCGCTGAGGATGAGGAATTTGTGAAAGGGTTGTCGCAGTTTAGAGGAAGGTTTGAGGTCTATCTGCAGTTTGATGGTTTTTCGGATGCGATCTATTCATCATTGCGAAGCCCTGAATTCAAAAGCATCAAGCTCAAGGCAGTCGAACAGCTTGCGAAATATCAGATCCCCATCACATTGGTTCCAACGATCCAGAAAGGAATTAACGATGAAGATCTGGGCCGGATCATTGAATTCGGGATGCAGGCGCCTTATGTGCGCGGGATCAATTTTCAGCCTGTTGCGCGTTTTGGACTGTATGATCGGAATTTGAGCGGGAATGCCATGAGTTTGACGGGGATTTTAAAGCGCATTGAAAAACAAACTCGGGGTGAGACCCGCATGAGCGATTTTATTCCGCTTCCGTGCAATGTCGAGCGGGTAGCGGTGATTTATTTTTATAAACAGGACGGAAAATTTGTTCCCGTGACGCGCAATGCCAGGGTCAGAGATTACTTGCCGATGATCAAAAACACATTCGCCTTTAATCTGGAGGATATTCTGGCTGAAGCTGAGGCGGCTTTTTCAAACGGGCAGCTTTGTCAGTGCATGGCATTTTTGAAGGATTTCATGCCGATCGTTCCTCCCGACCTTATGTCCAAAAGTCGCGAAGAGCGGATCCGGTACGTGGATGAGAACACGTTCCGGATGAGCGTTACGTCTTTTGTGGACCTCTATAACTGTGATCTGAACGCTTTGAAAAAAGAGTGCGTGCATATGATCACGCCGGACCTAAAGCGAGTCCCATTTTCATCGTATAATATGTTTTATCGAACAGGGAAGGGCGGCTAGTATGGGGGAGGGCGTTGTTTGGGCAAGAGCTATTGCAAGTAATACGATCGGCCTGTGTGTGGTCGCCTTGTTTGCCGCGATCTTTATGAATTTTTTTGAATGCGACAAACGCGCCGATACGAAATACGCCAGGAAGAGCATTGTGGCGACCGGGACCATGACATTGTTCTTTGTCGGCTTTTATTTGATGGTCCGCTTCCAGGTCGGCGTTATCCTGATCGAAAGCGTTGTTGCGCGTCTCGCTATGATCTGGATCGGCGTGTTGATGGTCGTTGCGGGATGCTTGATCAATATCCGCGGGCGTTTGATCCTTCGAAAGAATTGGTCAAATCACATTAAAATCTATGAAGACCATGAGCTGGTGACCGGCGATGTTTACGGCTGGGTCCGGCATCCGTTGTATTCCTCCCTGATCCTGATGTTCTACGGAGCTGCGTTGGTATATTCGAATTTCGGCGGGTTTCTAGCCACGACAGCGGTTTTTGTTCCGTTCATGTATTATCGGGCGCATCAGGAAGAGCAAATGTTAGGGCAGTTTTTTGAGAAGTATGCTGAGTATAAAAAGAATGTCGGCATGTTTATTCCACGTTTTGGGAAAGGAGGATCGCGATGACGGTTAACGTATCGAAAAATGGGTTTAGATTTTGCCGGTGGACTATCGCGGCAATTTTATGGCTGTCATTTTTTTTGAGGATCAAATGGTTTTTGTTTTTGAATTTGATCATTTTATTGGCCGGAGCCGTTCTTAAAGTTCGAAGATCTCCGCTGGTTGTCATTTATGGAAAGACGTTAGGGAAATGGTTTCCGTCCTCAAGATCAGAAGAGCTTGATGAGGAGGGAATTGCATTTGCTCAGGGGTTAGGGGCGCTCATTCACATCATTCTGATTTTGTTCGTTTATGCCATTGATGAGCGGATCGGATGGCGGATCGTTTTTGTGATCGCTGTCGTGAAGACTGCGGGGGCGTTGGGATACTGCACGGGGTTGCAGATCTATAAATTTTTATTTCAGCGAAAAAGGATTTCACCGTGACGCATGCGACATCAGATCACTGGGGTGTTTGTCCGGTCCTGTTTCAGTTCCGAGAAGTTTCTTTCCCTGCCTATCCATTTTTTTTATCTTTAGCCGTTATGACAGCATTATTTTTTATCTGGAACAATATTAAACGTAGCCAGCCGGTGGATGAACGGCTGTTCTTTGTGGTGATTGCAGCGCTTGCCGGAGGAGTGGCCGGGGCGAAATTGCCGGTCTGGATCATGAATTGGCAAGAGATCGTCCGGTCATTTCCAGATGTACGGCTGCTTTTGTCCGGGCGGACGATCGTGGGCGGTTTGATCGGTGGAACACTGGCCGTGGAGTGGATGAAAAAAAGGCTGGGGGTTCGATCTCGAACCGGGAATGTATTGGCTGCGCCGCTTGCTTTGGGAATCGCGATCGGCCGGCTGGGATGTTTTTTTCAGGGGTGTTGTTTCGGTAAACCGACAACGCTTCCCTGGGGGGTGGATTTTGGAGACGGGATCTTGCGCCACCCGACCCAACTTTACGAAAGCCTTTTTTGTTTAATCCTGTTTTTTGTTTTAACTGCTTTTCAGAAACGCGTGAGAACCCCTGGAATTCTGTTCGCGGTATTCATGCTGTTTTATTTCTTGTTTCGATTCTTTGAAGAATTTTTGAGGAATGGCCATCCGTTGTATCATGGGCTCACGTCGTTTCAATGGGTTTCACTTGCCGTTGTGGGATATGTCCTGTATTTCCGCTTCATCCGAGACGGATCCTATTTTAAAGAACATTCCTGAATCAACTCGTACATTGCGCCATCGCTGGTGAGGGTGCTTTTGTAAAACGCGATCGATGCGGCCATGGTCTGGATCGGAGAGAAACGGAATCTTTTTGCCGCCTGGGAGGTCGAGCAGGACTCCTGTATGGTCTTGCAGCGCGCGATCGTTAAATGAGGGATAAAAGCCTCGCGTTCCTTTGGGATCCCCAGCCTGGCAAGCGCTTCGTTTACAGCGTGATAGAGTGCAAGGATGCTGCGTTCACCTTCAGAAATCCCAGCCCAGACGACTTTTGGGTTATTGATGTCGGGGAATCCATCTAAACGATCAGAAGTGATTTTAAAGGATTGGGTATCTGGACAGAATGACGCAAGGCTTTCCGCAATAGCCCGGACCTTTTTAAAGGATCGGTCCCCTAGAAATCGTAAGGTGATGTGGATATTTTCAGGTTTAACCCAGCGAGCCTTGGCTCCGTTGTCTTCAAGGGATTTCTGGATGCCGGCAAGCCCGTTTTGAGCTTCTTTGGGTATGGTCAAGGCCAAAAAACAGCGGATGCTCTTGTGTCCTGTGTCCGGTGTCATGTGTCTTTATTCAAGAAATTCCAACAAAAGCTTCAGTGCTTGGGATGCTGCGGAGTTTCTGACCTGTGAACGCGTTCCCTTAAACTGGCATTTCAGGCAGAGCGTTTCCGTGCTCGTGGCGACTGCAATATAGACCAATCCGACCGGTTTTTTCCGGGTTCCTCCGGTCGGCCCGGCTATCCCGGTAATTCCGATGGCAAAATCCGTGCCGTATTGCTTTCGGGTCCCTTGAGCCAAGGCGATCGCTACATCCTCAGACACAGCGCCTTTTGTTTTGAGCAGATTTTTTTTAACTCCCGCAAGTTGCGTTTTTGCTTCATTGCTATAGGTGATGAGCCCAAGTTTAAAGACTTTCGAAGCTCCGCTAACACCGGTCAAGCGGCTGGCAAGCAGGCCTCCGGTGCAGGATTCCGCCGTGGTGAGGGTTTGTTGTTTCTGTATCAAAAGGGAGATGATCTGTTCTTCTATTTTCATGGATTATAGTATATCTAGGGAACGTCAAAAATGGAAGCGATAATACGGGGGTCCTTAAAATACCCTTGACTTTTGGGAGGGGATAAAATATATTAATTTCAATACTTTCGGGATGATTCCGCAAAATTTGCGGGATTTGGGTGAAATTCCCGGCTGGTAGTGACCGTGAAACGCATAAGATTTACGGAAGCCTACGACCCCTAGATCATATTTGGTTTAGGGCGGATCAAGTGAAATATCTGACTGCAGATATCAGTCTTGAGCCAATAGTTAAAGCCTAGAAGGGAGAAAGTAGCAAGAACAAAGGTTGGTCCATGTGTTCCGGGTGAATTCCTGGAATGCTTGTTCATTTGCGATGATCCCGAGAGTCTTCTCGGGATTTTTTATTTTGTCTAACCGTTTAACAAGAGAGCAGCAATATGTTCAGTCCGATCGAAGAGATTTTAGAAGAATTAAAAGAAGGCCGTATGGTCATCGTAATGGACGATGAAGGCCGGGAAAATGAAGGGGACATCCTGGTCGCGGCCGAACACGTGACCCCAGATATGATCAATTTCATGGCAAAATATGCGCGTGGCCTGATCTGTGTTCCGATGGAATCTGATCGTTTGAGGCAGTTGGGACTTCATCCGATGAAGGACAATATTCTTTCGCATCAACAGCATCAGCGCAGCAGCACAGGATGGGCGATTTCCGTGGACGCCATTCAGGGGATCACGACCGGGATCTCGGCTTTTGACCGTGCCCATACAGTTAAAGTTTTGATTGATCCTGCTACAAAGCCAAGCGACCTGGAAACGCCGGGGCATCTGTTTCCTTTGGAAGCCCGTCGCGGAGGTGTTTTAGTGAGGGCGGGACATACGGAAGCTGCTGTTGACCTGACCCGTCTGGCTGGGCTCTACCCGGCGGGCGTGATCTGCGAGATCATGAACGATGACGGGACCATGGCCAGAACGGATGATGTGGTAAAATTTTCGAAGAAACATAAACTGAAAATTTGTTCTATCGCGAATCTGATAGAATATCGTCGGACCTATGAGCAGATGATCGAGCGCGTCTCGGAAGCGGTCATTCCAACGGAATATGGAAATTTTGTCATGATCGGTTACCGATCCGGGATTGACGATCAGACCCATTTGGCGCTGGTCATGGGGGATATGAAAGATGACAGACCACATCTTGTGCGGGTCCAGTCCGAGTGTCTTACGGGGGATGTGTTTGGGTCATTGCGATGCGATTGCCGCGCACAGCTCGTCGCTTCCATGAAAGCGATCTCTCAGGAAGGATCGGGGATCATTCTTTATATGCGCCAGGAAGGCCGGGGGATTGGTCTGTTAAATAAGCTCAAGGCCTACAATCTGCAGGACCAGGGGATGGATACTGTCGAGGCCAATGAGGCCCTTGGGTTTCCGGATGATCTCAGGGATTACGGTATTGGCGCGCAGATCTTGGCTGATCTGGGCATTCATAAAATCCGCTTGCTGACGAACAACCCTCGAAAGATCGTTGGCCTCGAAGGATACGGGCTTACGGTTGTTGAAAGGGTTCCTCTTCAGGTTGAGGCGACGCAGCATAATGAGAGATATCTCAACACGAAAAGGGATAAGTTGGGCCATCTTTTAAAATAGAACAGGGGGGGCAGTGATGCCGGGTTCCAGCTCAAAAAGGAAGAAAACGGCCGGGTCGTATGCCGTCGTCGTGTCCAGGTTCAATGAATTTATCTGTCAGCGTCTTTTGGATGGGTGCCTTAATGAGTTTCAGAAAAAAGGCATCGCCAAAAGCCGTGTTCAGGTTTACTGGGTTGCCGGCGCTCTGGAAATTCCGGTTCTGGCACAAAAGCTGCTCCGTAAACGCGGGGTCTGCGCCGTCGTTGCGCTGGGCTGCGTGATCCGGGGAGAGACATATCATTTTGAATTGGTCGCCCAGGGGGTTGCGCAGGGGTTGATGCGCGTTTCTTTGGACGAGGGAAAGCCAGTGGCCTTTGGTGTTATTACCACAGAAACTGTTGAACAGGCATACAAACGCTCCGAGGAGCAGGGTGACAACAAAGGCCGAGAAGCCGCCTTGGTCGCCATGAAGATGGTTGAAACAATGGATTCTATTTAGGAACACAACGGAGAAAAACAGATGCGCAAAAGAACCCAAGCCAGAGAAATCGCCTTATCGATCCTTTATCAAATGGATATTACCCGCATGGAGGCGCAGTTGGTCATGAATGATGTCTGGCAGAGAGAAGGCGAGGTCGATCCGGAAGTAAAAAATTTTTCAGAGCGCCTGGTTTTTGGTGTCCATCAGAATTTGGAGGGGATCGATCAAAAGATCTCGTCGTATGCCACGAACTGGCAGCTCAAGCGCATGGCAATTATTGATCGTAATGTTCTGCGGCTTGGGCTTTTTGAGCTGCTTTTTACTAAAGATATTCCCCCAAAAGTCAGTATTAACGAGGCCGTTGAGTTGGCGAAAAGGTTCGGTGATGTTGAATCCAGCAAATTTGTTAACGGCATTTTGGATAAAATTCATAAAACCGAAATCGCTTCATCTCCGACATCATCGTGAAAAAAGTAGCGGATCTGCATATCCATACGTGTTTTTCGGATGGTCTGGATACTCCTGAGGAAGTTGTCCAGATTTCCGTTAAAAAAGGCCTGGCATGCGTTGCTATTACGGACCATGACAGCGTTGAAGGGGTTCGTCCGGCGATGAACGCTGCCATGGGGACCGGGCTGGAGGTGGTCTGCGGTGTTGAACTTTCGACGGAATGGAGCAGTTCGGATATCCATATTTTAGGATATTTTATCGACCTGGATCACCCGGCTTTGAAGCGCGCGTTAGAACGTTTTTGTTCCGTCCGGATTCAGCGGGTCCGCGACATCGTGGAAAATCTTCAGCGGGGGGGATATCCTGATATTACGTTTGATGAAGTGCGCAAGCTCTCTAAAACAGATGCGATCGGCCGTCCGCATATCGCCCGTATCCTTATCCAAAAAGGATACGCGGCGGATATAAATGACGCTTTTGCGCGATTTTTGGGAGAAGAATGCTCCTTCTATGTCCCGAAATTCAAGCAAAGTCCTTATGAGGCCATTGAGTTGATCCGCAGCTCCGGAGGGGCAGCCGTGATGGCTCATCCGATGAAAACATTAAAGGATGAATTGATCCCCAGTTTTGTTGAAGCGGGGCTGGCTGGTCTGGAAACGTATTATCTTGGCAACTCGATCTCAGAGACCCGATTTTATGAGAAGTTGGCGCGTAAGCATGGCCTGGTGGCGACCGGCGGATCGGATGCCCATGGCAGGGCCCGTGATTATAGTTTGATCGGCCAGGCGACGGTGGATTATGCGGCCGTTGAAGAACTCCGCAGCCGCTGCGGATAAGGAGACGCCCATGAAGCACGATGAAAAATATATGAGGCATGCCTTGCAGCTTGCCATGAGGGCGAAGGGGAAAACACTTCCGAACCCTATGGTGGGATGCCTGATCGTCAAGGGTGGAACGATTGTTGGGGAAGGATGGCATAAACGCTGCGGGGGAGCGCATGCAGAAATTTTCGCGTTGCGCCAGGCGCAAGACCGCTCCATGGGCGCTACGATGTATGTGACCCTCGAGCCTTGCGCGCATCAGGGGCACACTCCGCCGTGTGTGGACCAAGTTATCGCATCCGGCGTTAAAAGGATCGTGATCGCGGCGCAAGACCCTAATCCGCTTGTAAGAGGACGTTCCATAAAAAAGCTTAAATGGGCAGGCGTGGATGTTGTGGTGGGGGTCCTTCAAGAGGAAGCGGTGGCTTTAAACAGGGCTTTTAATAAATACATCACTCAAAAAATGCCATTTGTGACGGCCAAGATCGCCCAAAGTCTGGATGGGAAAGTGGCGACGTCAGACGGGGGATCGAAATGGATCACTTCGTTAGAATCCCGTCGATACGCCCGTAAGAAACGAGATGAATTTGATGCGATCCTTGTCGGGGTCAATACGGTCTTGAAGGATGACCCTCAGCTCAATCCCGCAACAAAGCGCAAGCCCTGGACAAAGATCGTGGTGGATAGTTCGTTAAGGATCCCGCTCAAGGCGAGAATGTTTAGGGATTTTTCATGTGTTGTGGCAACCACCGCCAAGGCTTCCAAGCGAAAAATAGCGTTATTGGAGCAAAAAAACATCCAGGTGGTCATTTGCCCTGAGCGTGCCGGCAGGGTCGATCTGAGATGGTTGATGGAGTTTCTGGTCCGTCAGGAAATTTCTAATATTTTGATCGAAGGCGGAAGCGCCGTGATTGGGCAGGCCCTGGCCTTGAAACTTGTGGACCGGATGATGGTCTATGTTGCTTTGAAGATCTTTGGGGATGAGACTGCGTTGGATGCCGTTCGTGGTTTAAGGGCTCACAATGTCGGGAAGACGGTTGAGTTGAACGACGTGAGCGTCATGGCTATGGGTCGTGATCTTTACATTGAAGGAAAAGTCAAATATTGAGCTAAAGAATAAAAAGGAGCAGGTGATGTTTTCAGGGATCGTGGAAGAAAAGGGAACGGTTCAGGCGATCAACCGCATGAAGAATTTGATCACGATGGATATTGAAGGAAGGCGTGTTGTCCGCGGGGTGAAGATCGGGGACAGCATCGCGGTCAACGGCGTCTGTTTGACCGTGGTCAAGATCCGGGGCGGCGTCCTGACGTTTGATCTCATGAAGGAGACGTTGGATGCGACGACCTTGGGATTTGCCGAGCCGGGAACAGAAGTAAACCTCGAACGGGCCCTGAAGGTGAACTCCCGCCTCGGAGGGCATTTTGTTTCGGGTCATGTGGATGGCATGGGGACTTTCAAGAAGAAGGTCACCATGGAAAATTATGTGGAATGGCAGATCGAAGTTGACCGTAAAATATTGAAATACATTGCTCCTAAAGCGTCGGTGGCTGTTGATGGGGTGAGCCTGACCATCGGCTGGGTCAAAAAAAAGATCAATACCTTCTCGATCTATTTGATCCCGCACACGTTGGAGGTCACAACGTTCGGCAATAAAAAGGTCGGCCAAAAGTTGAACATCGAAACCGATATGCTCGCAAAATACATCCTTCACGCGCGGGAGGTCGGGGAGTAAACTGGGCGGCAGGCTTTGCCGGGCAGGCAAAGAGTTGAGTTTTGGGCTTTCTCCGTCCGTCGCTTATGTTATAATACCGTCATGTCTGAGAAAATCGTGATCACAGGCCTTGGGGTCCTCACCCCAAACGCGAAAGGCAAAGAAGATTACTGGAACGCCTTGCAGGAAGGCCGTCCCGGCTATGAGCCGGTCAAACTTTTCGATACTTCTGAATTCAATGTTAACATCGCCGGAGAAGTCCCGGATTTTGATGCCACTGAGTACTTGGGTAAAAAAGGTCTGCGGACCATGGACCGCGCCGCCCGCCTGGTCGTTTCCGCGGCCAAACTGTTGATGGATGATGCCGGTTATGGGGAAAAAATATCTGAAGAGCTGACCGATGATTTCGGCGTCTCGGTCGGGAATACCCTGGGAAGTCTTAAAAGTATTGCAGAATTTGACGAGGTGACGCTGCGGGAAGGCCCCCGCTTCGTCAATCCGGCGCTTTTTCCCAATACGGTCATTAATGCGGCGGCCAGTCAGATCTCCATTTGGTTCAATATTCAAGGATTCAATTCAACGATTTCCAACGGATTCACGACCAGCATTGACGCGATGCAGTACGGGTATGATTTCATTGACATGGACCGGGTCAAGGTCGTTTTTGGCGGTGGTGTGGAGGAAATGTGCTGGCACACGTTCTTCGGGTTTCATACGTTAAAGTACCTTTCCGGATCTAAAAAAGGGGAAAATTTTATCAACTGCCCCTTTGATAAGCGCCGTAACGGGATCGTGTTCGGCGAAGGGGCGCTCTTGGTGGGGATGGAAGACCTGGAGTTTGCCCAAAAGCGTGGCGCAAGGATCATGGCTGAGGTAACGGCCTTCGGATCCGAATTTGATCCGTTCCGCCTTCACAAATTCAATCCACGCGCGATCGGGATGAAAAATTCGATCCGTAACGCGCTCGATGAGGCCGGGATGTCGCCGTCAGATATTGACGTGATCTTTGCTAACGCCAATTCAACACAGGCGGCGGACCGCATTGAAGCGTATGCGATTAAGGAGGTTTTCGGTTCTTATGGCAAAAAGGTCCCGGTCACCGCGATCAAGTCCATGATCGGTGAGACCTATAGTGTTTCAGGGGCGATGGCCGTGGGGGCCGCCTTGGGTTCCATGGAAAGGGGATTTATTCCTCCGACGATCAATTACCAA
>ERZ795055.2438-NODE-2438-length-14081-cov-4.165692_pt1 | contig 14081 bp, 13 predicted proteins | sample MGYA00375139_ERZ795055 | MGnify/ENA primary metagenome ERZ795055 (study PRJEB30184, sample SAMN05720283) | anaerobic digester metagenome | isolation source: active sludge of municipal wastewater-treating anaerobic digesters | place: USA | collected 2015-01-23 ...
CTCTGTGCAGAACCTTTTCCACAACCTTGACGGACGTGGATTTGATAACACCCTTAGATGAACTCATCCTGCTCGTCCCCTCGGGAAATGGTAATCTTCCCTTCCGTTTCCAGCCGTTTGGTAATTTCCAGGATGGTCCGTTGACTGGCCTCAACCTCGGACAGGCGAATGGGCGGCATCATCTCGATGTCTTCCTTAAGCATTTCCGCACCGCGCTTGGACATGTTCTTGAATATCTTGTCCCGCAGCCCCGCATCGACGAGTTTGAGCGCCCGGGCGAGATCTTCGCCGCTGACTTCCCGGAGCAGTTCCTGAAGACTTTTGTCGTCAAGTTTGAGAACGTCTTCGAAGGTGAACATGAAGTTGCGAATCTGCATGGCCAGATCCGGGTCGGTCTCCTCCAAGGAAATCATGATCGAATTCTCATTGGCCCGGTTAAGCCGGTTCAAGATTTCCGCCGCCAGTTGAGGACCACCGAGTTGCTGGTCTCCGCCCTGACCGATAACAATCTCCTTCTCCAGGGTTTTGGCCACCTCTTCGATAAACTCATAGGGGACACTTTTCAGTGTGGCCATGCGCTTGGTGATCTCGAATTGCATCGCCGGGGAAAAATCGTTAAGGATCTCAGCCGCCTGTTCCGCTTTGAGATGCGCCAGAATCAGGGCAATGGTCTGGGGATGTTCGGTCCGGGTGAAATCAACCAGAACCTTGGGATCAATATCCTGAAGCTTGTCGATAATGGGGTTGTCGTTGCGCTTGGCGTTTTCGACATCGGCAATGATGTCCTGGGCCGCCTTTTCGCCCAGTGCCTTGATCACGATATTTTTGGGCTGTTCGTGTCCGACCGAAATTGTACCGCCCTTCTCCCGGGCCAGGGTACAGAATTCCTTGGCCACCGCGTTCAGGGTTTCCGACGGAATATCCGAAATCCGGTTCATGTACTTACCGATGCGCCGGATTTCCGAGGGACGCAGATTCTTCATGACTTGCGCCGCCGTATCTTCCTTCAGCGATAAGAGCAGGATGGCGGCTTTTTCTTCATTGGTCATAACGGACTCTACCCATTTTATATGATATCGTTCTAATTCTTTATCGATTCAATTACTTAGCGAATCCAGTTCCGCAACAGTTCCGCAAATTTCTTGGCGTCGGCGTCAGCCAGTTGCTTGGTGAGTTCCGTTTCATTCATCGCTCTTTCTTCCAGAGGATTCATCAGCATCGGTGCTCCGGCCTGTCCCCGAAGTTCCAGGGGTTGCTGCTCCGCCGCCACCTGCCTGACCTCGGCCGCCTGACTCCGGCCCAGATCGGCCACAAGACCGAGCATGGGTTTCAGGACAAAGAGGAAGAGAAAAACCATCACGCCTAAAATAACCAGATATTTGAAATAAGGTGTGAAATTCGAAACGCGCTCCGTCCAGGGGATGGACATATTCAGTTCATCATCGGCCGCCGTCCGGAAGGGCATGTTGGTCACCACCACCTGATCACCCCGCGTGGCGTTGAAGCCGGCCGACTTTCTCACCAGTTCCGCGATATTGTCCAGATCCTTCTTATCCCGGGGCTGGTAGACCTCCTCCCCCTTCTTATCCTTCACATAGGTCCCATCGACCAGAACGGCGATGGACAGCTTCTGAACTTCTCCGACCGGCATGACGGTTTTATTGATGGTCTTGTTGATTTCATAATTGATGACCTCGTCGCTTTTTTCCTCGGCGGACTTGGGGTTGGTCGCCCCGGCGGGCGGGGTGCTTTTTTCCGTCTGTTTCTGGGTACTGCGGATGACGGGGGATTCCGGATCGTAGATTTCTTCCGTTTTCTCCATCACACTGAAGTCGAGATCGGCGGCCACCCGCACCACGGCCTTCCCCTGACCCACGACCTTTTCCAGCATGGTCTGGATACGGTTTCCCATATCCTTCTCAATATTGTTCTGATATTCCACCTGGGAGGCGGTCATCTTTCCCAGGCGAGAGTCGTCCTGTTTCCGGGAAAGAATGTTGCCCTTGCTGTCCACCACCATGACATCCGCCGGATTCAAGCCTTCGACGCTGCTCGCCACCAGATGGCCGATTCCCTCAACCTGATCGGGCCGCAGTGTTCGGCCGCCTTTCAGTTTGATGGTTACCGACGCGGTCGCTTTTTTCTGCTCTTCAACAAAAAGAGAGTCCTTGGGCAGAGCCAGATGGACACGGCACTGCTCGATTTCTTCCAGACTGTTGATCGTACGGGCCAGTTCTCCCTGGAGGGCCCGCCGATAGTTCAACTGCTGTTCGAATTCCGTGGCGCCGAGATTTTTCTGATCGAAGATCTCAAAGCCGACGCCGCCCCCCTGGGGCAAGCCCAAAGAAGCCAACTCCAGACGCACCTCCGTCACCTTGGCCGAAGGTACGGAAATGGTGTTCCCGCCGCCGGACAACTCGTAAGGAATCTTCTTTTCCTGGAGCTTGGCCACGATACCCGACGCATCTTCCGTGGAAAGATTGGTAAACAGGACCTTATAGTCCGCCTGATTCGCCCAGTAGACCAATCCCCAAATGGAGGCAATCGTCACGGCAACAACCATCAGAATGGTCAGTTTCCGGGAGGCGGATAGGACGGCAAACCCTTTCCAGAGATTCGTGAGGAGTTGAGAAATGTTATCCATTTATTTTCCTTATTGATTTGGCATCCATACCGTGGGTTCTCACCGCAGCAAAGGTCTATACCTGCATGCGCATGACTTCCTGGTAGGCATCAACAATCTTGTTGCGGACCTGCAGCATCGTCTGGAAAGACAGGCTGGCCTTTTCCATGGCAATCAACGCCTCATGCATGCTCCCCTTGTTCGCCTGCAACTTGGCGACGGCATCGTCCGCCTGGAGCTGAAGGGTGTTGACATCCTGGATCGCTGTTTTCAATACGGATTTGAAGCCTCCGTCGGCGGCGGGGGTTGCGGCGCCCGGCTGTAAGGCGCTGCCCGGAACCTGGATCGGTTGATTTCTGATCATCATGTCCGTCATGATTTTTCTCCCTTTCTTTCCTACTTACCGATTTCTAAGGTCTTCAGGGCCATACTCTTCGTTGCGTCAAAAGCCGTAACCACCGCTTCGTAGTTTCTGCCCACGTTGATCATATCCGCCATTTCCGTGATGGCATTCACATTCGGCAGGAGCACAAAGCCCTTCTCATCCGCATCGGGATGAGCCGGATCATAAACGCTTTTCATGGGTGAGGTATCTTCCGTAACCTGATCGACCTTCACCTCCGCAAGGGCGCCGCGCAGGGTTTTATCGAAGGGTTCATCGACATCCTCCGCCCTCAAGACCACCATCTTTCTCCGGTAGGGACCGCCTTCGGCCGTTTTGGTCGTTCCCGCGTTGGCCAGGTTGCTGGTGATCACATCCATCTTGGCCCGCTGGGCCGACAGACCGGAACCGCAAATTTGAAAATTCGTCGTGAAATCCATTTTATCTTACATCCTTTAAAAAAGTGCTGATACTCCTGAATTTTCTGGCCAGGATATCCACGGTAACGTTGTACATTAACTGATTTTCCGCGAGATTGGTCATCTCCTGATCCAGGGAGACCTTCTCAGCCGACTCTTCAACCTTATATTGGTTGCCCGAAGGATCAGGCATGGGCAAATGTTTCCTATCCGTCCGGACCAGATTGACGGTTTGTTCCTTCGTCATGGCATCCAGAAGGCGATTTTTAAAGTGCAATTCCTGGGGCTGGTAACCTTCCGTATCGAGGTTGGTCACGTTGCCGGTGATCAATTTCTGCCGCTCCGACCGGTAACTCAGCACCGAAGACAACATGGGTATCGTCTTGCCGAAGAGAAAATCCAAAATCCATCCTCCCCTTTATTTTTTTAGATGATGATTATTTTGCAAGCAGCATACCAATCACAGCCGATCGCCGATGTTGATTCGGATTATGAATCACAGGGAATGTTTTCTCCCTCCGCCTCGTATTCCTGCAGCTTGTTGCGCATCGTCCGGACACTGATTCCCAGAAGCTGGGATGCCTTCGTCCGGTTTCCGTTTACCCGGCTCAAGGCGGCAAAGATCATGTTTTTTTCCATCTCTTTCAGGGTGACGGGGAGCTGTGATTCCGTTTCAACGTCAAGGTCCTGAAGAGAATCCGTCGCCGCACCGAATTCCTCCGGCAACGGCCTGATAGGACCTTCCATGTAAAGGTGCTCGGGAAGGATAATCTCGCCGTCACAGATCAGGACGGACCGTTCGATTACGTGCTCCAGTTCCCTGACGTTGCCCGGCCAGTGATACACATTCAGGATCCGCATCGCCTCCGGTGACAGGACGGGTTTTTTCTTCTCACTGATTTGACTGTATTTTTTCAGGAAGTAATCACTCAGGAGCGCCACATCCCCTTTTCGTTCCCGCAGGGGCGGGATATGAATCGGAATCACATTCAGCCTGTAGAAGAGGTCCTCCCGGAATTTTTTCTCCTCGATGCTTTTTTTCAGATCGGCGTTGGTCGTGGCGATAATCCGGACATCGACCGATATCGGTTCACGACCGCCCAGGCGGTCCACTTCCGATTCCTGAAGCACCCGCAGGAGTTTGGCCTGCAGTTGGATGTCCATTTCTCCGATTTCATCCAGAAGCAACGTTCCCCCATCGGCCAGCTCGAATCGACCCGGTTTGCGCTGAACAGCACCAGTAAACGCCCCCTTTTCATAACCGAACATTTCGCTTTCCAGAAGATGATGGGGGATGGCGGCGCAGTTGATGGCGATGAACGGACGGTTTTTCCGGGTACTGTGGCGGTAAATATAACGGGCGAACAATTCCTTCCCCGTTCCGCTTTCGCCCTGAATCAGGACACTCGATTTGCTTTTGGCGATGCTCCGCATCAGCGCCAGGAGAGACCCGACATTTTCGGCCTGGCTGATAATAGCCACTTCCGGCGAGACCGTCATAGCCGCCGGAACCTCTTCTTCCGTCATGGGAACTGCGCTCGCCAGAACGTTTTTCACCACGCCCTGCAGATCATCCAGGGAAAAGGGCTTCATGATAAATTCCGAAGCGCCCTCTTTCATGGCCTCCACGGCTGTGCTGACGGTTCCGTAAGCCGTAATGAGGATAACCGGCGTTTGGGGTGATAATTTTTTGACGCCCTTCAGGACATCCATGCCGCCCAGGTGCGGCATCCGCATATCCGTGACCACAACCTCGAAGGACTGGGCATGAAACTTCTGCAGGGCATCGGCCCCATTGTCCGCCGATTCGACATCATAGCCGCATGATTCAAGGGTTTCAGACAGGGCGAGCCGCATGGACGGGTCATCATCCACAATGAGAATACGTCTGGTTTTATTGATCATCTTTTCCACCCGCTTCCGGATTCACTTCCCTTGGCTGGACCCGAACCAGGGGAAAACTCAGGCTGAATGACATGGTATCGCCGGGGCCATTCTCGGCCTGGAGAGAGCCTTTGTGCATCGTTACGATGTTCTGAATCACGGCAAAATTAAAACCGGCCAAGCGATCATCGTCGTCGTCGGGATTAAAAAACCGGCGGATGGGATCGCTGCAACCGTTCGTACCCGTATCCGCGAGACTGACCCGAACGGTCGGTTCCCGCGTGCCGCTGCCCTCGATCTTTGTACTGATCCGAATGTGTCCCTCTTCCGGCATGCTTTTGAGGGCGTTGAGCACCATGCCCAGAAAAATTTGGCGGATCATCGCCGGATTGCCACGGATGAACGGTTCCTGTCCGGCGTATTCCACGGATAGAAAAATGTGGCCGCCGTCGGCGATCCGGTCGGAATAAAGCAACAGTTCCCTCAGAATATCGTGGATATTCATCATCTCCATGAGGGGCTCCACGGTCCTTGCATGTTGCAGCAATTCCTCAATCTTCTGATCGATATTTTTGACGGATTGGATGATCTGGTCTATCCAATCCCGCTGTCTGGGTTCGCGGATATGGCGCAGTAAAAGGGATGAAAAAAGTTCGATGCTCCCCAGCGGGTTCCGGACCTCATGGGCAATTCGAGCGGCCATTTCCAGCATGGCCGCGTTTTTTTCGAGGTGACGGGCCTGTTTCTCGAGGTTCAGGGTCCCCGTCATGTCGTAGATGACCCAGGCGGTATCTCCCTGCGACCCATCAACGGCATGAATCGCGGCAGAGAATATTTCCAGTACCCGGCCGTGCAGCGTGATCCGGCGGCGGGTATTTGACTCTGCTTCAACAGATGCGGCATCCCCGTCGCCAAATATTTGACTGACAGGGGTACCCTGCAGTTGCACCGACCGCATGCCAAGAAAATTCTCGGCGGCACGGTTAACGATTTTAACCCTGCCCTGGCTGTCCGTAACCAGAACGCCCGTCGTCAAGCTCTCCAGAATACGTTGAAGATAATTTTTCATATCTTCCCGCTCCGCGCTGATGCGCGTGAGTTCGGCATTCTTCGCTTCCAGTTCGATGCCGGTCTGGACGATTTTCTCCTGCAGGGCGGCGTAAACCTCCTGCAGGCGGGTGGACGACTCCTGAAAAGCATCGAAAGACTCTTTTAAAAGATGGATATCCTCCATATCAGTTTCCTATGTCAAACTCATGACGGTTTGCTTTACCTGCCAACTTTTTCGTGTCCTCCGCGCCTATTACTGCAGATCATTCGCCGTAAATGACCCTACTTAAGAAAGTCATCATAGGTCGCAAACCAGATTCCGTCATTCAAGCCGTAATCGGCCATCTTTTCCCAGAAGGGATCTTCCGTGTTTTCCTTCACCCGCCCGGACGACTGCTCCGCCAGATCCGGGTTGTTCGTTTTGATATAGCCTCCGGTCAACCGAAACAGCGCCCACCGCTGATCCGAACCCTTCGGGAGGGCAGACAGGGACTGTGTAAACAGGGAAATCCCCTTGTCGTACTGGCCGGCGGCAAAATAGCACTCACCCAGATTCATAAACAATTCGCCCTTCAGGGATGCAGGTAACGTGTCTTCCTGCTGTGCCGCCGCATTCAGGGCGTCCTGATAATACTGAAGGGCCAGGGGCCCCAGCCCCCGCCGTTTGAGCGCATCCGCATAGCGATATAACGTCAGGGCGGCGGCCTTTTCCGTCCGGTCAATGGGCATCCCCGCCGCATAGGACTCAATGGCGGCATCGTATTTCATTTCCCGGTAGTATGAATCCGCCAGGAGCCGGTGGGCTTTTTTCACCGTAGCAGCGCCGGCGCGTTTCTGGCCGAGGAGAATGACCAGTCTGGACTGAGCATTCCGGATTCTGCCGGAATGCATTTCCGTTTCGGCAATCGCCAGATCAAGGCTGTCCGGATCCTGGTATTCCTGTGTATTTTTCAAATCCTGGAACGTTTTGGCCGCCTCCTGATATAGACCCAACTGTTTGAGACTGTCCGCCACCTTAAACAATACGTCCCAATCCCGGTGGTACTTAAAACCACTTTCTGTGAAATACAAATCGGCCACGGCGAGGTAATCTCCTTTGTTATAATAATCGCCGACCAGACCGTTCCGAGTCTCTTCCATGTCCTGTTGACAAGAGGCCCGATAGGCGCTCTTGGGATAAAGACGTAACAGCGTGGCATGGGTATCAAAGGCTTCCCGGGGATTATTCATGGTTTTCAGAATTTTCCCCTTCCGGTACAACACCTCCTCAGTCAGGGCATCCCCCTTGAGTTCCGCAACCATTTGCGCACAGCTTAAAAGAGGCTCCCGGTAATTTTCGACCCCCCGGAAACAGACGGATGTCCTGGCCCCCGGATGACCGCTTCCCAACTCCGCTAAAAGGAGCCGCGTTCGCAGCACCTCCTTTTTATCCTTCTCTTTGTCCAGAACCATACTCAGCAGACGCACCGCCGACGGCACCTGTCCCATTGCGGCCAGGCTGCGGGCCATGGCGCGTGCCGCCGAAGCGGCGTAGCGGCTCTTCGGATAGAGGCTGTAAAAATAAGAAAATACCTGAAACGCCCTCCGGTAATTTCCGGTATTGTAAAAATGGTAACCTGTATTCAGGAAAATACCGTCCGGCAAACCGTAGAGGTCGGGCCAGCGCTGGAGGGCGTTGTTATACCACATATCGGCTGACTGCAAGCGCCCCATGCGGTAATAGGTATCGGCCAGGGCAAAGATGGCCGGGCGGGACAAGGCGCTCCCGGGGTACTTGGCGTAAAAGGTTTGCAGGGCCTCAATGGCTTCGGGATACTTCTTGTCCAGGCGCAGGATTTCCCCCATCTGATAAAGGCCTTCCTCGGCCAGGGAAGAGGCGGGATACTTACCCAGCAAATTTTTGTAGGCGTCAACGGCATCCACATAAAGCGCCATTCCCTTGTATAACTGCCCCAATCGCCAGTAGGCCAGATCGTTGCCGTTTCTGATATCGGGATATTTAAAAAGGATATTCTTATATTGATAGACGATTTCCGATAAAATTTCACTGCTGTTGCTTTCCTTTAAAAAATAATTACAGTCCGCCAGACGTCTCTCGGCGAGTTCACGCCAAAGCGGGGCGATTTCGCGTCTCGTCATGATATCCTGGAAAATCGGCCGGGCTTTTGCGTAACGCCCCTTTTGGAAATCCTGCATCGCTCCATCGAAAAACGGCCATGAGGGGGTAACCGGCGGGGGGGGCATGGCGGGCGCGGCCGGGATCGAGGGTTCCATGACCGGCGGGAACTTGATTTCCGCCAAGGGAGCAGGCTGACCGTCCGAAGCCATCATGTCTTTGGCCGCCGTCTTCTGCCCGGGTTTTGCCGTTTCTTTCACCGAACCGGCGGGGATCTGTGTCTTGGTCGGCAGGGTGTTCAGAGGCGTCTTCTTCTCTACCTTAGCCGTCAGAGCAGGCGGAACAACTTTTGTTTTGTCTGCAGGATTCAAAGGAGGTGATGACACCTTCTGGTCCAACTTTGCGAGTTTTTTCGTGGTCGACGGCGCCGCAGAAACCGGCTCCGTAAGGGTATTTGCCGATCTTTTATTCTGATCCGTAGCGGCCAAGGGCTTCTCCGGCGGTGTTGCCGTTTTATCTGTTGCCATTAATGCCGCGCTCGATGTCTTAACCTTTTTCTTTCCGGCCGTCTGAACGTTTTCTTTCTGAATGGATGCACCCGGCTCCTTCTGCGCTGCAGCGGAATCTTCCCCGGCCGACGCGGCGTTGGTCGATGCAATGACCTTGATCTTGTCGATCAGTCCGTCTTGTTTGAGCTTTTGCCCCTGTGCGGTTGCTTTCGCTTTTGAGGGATAAGGTCCGACCATGACAACATATTTACTTTCGGCTCCCTGTCCCTGGGTCTGGTAGAAAGCACGATAGCCCTGCTCTTTTAACCGCGCCACCTCCGAAAGGGCCATATTCTGATCTTGATAGGTAGAGAAACCGAGATAATATCCCCCGTTCTTTTCCTGTTTGTCCTGGGTTTTCGCCCAGGAAAACGGACAGTAGATCGCCTGCAGGATGATTAGGCTGAACAGCACCAGCAAGACATCGCCAAAGCGGTTGACACAGCCGGGTGAAAATAAGGGAAAAAGCGACGGGTTGCCCCCCTCAGGTATAACTGGTTTCATGATCTATTGAATGCCTTTCATGTAAATCGCAGCAACAGGATTGAATCCCCATACCTCTTGCCAAGTTCATCTCCCTGCTTTAAGAGCAATTTACGTACCAGAAACACGGGCGGATCTTTTTTCCAGGATGCCCCATCTCGTCACGCCGCTGCACGGGTCTTTTTTTGTCGATTCGTCGCAGAAGAGCCAATTATTTGACAATCACCATCCCGCAACAGTGTTCCGTTTCAGCAGAACCAGCCTTTCTCAGCCGTGCAATGCCTCCGGAGGCTTCATATTTTATAATACGCGGACGTTTTTTCCGCATTTGACACCCCGGATCATGCCAATTCGGTATCACTCTTGCAGGCATTCGATAAATCATGAATCACCGGATTCCATTTCCCAGTGGACGGTAACAGGGGCAAAACATTCACGCAAAACATGGGACATCATGAAAACACAGATGGGGCCAGACCCTAGGGGGTAGGTTAAAGGATGAAAAAGCAGAGTCAGAAAGAAGCATCGGCAAACAAAAGAGCGTTTTCACGTGTTCATACCATGCTCCCTTTCAGTTCGCGGGTTCTTTCTTCGGAAGAACGGCCTGTACCCACAGCGAAACTGTTCGGAGAACCGATTTACAGTGAACTTTCCACTTTACCCGAAATCGGCGACGCCCATCTATCCGTGTGGTTGAAGACCATCAACGCCAAACTGGATGCGGTTATGCGGATGATTGCGGTTTATCAGGGCGGCTTCGAAGCACTGCCGTCGAAACCGGTCACAATCAGCGCAAACGGCATGGATTTTCTTTCCGACGCCGTCATGGCCGTCGGCGCCATCGTGGAAGTTAAAATCATTCTCTTTTCACTTCCTCCGGTAGCCGTCCAACTCTATGGACAGGTGCTGTCCGCCGCTAAAAGCGAAAATGAATATCGTGTAGCCCTGAAGTTTCTGGATATGGATGATCACATTCGGAATGAAATCGTGCGCTTTGTCTTTGAGAAGGAAAGGGAAATCCTGCGGGCTAAAAGAGGGGGATTGGATTAATCATGAATGCGATCATCGGTGTTGTTGTCGTTCTTTCCTGCGTGATCGGAGGTTACCTCATCGCCCATGGAAACCTGTCGGTCCTGATTCAACCGGCGGAGATCATCATCATTTTCGGCGCCGCCATCGGCGGGTTTCTCATCTCTTCTCCCCTTAAACTGGTCGGCAAGGTCGCCCGCGCCGTTGTGGGTATTTTTATCGGCAAACATCTTTCCAAGGATGATTATCTGGAGGCGCTGCTGCTTCTGAACGGAATTTTCTATAAAATCCGGCAGCAGGGGCTGGTCTCCATTGAATCGGATGTGGACCGGCCGGAAGAAAGCCCTGTGTTCAGCAAATATCCCCGGATTCTGAAGAATGAGCGGGCCATTAATCTGATTACCGATACCCTGCGCACCGTCATGACCACGACGATTGCCCCCCATGAACTGGACGCCCTCCTGGAAAGCGAACTGGAAACCCACTCGGAGGAATTGACCAATCCCTCCAAGAGCGTCAATTTCGTCGCCGACGCCCTGCCGGGATTGGGAATTGTCGCGGCGGTTTTGGGTGTTGTCATCACCATGGGCTATATCGGTGAGCCCCCGGAGGTTTTGGGGCAGCACATCGGCGCCGCTCTGGTCGGTACGTTTCTGGGCGTATTAATGTGTTACGGCTTTGTGGGCCCCATGGGCCGGAACCTGGAACAACAGGCAGCCGAACATCTCCAGTATCTCATGGTACTTAAAGTATCGCTCCTGTCCTTCATCGGAGGCGCGGCGCCCAAGGTCGCCGTGGAATTCGGCCGGCGGGTTATCCCCCCGGAAGCCAGGCCGACCTTTGCCGAAGTGGAAGAAGCGTTCCGTCAGGTGAAAAAATAATGGACGATCGCTCCTCCCCCATCATTATTATCAAGAGAAAGAAAAAGGTCCATGCGGCGCATCACGGCGGTTCGTGGAAAGTCGCCTATGCCGACTTCGTGACGGCCTTGATGGCCTTCTTTCTGCTTCTGTGGCTGATTACCATGGTCTCGCCGGAAAAACGTCTGGCCCTGTCCGAATATTTTAAAAACTTCAACATCTTCAAGGAAATGACCGGATCCGGCCAGTCCTTTATGGCCCAATCCGCCAAGGTCCTGGACAAGCAGGGGATGGGGGCACAGATGTCCGCCAAAGGCTTAAATAAAGACGGCGCCGGTGCCGCCAAGGATTCCCAGGGGCAGGTCAAGGGATCGATGGGCTTCAGTGTGGTCAAATCGGATAAACAGGGCATATCTTCGGAAGACCTGGTCAAAAAGCTCAAGACGGCTATTGAGGAAAAGTTAAAATTCGTTAAAAATCAAATATTTGTCGATGTGGTTGAAGGGGGCGTCCGGATCCAGATCGTGGATATGGAGGGCAGCCCCATGTTCAAACTGGGAAGCGCGGACCCGACGGTCAAGGCCAAGCAGATCCTGGCAATCGTAGCGGAAAATATCCGGGATGTACCGAACCGCGTCGCCATTGAAGGCCATACGGACTCGGCGCCCTTCCGGGGCGGTCAAATTACAAACTGGGAATTGTCCACATCGCGTTCATCCGCCGCCCGCCGTGAATTGGAGGATAACGGCATCGAACCCTCCCGGATTGCGCGGGTAGTCGGCTACGCGGATCAGGAGCTTTACGTCAAGGAAGATCCCCGGGACCCCCGCAATCGAAGAATTAGTATTATTTTGATTCAGAACAAGATTGAAACGTCAGCGGCTCCGGCGGCGGCACCCCCGGCGGTGCTTCCACCGCCTGTCATGCCGCCGCTCTCCGGACGTCCTTAAGTCCCATCGGTCAGGCAGATATCGACGACGAAGGGCCCCTCGTCGATCTCAAAGGGGATGATGATGCTGGGGCCGCCCAGCACGTGGACGATGGAATGGCTCGGACCCGAAACCACGGTGGGAATGGCGGCCGTGACATTCAGGCCTTCCGCTTCGAGTTTTTTCCGGGCCACCCCCGGAAACCATGTTGGTCAACTCGCCTACGGCATCCTTGATATCCCCGTTGATCTCGTTAATCTCCTCACCCAGCATGTTGGAAACGATTTTCAGGATGCAACCCTTGCTGAAGCTGAGCGCCAGAGACCCCCGGGCGGCACCGGTCAAACCGATGATGCCGGAAATATCCCCCACGGCCATGCTGTCTTTCTTTAAATAGGGTTTCCCTGCACGGGGCGCGATAAAAGCCATGGTGTTCAGGACACTGGTCGTTCCTTCTAAAAATGGGTTAATAAATTTGACGTTCATCTTCTTTTCCTCTTCAGATTAGTGGGTTACATCTTCTCCATGATTTTTTTGATCTTTTCGTCCAGTGTTTCCGACGTAAAAGGCTTCACGATATAATTGCTCACACCCGCCTTAACGGCGGCCACGACGTTTTCCTGGAGGGCTTCCGCCGTGACCATCAAGAAAGGCAGGGTCTTCAGATCCTCGTCGGCCCGAACCGCCTTCAGCAGTTCCAAACCGCTCATGTTCGGCATGTTCCAATCGGATACGATAAAATCGATTTTCTGGGACTTCAGAATTTTCAGGGCGTTCACGCCGTCTTCCGCTTCGACAATATTTTCATAGCCGCTTTGTTTCAGCAGATTCCGGATCACCTTTCTCATCGTCGCGAAATCATCTACGATCAATATTTTAATGCTCTTATCCATACCTCTTCCTTCCTCTCCTTAAAATAATTCCCGTCCCTGCTGTTTTGGGTGCAACCGACGCCGCTATTTTTCACTGAAGTCAAACAACCCTTCCGGATCGATGATCAATCCCACCTGGCCGTCGCCCAGAATCGCGCCACCGGAAATGCCCCTGATATTTTTAAAACCCTCACCCAAACTCTTGATGACCACCTCGGCCTTACCGACGATTTTGTCCACCAAAAGACACTTGGACCGATCCTCTCCCTCAACGACGACACCAATGGCTTCCCAGGGCTCCTTGTACTCCGGTTCAATGCCAAAGAGCTGGTAGAGACGGACCAACGGCATCAGATGCCCCATAACGTTAATCGTCTCCCCTTTCCCCACAACATTGTTATAGGATTCCCGCGTCGGCCGCAAGGCCTGGCGGATGGCCGTAGTCGGCAGGATGTAGCGCTCCGGTCCCACTTTGACAATCATTCCGTCAATGATGGCCATCGTCAAGGGAAATCTGGTGATAAAAGTTGTGCCCTCGCCGATTTTACTTTCAATTTCAATTTTCCCCCGCAATTTTTCCACAGCCTGCTTGACCACATCCATGCCGACGCCGCGACCGGAGATATCCGTCACCTTCTCCGCAGTCGAGAGGCCCGGGAGGAATATGAGCCGATAAATCTCGGCATCCGTCAGTCCCTCACCACTCTGCACAACCCTGTTTTTTATCGCCTTTTCCAGGATTTTTTCCTTGTTCAGACCACGGCCGTCGTCGGTGATTTCGATGACGATGTTCCCGCCGCGGTGATAAGCGGATAAACGGATGAGACCTTTTTCAGGCTTCCCTGCCCGAAGGCGGTCCGCCGGTACTTCCAAACCATGGTCGATG
>ERZ795055.2446-NODE-2446-length-14056-cov-4.065567_pt1 | contig 14056 bp, 6 predicted proteins | sample MGYA00375139_ERZ795055 | MGnify/ENA primary metagenome ERZ795055 (study PRJEB30184, sample SAMN05720283) | anaerobic digester metagenome | isolation source: active sludge of municipal wastewater-treating anaerobic digesters | place: USA | collected 2015-01-23 ...
CTACAACCAGCATCACGGCTGGATCCTGTGGGCGATGGCCGAGCATTACGGGCACACGGGCGACCGGGCGTGGCTCGCCCGGAACGCCGCCAAACTCGTCAAGGCCTGCCATTGGATCGCGCGCGAGCGCGCCCGGACCAGAAACCTGGAGGGCCTGCGCCGGATCGAGCGCGGCCTTTTGCCGCCCGGCTCGCTCGAAGACATCGGTGACTGGCGCTGCTGGATGTCCAACAACGGCTTTAGCTGGTGGGGATTGAACACCGTCGCGCGCGCTCTGGCGGATATTGGTCATCCCGAGGCGGAGGCCCTACAGGCCGAGGCGGCGGGCTATCGACGGGACATTCTCGAGGCCTTCGGGGAGGCAATGGTGCGTTCGCCCCTGGTGCCGGTGCGCGATGGCACATGGATTCCCCAAATCCCCTCCGAGGTTCATCGGCGCGGGCGCACGTTCGGCTGGATCACGGTCACGCTCGAAGGACCGATCTACTTTCTCCGGACCGGTCTGATGGCGCCCGACGATCCGATGGCGGTGCCGATCATGCAAGACTTCGAGGACAATCTCTATCTGTCCGAGCGATACGGTTACTCGTGGGAGAGCCATGGCGCTCAGTGGTTCAGTCGGGGCGGCATCTCGATGCAGCCGAACCTGCTCTGCTCGCCTCACCCGTATTTGTTGCGGGACGAGATCAAACATTTCCTGCGCGCCTACTTCAATGCGTTTGCGTCCTGTTATTATCCGGACACGCAGATGATGTGCGAGCATCCGTTGCCCGATCTCGGCGATTGGCGGGGCGACCACTACAAGGCAAGCGATGAATCCAACTCGACCTACTGGCTGCGACTGATGTTCATCGAAGACGACCGGGGCGACGGAGTTTTGCGGCTCGGGATGGCCCTGCCGCGCGCCTGGCTGGCCGACGGCCAAAAACCCGCCATCCAACGCGCCTCGACTCATTTCGGTCCGATGGCGCTGCGGTACGAATCGAGAGCCAACAACGGTTCGATCGCGGCGGTCGTCGAACCCCCGACACGCCGGGCCCCGGAACAGACCCTGATCCGGTTCCGTCATCCTGAGGCCAAGCCCATCCGACGCGTCGAGCTCGAGGGCCAGCCATGGGCAAAGTTCGATCCGGACAAAGAGTGGGTCGAGCTCCCGAAAGCGGAAGCGGGACGTCCGTTGACCGTCGTGGCCTTCTACTGAGCTCACCAGCCGGTTCATGGAGAGAGAGAGTCCTCCAGCAGCCCGCGGGTGCCCGTCGGCTCGTTGAATGCAGGCGCCAACGCGCGGTTGGGCCAGCCGGGGGGAATTGCTGTCGCGGAAGGTATCCACTCGACACTGGGCATTTGGGGCCGATAAGAAATGGGCGTGCAAGACCAAATCCAAAGCGTGCCGGTGAGAACACTGTCCCCCGGACTGCGGCGGTTCGTCTTCCTGACCGCTGCTGTGGGCGGGGCCGTGGTCCTGATCGTGGAGATACTGGGCGCGAAGATGCTGGCGCCGTATGTGGGGACATCGCACTTCGTGTGGACAGCGCAGATCGCGGTGACGCTTGTGGCGTTGGCGACAGGATATGCGGCAGGCGGTTGGCTGGCGGACCGCTCGCCGCGGCTCTATTGGGTATATTGGGCGCTTCTCATGGCGGCCGCCTGGCTGGGGGGCGCAGCGATTGTCTGCGAGCCGGTCGCGTTCTGGTGTTTGTCGTTCCGGCTGGCGGTCGGGTCGATGCTGGCAGCCGGGGTGCTCTTCTTCGTGCCGCTGGCTCTGCTGGCGACAATCGGTCCCTTCCTGGTTCGCGTGCTGACCGAGTCGGTGGCGAGCGTGGGCACGACGATGGGGCGGCTGACATCGGTCAGCACCTTGGGAAGTGTCGGCGGCGCGCTGCTGATCGGCTACGTCCTCCTTCCGTTGATGCCGAACTCGGTCACGATGTTCACGGCGGCAGGGGTCCTCATAGCGTTGAGCCTTGTATATTTTGCGGTCTGGTGTCGGTCGCAGGCAGCGCCAGCGGTGGTGGGCGGGGCGGTGGCCGCCTTGCTTGGGTATCTCGGGACGACTCAGGCGCCGTTCGCCAGGGTACCAGGGACGCATGAAGTCCACCGCCGCAACTCAAATTACGGGCTCATGCAGGTCTTGGATGATGCGGAGGGCACGCACCGTTACTACATGCACGACATGTTGAGGCAGAACGAATATCTGCTGCGCGAACGCCGCAGCGCGTCGTTCTACACTTACATGCTCCACAACCTGGCGCGGGCTTACTGTGGCCAAATCCGGGAAGTACTGTGCATCGGGCTGGGAATCGGGATGGTGCCGCGGCAGTTTGTGGAGGAGGGGGCACGAGTCGAAGTAGTCGAGATCAACCCGGCCGTTGTTTCAGTTGCACAGCAGTATTTCGATTTCCGACCCGATAGCGTGCACTTGTACCTGGGGGATGGCCGGTACTATCTGCGGGTGGGTACCAACCAATACGACGCGGTGGTGCTGGATGCCTTTTTGGGGGAGGCACCGCCGTCTCACCTGATGACGCGCGAGGCATTTCAGGACGTCCAGCGGCGGCTGCGCCCCGAGGGCGTTTTGGTCATCAATACCTTCTGTCATTTCGAGAGCGGAAGAGACTTCCTCGGGGCGTCGCTGGACCGGACTCTGAAGCAAGTGTTCCGCTCGGTGCGCATCCACGCTGCGGGCAGCGGCAACGTCTTCTTCGTGGCCTCCGACCAGGCGGACTTGGTCCTCCGTCACCCGCCCGACCTCGCCGCGGTTCCGGCTGACGTCCGACCGACGATGGAACGTATGCTGGCCAGGGCCAGTACGGTGGTCCCGGAACACGGGCGCGTGCTGACGGACGATTACAACCCGGTGGATGCGCGTGACGCAGCCAATCAGATGGATCTGCGCTGGCAGTTGGGCCTGAACTATCGGTGGCGGTTGAGAAGGGAATAACTCCCCCAACCATGCTGGAGGACTCCCGAAGTCTGACGGCTCCGTGAGCCTCTCAAGGCTCCAATTCGTGAACCGCTCGATATTCGAGGCCGTTGGCCGTCAGTTCTTCCGCCGGGGGCCGCGGGCGCGCGTGATGTCTCGCATGAACTTCACGCTGGCGGTGGTGTTCTCGTCCGATCCATGGCATTCGATCGAAACGACGCCGTCCCATTTGGTCTCCCGCAGGTAGTCCATGCAGCGTTTGATGTTCTCGGCGTTGCCGCCGCCGCCGACCGGGACGATAGAACTGCCGATGCCGGTTTCCTCGCCGCGGGCCGCTGCCGCCAGTTCGGCGCTGACGTCCTTGATATGGCAATGGACGATGTAGGAACGGAGCGTTCGGCAGTACTCGATCGGGTCATGGCCGGCGATGAACGTGTTGCCGGTATCGAAGTTGCATCGCAGCCACTCCGAGTCGAAGTGGTGGAACAAGCGCTGCATGAAATCGAGGTCGTTGGTATATGGCCCGTGCGGCTCGACGTTGATGACCACTCTGGAGTCCTCCGCCCAGGAGAGGCACTGGCGATAGTTGTCACAGGTGATCCGAAACACCTCCTTCCGGCTCAGCCCGGGCCGGTTGGGCGTAGGCTGGATCACGACGCGCCCATCCGACGGCGTGGTGGACTGGACTCAATCGGAAACCGGGGATCAGTGGCAGCAGGCGTGGTATTCGGAGGACGGGTTGCGTCAGGCAACCTCGACGGTGCAGCGCGCGATCATCGATGGATACGATCCTGCAAAGCCGATTCGTTTTCGGGCCCGGTCCCGCGCCATCACCACCTTCAAACCCTACAGCGTCGTGTTCGGCGCGCCGGTGCTCTCGCAGGATCGCCGCCTGCCTGCGCTGACCCGCCCCCGAGGGGGCGATATCCTTCCTGGTCTTCAACGATGTCCACAACCGCGTGCCCCTTTACCCCCTGCTCACGGGTCGAGCTGGCTCTTCCATTGACTTCGCGGTGTTCAACGGGGACGTGTTGAACGATCCGCAGACCGAGCGGGAGTTGACGGATCACCTGCTAGTACCGATGGCCTGGTTCGCCTCGCGCTCGATTCCTTGTTTCTTCCTGCGGGGCAACCACGAGACGCGCGGCGCGTTTGCGCGACGGCTCAAGGATTACGTACATCGAGGAACAGTTGGCCTGGCTGCGGCGTGAGATTGCCGGGGAGGCGTTCCAGCAGGCGACCTGGCGCTTGGTGGTGATGCACATCCCGCCGGACTGGCGCAAGGAGGAGTCTATGCTGTGGCACGGCGAACGCCGCGTGCGTGAACGGTTTGCCCTCTCCTCGATGCAGGCAGAATCACCGCGGTGATCAGCGGGCATACTGACACGGTGGACATCATCGAGCCCTGTCCTGACAAGAGTCGCGGCTTCCAATGGCCGGCGTTCATCGGCGGCGCCCCGTCCCTCCCCCAGGCGACGGTCTTCCGGGTGGACGCCGACGCGACGGCGCTCAAGATCACGCGATTCGCCAGCGATGGCACCGTCGGCGCCCAGCGAAGCTGGAGGATGACGGAGGGCGCACCCCGGTTCATTCGACCGTGATCCGCACGCAGTCGCTGGCCCCCCCGAGCGTGCTGCAAACGATCCGGTGCTGGCCCCGCTCGATCGGCCAGAACAGGGGTTGCCCGACACGCGATCTCCCGACCGGACGGTCGTCCACGAACCAGTGCAGCGGATCGCCCGCGCGGTCGGTGGCGGCGTCCAACGCGAGGCGCTGGGCGTCGACGTCGAGGTCCGGCACATGGCGGTAGGTGCAGCCGCGCGCGGGTGAGAGGATGCGCAACGAACCGGCGGACTCCGCCTCCGCCGGCGCCGCGCCGCGGTTCAGGAACGCCGCCACGGACGGAGGCCAGGCCGCTTCGGTTCCCTCGCGGTGCACCGGACAGAGCCCGTGCCGGGACACATGGGCGATGGCCCAGTCCTCGCCGCGAGATTCACAATGCGGTCCTGGCGCGCAGCCGCTCTCGGCGCACACGGCGCGCGTCACGATGCCCGCCGGACGGGCAAACCACGGCGCGCGGTTGTCCGGATAGAGCCGCCGCAGCAGGTCCCAGGCGATCGGGGTGGCGATCTTGCGCCCGACCAGAAGCTCAGAGGCGGATCCGTCCGAGTTGCCCGCCCAGACGGCAATGACGACTTCCGGATTCCAGGCAACCGTCCAGGCGTCGCGCAGGCCCGCGGAGGTCCCGGTCTTCCAGGCCATGCGCGGCAGGCGCACGTCGGCGGTGTGGCCCGTGGCGTCCATGGCGCGCTCCTCGCCGCCGAGCATCTCGCTGATCAGCCAGCAGGCCTCCGGCGAGAAGACCTGCCGCGTCGCCGGCGGGTTCGGGGACTCGACGAAGCGCACGGGAGCCCAACCGCCGCCCCGCGCCAGGCAGGCACAGGCGTTGGCGAGGTCGAGCAACCGCACCTCCGCATTGCCCAGCACCAGGCCGAGTCCATAGTGCGATGCCGGTTTGGAGATTGAGGACAACCCCAGGTCGCGGAGAATGGCGTGGAACCGCTCCTGCCCCACCCGCTGCTCGATGTCGATGGCCGGTAGATTCAGCGAGAGCACCAAGGCGTCGCGCACGCTCACCCGGCCCAGAAAATCGGGCGAGAAATTCCGCGGAGCGAAATCGCGGAAGCGGGCCGGCACATCCGCCAGGACCGTGGCGGGGGTAACGAGCCCGCGGTCGAGGGCGAGCGCATAGGCGAACGGCTTGAGCGTGGATCCCGCCGCGCGCCGCGCGACCGCGCCGTTGACCTGTCCCGCGCGGGGCCGGGCGTAGTCGGGCGAACCCACCAGGGCGCGCACCGCGCCGGTTTCGACCTCGATCACGACCACGGCTCCGCAGTCCACCGGACCGCCCTGCAGGGAGCGTCGCAGACTGCCTTCGGCCAGGCGCTGCAGATCGGCATCCAGGGTGGTGCGGACGACGGATCCGGAAGCGGGGCGCGCGGGCACCCCGACCAGGTCGCAGAAGTGGGGCGCGCTGAACGGATAAACTCCGGGGCGCACACAGATCGGTTGGGCGAGAGCCTCCGCCCGTTCCCGTGCGGTGATCATCCCGCAGGCGTGCATGCGCTCGAGGACCCAGGCTCGGCGTTCCTTCGCCCGCTCCGGATGTCGGTCGGGCCGCAAACGCGATGGGGATTGCGGCAGACCGGCAAGCAGGGCCGCCTCGGCAAGACACAGTTCATCGGCTCCTTTGTGAAAGTAGCGGCGGGCCGCGGCCTCGATACCGACGATGTTGCCGCCGAAGGGCGCGCGGTCGAGATAATGCGCCAGGATCTCCCGCTTGCCCAGGTGGCGCTCCATCTGCAGTGCGCGGAAGGCCTCGATCACCTTGGTTCGGAGCGTCCGCCGGCGCGGCTCGATCATCCGAATGACCTGCGTCGAGATCGTCGAGGCCCCCGAGAGGCGGCGTCCAGAAAACAGGTTTTGGGCCGCCGCGCGCGCGATCGCGAGCCCATCGACGCCGGGATGCGACCAGAACCGCCGATCCTCCGCGGCGACGATGGCCTTGACGATCCAGTGTTCGGGGGCGGGTGCGTAGCCCGGGCGTCCGTCGAGTCCACCCACGGCCAGACGCACCCGCAACGGCTCGCCTCCGCGGTCCGTCAGCACCACCGAGGGGGTGTAGCGTGTCAGTGCGTCCGTCGGAAATGGCGTCCAGCGCACCGCCGCTTCAAAAGCGGCGGCACAGGCGGCTCCGGCCAGGACCGTCCGCCACGCCCACGCGCGTTTCCCGCGGGGGCCGCATCGACGACGTGGTGTTGTTCCCGCCTGGTTCATGGAATCACGCGCACCTGACCGCCTGCGGCGACGCCCCGGATTTCCGGCTCGTACATTCCCGAGACGGTGACAGGAGGCAGCGCATAGAGACCCGGTGTCACGGCGCGCACGGCGTAGTGGAAGCGGGCGGTGTCCCGGATCGGCCCGGTGAACACGAGCATCCGGTCGTCGCGGACGTCGCGGTGCGAGTCGCCCTCCTCCTTCTGGTTGATCCAGTCGCATTGCTGCGAGGTGGCCAGGTGCGCGTTTTCGATCTCCCACCCGGCAGGCAGGAGATCTTCGATGACCAGTTGGTCGAGCCTGCGCCCCTTCGTGTCCACTGTGAATCGCACGACGATCAGCTCTCCCTGGGGGAGCTCCGCCGGATCGATCGGTTCCCCTTCTGGATCGAGGAACTCCCGCCGGATTGAAACTCCCTGTTCCAACGCCCCTTCGGGCGTGGCCGAGACCCCCTCGTGGCGGATCAGCAAATAGAGCGTGCCCGGACCATCGTTCTTCACGGTCACGGCGCCGCCCCGGCCGGGGCCGAGCGACCAGGCGACGTCGTTTGTGCCCGAGAATGCGCGCACCGAACCGTCCGGCAGCGCCAGGGTTCCGGCGAACGGCTGTTCGGCGGCGGGGAGATGTCGCGCCAGCTTGCCAAAGGCCAACAGTGCGAGGGCGTTGTCCTGCGTGTTGCCCCAGTGTCCGTCTCGCTGGCAATCGCGCAAGTGCTGCGCCAGCCGCGTCACGGCCTCATGTTGCGGATTCACCTCGATCCAGGCGGCAAGCAGCAGCGCGGCGTCGCGCACATCGCTGTCCAGCAGCCGGCCCGGCACGCGCGCCCGCGCCGCCGGCAGGCCCAACGATTCAATCAGCGGGAGGGCCCGACGCGGCTCTCCGGCGAGGATCATCGCGGCGGCAAGGTGAGCGCGGGCCGCCAAATTCAGGCGAGCGGACTGCTCGTTCAGGCGGGCATTCCAGCCTGCATTCGCGCGTCCGGCGAGAGCGAGGATATGGCATTGGTAGGCGCGGTCCTGCATCGCGACAGTCCAGTCAGTTTCGGTTGCCGCGCTGGACACCGGCGAATCGAGGCAACCCCGCACCCAGGCCAACGCCAGGTCGAGGCGATCGGCAGGCACCCGGAAACCGGTCGCCTTCGCTTCGACCAGGAAATGTGTGGCATACAGAGAAGCCTCCGGCGCCACACTGCGCGAGAACGGCCACGGCGCGAAGCCGCCGTCCTCCTGTTGCATTGAAAGCACGCGCGCAATCGCCCCGGGCACCCAGGCCGACACGTCGCCAATCGACCGGTCCGAAGGCAACAGGCGCGTCGCCCACCCGGCTGCGTACAGCAGCGGGAAGGCGCCCGACACCGTCTGTTCGAGACAACCGTACGGATAGTGCACCACGTGATCGAGCGCACGGCCCATCTGCAGAGACGGGAGTGCCGAGAGCACACCCGAGACCGACAGCGACGCCTCGATCCAGTCTTCCGGCGCGGCCACGGTTGCGCTTTCACCGGCCGCCAGCACACGGTTCACGGCCTTGACGCGGCTGCCTGCAGGCGGACGCACCGCCAGCTCGATTGTGTCCCGAAACGACTCATCGCCGGCGTCGACCTCGATCGTGCAGAGCGCCTTGCCCGGTCCTGGTCCCGCCGTCAGCGGCAGCGGCGCCTGGACCGAGCCGCCCGCGGGGATTTCGATCCTTTGCTCCGCCCGGTCGGTTCGCAACGGGCCGCCGCAGGTCGCGCGCAGCGTTGCGGTGAGAGGTTCCCCGCTCTCGTTGTGAAGCGAAACCGACGCCGCGCACGCATCGCCAATGGCCAAGAACCGTGGCAGTGCGGGATCCACGACCAGGTTGCGTTTGACCCGCACGGGGAGCGCGGTCGAACCGGTTTGGGCCTCATTGTAAGCCACGGCCATCAACCGCAGCTCCCCGCCAAACTCGGGCAGATCCAGTTGGAAGCGGGCCTGCCCATCGGCATCCAGTGGCAAAGCAGCCAGCCACATCGCCACCGGCTTGAACCGATTGGCCTGAATCGGGTTGAGCCGTCGCCGCAGGAGGCTTCCAGCGTCGCCGCCCGGCGCAGCCGCCTTTTCGACCTCGTCGCCAATCAGTGGCATCAGCTCGCTGTAAAGATCGAAGGCGTCCACGCCCAGCGCCCGCCGCGCGCCAAAGACCTTCGCGGGATCGGGCGTCTCGAACTCCGTCAACAGGCAGATGGCTTCGTCGACCGCCAACACCGTCACCGCGCCTCGCGCGGGCTTGCCGTCTTCAGCGCGCACGGTCACGGTGCCGTGGTACTGGGTCCGGGGGCGCGCCGTAGCCGGCCCGTCCAAGCGGAGATCGAGTCCGTGGCCTGGGCGATCCACCGGCAGTGCAATCGCCCCCAGCGCACGATGCGCGCTCCAGACCGCCTCGGGGCGCGCGGGGCGAATGAGCGTCAACGTGCAATACAGATTGGGGGAATCGTCCGCGTCCACACGCACTTCGAGCTCGGCGGTGTTCTTGTCCAGCATCACACGGCGCGCTTCGCGCACGCGATCCGTCTCCACCGTCAGCAACGCCGAACCGGCGAAAGGCGCGCGCACCTGCAGGCGCGCCACGTCCCCGGGGCGGTAACGTTCCTTGTCCCACGACAGTTCGACGCGGCCTGGCCGCTCGCGGCTCCACGCGAGCCAGCGGGAATCCGTTGCACCGGCGGCGAACGAGAGGCTGCTCGAGGCGCCCGAGGCGGGATCGGACGCCGACAGCAAGTATTCCCCCGCGCTGTCGACCGCGAAGGCCCAGTCGCTCGGGGTGCCGCCTGCTCCCAGTGTGTCCTGGCGGATGACGACGGCCTGGCGTTCCGACTGCCACTCATAACGGCCCTGGCTGTTCTTCCGCAGCACCGAGTTCCACGTCACCCGCGACAGCGTGAGGACCAGCGGCTTGCCCGCTGCCATCGGCGTTCCGTCGGGCGCCACCTCGACCACCGCCACCCGCTGCGTCTCGCCTGCGCGGACCGCGCCCTCCCAGGCCTGTTTGAGCCCGACGTAGAAGGGATAGACATCCAGCCGCGTCCCGCCGTAGGCCGACACAGCCCGTCCGTTCGGTTCCATCACGGTCGCCCCCAGCACCACGCGCAGGCTTGCCGGCGGGCGCCAGGCCCGCAGGCTTTCCACCTCGAACCCGCATCGGCCCTGCGCGTCGAGCCAACCCGCTCCCAGCTTCTGGTGGACGGGCGCAAACTCCTTCTCGCTGTCGCCAAACCACCATCCGGGCCAGTCGGGCGAAGCGAAGGGCGCCGGGTTGATGGTGGCGGCTCCGGTCACCCGTAATCCGTGAGCCGCGCGTCCGAACAAGTAGGCGGCGCGGACGCCGAAGCTGAGCGTGTCACCCGCCTGGGCCGGTCCGTTGGGCGCTTCGACGTCGACTCGGATCCGTGGCGGCACGAAATCCTCGAGTGCCACCGAGGTTTCGCCCAGCACCGTGAATGTGCCCGGCATGGCCAGTTCCACGTGGTAACGGCCCGTCGGCAGGAACTCAGGCAGCCTGACCTCTGTCCGCGCGGATCCGTACTCATCGAGTCCGACCGGGACATCCTGGAAGACGCGCCCGTCGGGCCTCCGGACGCGCAACAGCGCGGGGAAAGGCTCCGGTGCACGGCTCCGCGAGTCACGGACCATGGCTTGGAGGAACATCGTCTCGCCCGGACGGTACACGCCTCGATCGCTGAATACGGCCGCTTCCACCTCGCCTGGCGCCAGGTAACGCGCTCCTGAAAGGCCCTCGCCCTGATCGACCTTCGTCCCGGCCAGATCGAGATAGGACAGGTCGCCGTCGAGCGCCGCCGTGATCACGAACGGTTCCGTCCCGTCGTCTGCCGGCCACTCGAACCGCGCCAACCCGTGTGCGTCGGTCGTGCCGCGGGCCAGGGCCTGATTGTTCCGGGCCAAAACCTGGACCGCGGCCCCCGCCGCGGGCTCCGCCGTCCGCAGCGAATTCACCCACACCAGCACCCCGCCCCGGAACGTCCGCGCGGCGATGCCCAAATCCGTGACGACCAGAAGCCGGCCGTCACCATTGGCCTGCGGACCGCCGACCTCGATCCAGTAGACGCCGCGCGGTTCCGCGCCCGCCAGGGCGCGCAGGTCCACCGCCGCACGCACCGTCGCGCCGTGCGTCGAGGCCGGCAACGCGTTGGTCGCGGCCCGCCGGGGGCCAGCCAAGTCAGCCGTCAGGGAGCCCCAATAGGAATCCGACTCGCGACGGGCCAGTTCGACCAGATTGTTTTCGAACACCGGCATCAACGCCACGACCATCTCTTTCAGGTTGACGGCCCGAACCGGCACGCTCAGCGCGCCGCCCGGTGCCAGGTACCGCCCCGGTTCGTCCAGTCGCACCGCCGGTGAGGGCACGGGAAACTGCACCACCCGCCTGACCGTCTCCGGCAGGCTCGACCCGTTGGCCGCCGGCAGCCCCGACCGGAGAGTGACGGTGTAGATGCCGCCTGGGACGAAATCGCCTCGCAACAGGAAGCGTTTGCCCTGCCACGACTCGACCGCCTCGATCGTGTAGGCCGCCGCCGGCTCGATCAGGATGAATTCCTTTGCCTGGCTCGCCTCCGGAAACGCGGTGAACTTCAGGTCGAGCGACGGCGATTCGAACGAGGGGCATTCCGCAGCGACGCCCCGCAGCAGCATCTTCACCTCCATCGTCAGGACCCCGCGCTCCTCGCGGTCCAATGGTTTCGCGTCCGATGCCGAGGGCAAGCCCGGGGCGAGATGGTATTCGAGTTTCTCCGCCAGCACCGGCTGCGTCTCGACCATCGCCGTGTTCGGCCCCATTGCCCCCGCCAGCCGATACTCGACATCGCCCTGTCCCTCGGCCGAAAGATGCAAATGGCGTGTCAACTGTTCCCGCTCGGGCGTCTCGTTGAACTCGAATACCAACGTCACCGCCCGATCTGGCGACACGTCCGCCTGCTCCACCTTGAGGAGACGCAGAACCTTGTCCGCCGGCCTGGCGATTTCCTCGAGGCGAACCGGCTCCGGCCCCGGCGCCGGCTCACCCCGCGACGGCGACTGCGTGGTCCACTTCCACACCCCGTAGGCGTTCACCAACAGGAACGCCAGTCCGAGCGCAAACCAGCGTCCCGACCCACGGCACGAGGACGCCGGGGCGGCGGGGGCCGGCGCGCCGGCTGACGCCTCCTCCGCGAACGATTCCGGCGGATCCATCTCGGCCAGGATCCGCTCGATGGCATCGAGGCTCGCTTCGCCTTCCGCCTCCGCGCGCCGCATCGCTTCGGCGATATGGTCCCGCAGACCCGACAGGACCTCCCGGCGCGCCGCTGCCGGACGGTGCGCCAGATGCCTCTCAACGGCGGCGAGATACGCCTCGACGCTCCGTGCGGACGCCTCGTTCCACTTCATGATTCCGCTTCCTTCCCCTGGTCGGATTTCAATCGCTCCAATGCGTGTGTCAACATGGGCCAGTACGCGTTCATCTCCGCCAGGCGCACCTTGCCTCGCGGCGTCAGCGCGAAATAGCGGCGCGGCGGCCCGGCATCCGAACGCACGTCCCGCGACTTGAGATATCCGTCGTCGCGCAGCCGACCCAGGATCGGATAGACCGTGCTCTCCGAGACCGAGAGATCCTCGATGCGTTTGAGCGCCTGGACGATTTCGTACCCGTAGTTCTCCCCCCGCCGCAGCACGAGCAGGAGGCAGTACTCGATCAGCCCCTTGCGCAACTGGGTGATCCAGCCCTCGATCATGAGCTACTCCGTATCACATATTACGCAATACATAATAGAGGCCGGCCCGTCAATCCTCATCGAGCCCGCATGGGGTCCGCGTCCTGGACGTCTCCGGCTTCGCGGTCGTCACAACTCGATGAAACATGCGGGCGGAGCCTTGCTCGAGGTGCGGTTCACAAGAGAACAGGCGGCTTCCCCTCTGGCTGTGAAGAAGGGTACGCTGGCCTGATGAATGGTCTGACGGCGCGGTTGATGGTGTTCACGAGCGGGTTCATTGTCATGGTTCTCGAGATCGTGGGCGCTCGTTTCCTGGGCAGGGATTTCGGCGGTTCATTCTTTGTGTGGGTCAGCCAGATCGGGGTCATCCTGATCGCCCTGGCCGCGGGCTCGTACCTCGGCGGCGCGTGGGCGGACCGGGCGCAGCGGCTGCGTCCGATCGGCGTCTGCCTGCTGGTCGCGGGCCTTTTCACGGCGCTCCAGCCCGAGTTGGCTCCGCCCCTGATCGTGTCGATCGTCGCGCGACATCCCGCGGACGCCCCCATTCCGATGGTGTGGCAGAAGTTGGATCCGGTCCTGGGCAGCGCGGTGGTGTTTCTCCTGCCGGCGCTGGCCCTGGCCACCCTGCCGCCGTACCTGATCCGGTGGTCGACTGGCAGTCTGGGCCGGCTCGGACGCTCCAGCGCGGCGATTGTCGCGTCCAACACGCTGGGCGGAATTGCCGGCGTGTTCGTAACGGGTTATGTGTTGCTGGACGTGATGCGGATATCCAGCATCTTCCGGCTGATGGGCGCGTTGATCGCACTGCTCGCCCTTTGTTGTCTATGCGCGGATCGCCTTGGGCCAATGGGGGGGCGGAACCTGGCCCCGTTGCCGGCTGCTGCCGGCGCTTCCACGGATTGCTCATGACACTGCGAAAACAGGGCGTGTTGGCGGCTCTTGCTCTGGGGTTTCTCGCAGCCCGGGAAACCATCGCCGGCGGCGGAACGGTCGTGTTCGAAACCACGTCGGTCTACCACCATATTCGCGTGGTCGAGGCGGGGGAATACCGCTCCCTCCTGTTCGACAGCTCTGAGCAGTCGCGGATTGCGCTGGCCGACCCGGAGGCTGGCCGTTTCGAGTACATTGATTATTTCTTCATGCCGTGGCTTTGGAACGTGGCGATGACCAACGTCCTGATGATCGGCCTGGGCGGCGGTAGCGCGCAGCAGGCTTACGCGCGTTATTGCCCCGGGGTAACGGTCGAGACGGTCGAGCTCGACCCCGCCGTGCTGAAGGTGGCGGAGGACTATTTCGGGTTCCGCCAATCGCCGCGGCAGCGCGTCGTCATTTCGGACGGCAGGATGTTTCTCCAGCGCAGCCGGCGGCAGTACGACGCGGTGCTCGTCGACGCCTATGTCGAGGGGCGTTATGGCGCCTCGATCCCATATCACCTCGCCACGCAAGAGTTCTTCCGGCTTGTCAGCGACCGGCTCGCCACCAACGGCGTCGTGGCCTACAACTGCATCGGCGTGTTACAGAACGACAAGGCGGATTTGGTCGGGGCGCTCCATCGGACAATGAAATCCGTG
>ERZ795055.2448-NODE-2448-length-14052-cov-7.971565_pt1 | contig 14052 bp, 9 predicted proteins | sample MGYA00375139_ERZ795055 | MGnify/ENA primary metagenome ERZ795055 (study PRJEB30184, sample SAMN05720283) | anaerobic digester metagenome | isolation source: active sludge of municipal wastewater-treating anaerobic digesters | place: USA | collected 2015-01-23 ...
ATCACTGCCCGGAGCCCGGGAACCTTCCCTGCAGTACCAGATAACCGGCAATCCCGAGGAAGATAACTCCCACCAGAGGTACCACGTTATGCATCAGAAGGGTGGCAGCCCAGGCCAGCATCCCCGTGAAGATGCTCACGGCCGATGACGGAGGCTGATCCCTGATCAGGGCAGCAGAAGGAAGCGGTAGCGGTGTCCCTGCGGGTGTTGGTGACGGAACAGCGCGGGGCTCCCTGAAGAGGGCAACAACACAGAGGTGGGATATATCTGCCGTCACGGTCCCTGTTGTTGCGGTGAAGGTTGTGGGAAGGTCCTGCCAGGTACCGGACTTCCCGTCAAACCACTTAACCGTATAGTCCTGTCCCCACTCCGCCTGGGGTACCGTAAACGAGAGGGAGATCGGGGGCGAGAATGTTGCACCATCCGGCCCGATCCCGTAGGCCATACCGGCAAACGAGTATGAGGAACCGGCGGGGACCGGCGGGAAACTGCCTGCGGGCAGGGCTTTTATCGTGATATCGGGGAGAGGATTACCGGCCGCATCCTTTGCCACGACACCCTCTTTGACCATGAGGACGGCACGGCCGTCTGTTGAGGCGAGCCGGGTTGCCTGGGAGACCAGGCCATTGGCATTGGTATAGATCTTTGCCTTCTTACCAAGGTCTTCAGTTGGCCGGGCGGTCGGCGTACTGGTGGGTATGGCTGTCTTCACGGCAACTTTCACGGTCCCGGCCCCTCCACCTCCTCCGCCGGAACTGTCGCTGTCCGAGTCTGAAGAGGGATTGGTATTGGTCTGTGAAGGCGGGCTGACGATCTGCGTAGCGGAAAGGGTGATCAGCTGGAGAGGGTTTCCGGAGCCTTGGAGCTGCGAAAGACCAAATGTGGATAATCCCCGTGGAGAATCCGCTTCAAAATAATCAAGGTTTGTTGCCGTGTCGTTATACAGGAACCGGGTCGGAAGAACCTGACCGTACCCGTCATCACCGATCCTGACAAGGAATGTCTGATTCCTGCCCTCATGATTTGCCACCCATGTGGAATTGACACTCACATACAGTTTCGCCGGACCGCTGGGCGAGAATTGGGTCAATGTATTCTTTATCGTGTATGAGATATCAAGAACGTGTGACCACCCGCTCCCCTGGGATATGTTCCGGAATTCTGTGAGTTCCATCGGGAGAGCACCCTCCCAGATCTTGGTATTTATTGTGCCTCCCACGGGATAGGCCGGCAGATCCAGTATGTACGAGACCGAACTCTGCGATCCTGTCGCTGCAGAAAAACCGGATGGATTTTTCTCAGTGGACTGGAGGATAACTCCGGAAAGATTGCCCATGATAGTCTCATTCCCGAAATTATGGAACCCGATGCCATCGCTGGATCGAAACGTGATGTTCTGCCAGCCATAATCAGGAAGCGGAGGGGAGATGAGAACAGAGGGAACGGGCTGGGAATATCCCGGCAGGGTTGTACCGTTGTACACGAGGAATTGCCCGCTGAACCGGTTCACGACAAAGAATCCTTCGATAGCTGTATTGGCATTCTCATTGGCACCAGTCAGTGCATGGATGATTGTCGTGGTATGCGAATGCCCCCACTCATTTTCATCCTCAAGACGAACCGTATAAGTACCTCCACTTGTAAAGGTATGGGTTGCTGGGTTCGTTTCAGCATAGAGACCATCGCCAAATGACCAGTTCCATGATGTTGCGGCTGCGGAAGTGTCAGTAAACGTAACTGTCAGGGGAACCATCCCGGAGAGTGTGCTCGCAGAAATGCCTGAAACCGGAGCCGCACCCGCCGTGATGCGGTAGCCGGGACCAATGTCCGTTGAATTCCGGCATACGTGGTTATCGACAGTCAGGATGACATCAAAATTCCCGGGCCGTTCGTACGTCCAGACAGGATTCTGGATGGTGGAATGATTGCCTTCCCCGAAATCCCAGTTCCAGTGAGATATGGGGTTCCCTGCCGGGTTGGCTGATGTGTCGGTGAAGGAAACAGTGAAGGGAACCGCACCGCTCTGTGACGGTTGGATAGTGAAACTGGCAACCGGGCAGGTCTCCTCACTGCCGATGGAAAACAGGTTCACCATGTTTCTTGCCCCATCCGATTCCCACCATACAATACGATCGCCAGATATCCGCAGATTGTCCTTAACTGTTGCGCCATACGTGAGAGTGATCTGAGTTTCTGATTCTGGTATAGCGGTATCGTTCAGGAATATATCTCCATTTTCTATCCAGACTACCCGGGTGCTATCAGTTTCCGGAAACATATGATCGTTGTCATCAGGGGTGATATCGACGATCTCTCCTGTTGTGATATCCTCCCGGTATATACGGAAAAACGTCAGGTCCTGATGATTGTCCGCCCAGACAAGGTACGTATTTCTGATGGAAGGTCTTGCCTGGTCTGCGTCAGAACCCAACAAGACCGGCTGGAACGGGGTCCGGTTTCCGGCATAATCATACATTTCGATTGTCCGAGGCCAGAATGTGTTATTTTCCCAGACAATGATGTTGCCGGAAACACGGGGAAGCAGCTGGTCCCCCTCAGCACTGCTCACCTGCGTTTCCGTTCCCGCGGAGATGGAATAGAGGTAAATATCCGCATTTACCCCGTTGCGCCGGTCCTGCCAGACAACGATATCACCGTCAATGGAAGGATCGGTCTGGTCCCCCGTAGTATTTGCAATACGGGTACTGATACCAGTATCGAGATCGTACAAGACGATGTCATACCCGTTCCCGGCTCCTGAAAAAAGAGTGTCCTGCCAGACAACGAAATGACCTGATATCGCGGGTTTTTCCTCGAGACCCGTACTCTTCGTCAGCTGCCGCTCAATACCGGTTGCGATATCGTACAGGTAGATATTGTTAACCCCGGTACGATCGTCGCGCCAGACAACAGAATTCCCGGATAGTGCAGGTTCGAAGGGGTAGGCTGTTGGGATCCCGACAGATATTTTTGTGAGGGTCCCTGTCAGCGGCGCACCGAATACAAACGGAACAGAAATAAAAAACAGGATCAGAAACGCGACGAGTATTATCTGAAATCTCTGTTGTCTTGGCATACCATCACCAGAATATCCTTTTTCTCTGCATGAGTCTGTTCTTATTGCCTCAAGGTGACCGGATTTTAATAATAAAAAAAATATCCTGTCATATTGCAGTAGTACATCCGAATGCCTCAAAGTATCGCATAAAGGTGAGGCTCTTCAGACCGAAGATTCCTTCACCTCCAGTATTGTCGATATTTAAGGGACTCGGGAGACTATCTGGGAGCGGGGCGAGACTGGGTCGAAGGGTCGCACTGAACGATACCGAGTCGCCGGCAAATCCCCAGGGGTTCCGGAGAACAACATATTGTACACCATTCTTCTCGAAGAGGCCCAGTAAGGAGAAGGCATGGTTTGCAGGAAGGCCGGCACAATTGTACGTAACCGGGTCTCCGTATTTGTAAGGATCTACATTTCTGTTAGCAAGTGCGGGTACGGACCCTGCCGTGGTATAGGTATATGCTACTGCGGGTTTTCTTGTGTATAAAATTACACCATTTGGAGCCAGAGCCAGATTATTACAGGCTGTGGTGCGGATCTTGGTAATAATTCCTGCATTATTGTCTGCAGCACCATTGGTACCGAAGTAATCCTTGGTATATCCTGAGGTCGCAGTGGTCACAGCATTTCCGGTAATGTCCATGAGCGCCCCGAATGCACCTTTATAGTTGATAGCGTTATAATTCGGATTATTGTTCTGGACAAACGGCGGGGTCCTGTTCTGTTCGTAGTACGCAGCAAAACATTTTTCATAAAATGATACCCACGCTTCATAAAACGTGGGTTTGCTCCTCTTCTGATTCACCCGGCCGTAATAGGGTCTGGTGCTATTCTTCGTGGTGTAAAATGCCATGTCAGTTGTAATCTCTTTTTTTGTTGCCCAGGATGGAGGGGGAGGACATACATAAATGGGAGGAGCTCGCACCAGTTTTTTTATCGCGGGAGGGAATAGTGTTTCAACAAGGGCAATCGATGAAAGAGCAGAGATCAGCCAGCAATCTGCAACACAACCCTGCACCGGATCGTCAAACTCAAGACCATTGTTCTTCAAGCCTGCACTTGTATCCCGGTACTGGGTCTGCTTTCCATTGATTGTTGTCGACTGCTCATTACTTTTTACCAGATTCTGGCATTCCGCTGGAGGAGCCCCGGGCCCCGATGGTGGCTCCTTTTTTAATTTTCCCGATGTTTCTGCATAATGTCCTTTATCCGGATGGAGCTCAGCAAGGCGGGCAGTTTCCCCGTAGAGTCCATAATAGACCGGAGAACCGTACTCGGGATCAAACATATTCTCGTATTCCAATTCCTTAAAGGCCTGCTTCAGCAGTATCCGTAAATTCGGTCCCAGATAATCTACCAGATTTGATTCATTCATCGAATCGAGCTTATTTCTCACGAGCATCATGGGATTCCTTGCACCGATATTTTCCCTGCCCTCTTCCAGAATTTCAAACTGATTTTTAACTATGTCAGGATCGGGCAACTCTCTCGATGTCGTCTCCAATACCTTTCCAACCTTTTTTTTGCTAGTCGGAGACATCTTCATGCGTTTCGGGTCAGCCATCACCACACCTCAGAATGCATGAATAGTGCCATTGCGATATAATAAAGATTTGTATATCCAAAAAAACAGAAAACTCAGAATAACCGGTTGATACAGGGCTGAGTTTTTATTTTACTCTTTAAAAAAACCCTTTTTCACGGTGAAAAATCCCCTTATGCCACACCTCTCCCTTAGGGAGACCACACATAGGATGATGGAACGCAATCTGTTTCAGGTTCATTATTGTCATCGGAATGTGTAAGGTACGTTGTAATGGAGGCAACGCGTAAGCGGAACTCCCAACAATGTTATCCTTATCCTTATGGATTCTTACGAACAATTTTCCCTTTCAATGCAATTATTTGGCATCAATTCTGAAATTTTACGAGAAGTTTGGCTTTGTAGCAAACCTCTTTTTCTCCAAATGATCGACCCCCCCCTCCTTGCGCCATCCCTGCACCCATTAGCGGCGGGGGCGCATTGCAAGAGGATTGTCGTTTTTTCTTACGGATTATCGCAAAAAACCTTTAATGTGATTATCGCAATGCGGGGGCTGCCACAGCGGCTGGGGCAGAGCGTGAGCAGAGCTCCCGGGAGCGCCTATCCGATGATTTCTACACAGCTAGAATTTTTTTAAAAAAAAACAGCCTTTCACTTCCTCGGGATTGATAAGAAAGAAATCACGCCGGTTCCTCGGGCATGTTCCTCGCAAGGTACCACGCATGCACCGCGAGCAGGAAATAGAGGGGGAACAGGACGAGGTAGGTATTGGTCTCTCCCTCTGCCTTGAACATCCAGACCGTGACCGTGATGTCGATCTGGAAGATCATGATTCCCCACCATTTGCCGAGATACCCGTAGCCCAGGCCCGGGAGCATGAAGTTGAGAAAACCGGCAATCAGCGGGTTTTTCTTAATGCGCGGCCTCTGGTATACGCCGCGGGGAAGGTAGATCGGAGGGACACCGCATTTCCGGGAGGCAAGGACTGCTTCCCACCGCACCTCCCGGTCCGCGTCGCTCAGTGACCGGATGAGGGCCGGGCCGGCATCCCGTTCACCGATATCGCCAAGTGCCCGGACCGCACGGACCCTTACGTCACGGTCGGTATCACGGAGGAGGTTTTGGAGAGGGGCAAGGGCAGATGCCTTCAGGGCCCGGAGCTTGTCCCAGTCCTGCAGGGCCGCGTAATACCATGCCCATCCGGTTTCATGGGACGGGGTGTATCCGTTTTTCGCAAGCGAGATGGCCGAGCCGTGCCGTACGTATTTATCCGGGTCCTCAAGGCCGGCGAGGAGCGGCTCCACCGCTTCAGGGCTGCCCATCTCACCGAGCGCGATTGCCGCCTGCCAGCGGACCTCGCTGCCGGGATCGTTCATCATGGCAGAGAGGGCCGGTACCGCGCCTGCATCCCTGATCTCTGCCAGGGCCCCGATGGCACCAAGCCGGAGGTAGCGGTTTTTTTTCTTCAGGGCAAGGAGAAGCGGGCTGACCGCTTCCGGTCCGATATCCCCCAGTGCATGAATTGCAGCCGTCTGGATCGAAGGGTCCCGGAACGAGAGCGCCCGGATAAGGGCGGGAATATCCCGTTTTTTTGTGAGCGCATCGACATCGGGTTTTTTTCGCGGGATCAGATCGAGCAGCATCAGCATACCATCCTAGAAGTCAGACATCCGTTCGGCAAGGTAATAGGTGTGGATTCCCAGGACTGCCGTGACCGGGTAGGCAATGAGATAGGGAAGGAACGGACCCAGGGCGAGCTGGGCAAGCACAAGAACTGACATATAGGTCATAAAGACCGGAAATCCCCACCATTTGCCCAGATAATTGTACCCGATGCCAAGGAAAAGGAAATTCAGGAGTGCCGCTGCCGCCGGGTCAGGGCCGGTCCGTTCGCGTCCTGCAACCATCAGTGGCAGGTCATGGGAGGGAAGCCCGCAGTTCATGGATGCGAGGACTGCTCTCCAGCGGACACGCGGGTCGCGGTCTCTCAGCGCATTCCGGCAGGCAGCCTGTGCATGCCGATCGCCGATCTGCCCGAGAACGGATGCTATTGCTTCACGGGTTGCCGGGTCCCTGTCGCGGGATAGCTCATGAAGGTACGGGATTGCCGCAGCACCGAGCTTCCGGACCTGTTCCCAGTCCTGGCGTGCAATCAGCAGGTACGCGTTCTCGGCAGTGTCCCCCGGTTCCCAGCCAAGCCTGCCAAGCGTAATTGCCGCCCCGAACCGCAGATAACGGTCGGGCTCCCGCAGGACCGGTACGACAGAAGGCACGGCTTCGGCAGAGCCCATTTCGCCTAAGGCAATAACCGCAGCCCAACGAACTTCAAGCGACCTGTCGTGGTCGAGGACAGTTACGAGGGGGGAGAGGGCGTCGGGATCCCGGATCATCCCCAGCGCCTCGGTAACTCCAAGCCGCACGGGCACGGAAGGGGATCGCAGGGCTTCAAGAAGCAGGGGTACTGCCATCTTTCCGCAGGTCCCGAGCGCTTCCGCAGCCTGCCACTGTATACGGGGGTCCGTGCTGTTGAGGAGACGGATCAAAGACCGGGTCTCACCAGCCTCTTTCAATCTCCCGATATCTGAGACGGGTAAACCAGGACCAGAGGTTCGACTCATGGAAGATCCCTTTAGAGCTCTTTTCTGAATATACCGCAATGACAAATATCAATCTTATGGAATAATACCGAAGAAACAGGGAATATAAAAAAAACACCAGAAAAGAGGAGATTTTTTGGGAACGGCATCTACGTGATGGAAAATCCCCCGCCCTTTGTCCCGTAGGAACCCTCAGGGTTGGAAACGATGATATCATAGGTCCCGAACGAGCCTGCCGGGATATTGAAGAGAACCCGCAGCTTGTTCTCATTGTCAAAAATGACAGAGCGGGCCTCAATATCCGGTTTACCGGACACCGATTTGAGTGTCACCCGGGCACCGGGCTGGAAATTCGAACCGGTAACCGTAATTTCTGGAGACGGGCCCACAAACGCGAACCCGGGGTCAATGGATGTTACAGCAACCTTGTGAATGGTGAAATAACCCTTCAGGGTTCCGGACAACCCGTTCGGGTTCGTCACGGTCAGGTCCCAGGTCCCGGTCTTGGCATTGGACGGGATAGCAAACGAACACGTTATGGATGTTGGCGACACGACATTCACCATCGTCGCTATCATATCAACGCTGTCGTTGCGGGAGAGGGTCACGTTTGCTCCGGCAAGGAAATTTTTCCCGGCCAGATCGCTCAGAACCACCGAAGTCCCGGCATACCCTTTGTCCGGAATACTCCGCTCGGGACTGGGTTGTATGGTTGAAAAATCAGGGTTCGGGACTGTCTTTGATGGGAACGGCATCCGGGTCGTTACCACGCGCGTAACGATTGCGGTGGGTACCACAGGGACTGATGAGGGGAGCATAGTTCCGGCATTCACCATATGTCCGGTTTCCAGCACGGAGCGGCTGGTCTTCTGGGTACGGTTGCTTGTCCGATATCCCCATTCGCCGTCAGGATTCGGGTAGATCGGGGCAAGTTCATAGGTATCTGATTCAGGATTATAGCCGATGACCAGCCATGCGGTTTCAACGTCGGATGACTGGTTCCTGACGATATCCCCGGCAGAAAACTTTCCTTGGATAGCTGGTGTGGTAATGGTTGTATCGGGTTGGACAGTCTGTTCTGTTGTCGTTTCGGATGATGTGCATCCGGTAAGAAGGATGGACGCAACAAGAAGGAGAACCACGCCAGGCACAAAGACAGGGGTTCTGTGCATAATGATTATTGTATCGGTTCCCTTTTAAAAAAACCGATTCCCGCTCCGATGCATCTGTGTCATGCGGTTGCCCCGTGAACATTTTTTTTCACGAGGGTCCCTCGTCATAGGGGATCATTGTATGGATCCTTTTTCAACACTTGAATAATGCAGGCAGGTATTCCTGAATTGGGAGTATGGAAGGATGAAAGTACTCAGCCCGACCCGGTAAAAAATCATTGAGAGCACCCGGTTATCTTTTTTGCCCGGCTGTTTCTGTTCTTCCGGGATTTCCTTGCTTCATCGGATATCACGTTTTTAGGTATCCTTCGCCCCATTGTTCCGCTCCTCGCAGGTCTGGAGATCGATTGCAGCACCGCACCTGGGGCAGGAAAAACATTTTTACCGTGTTATGGTCGGCGTTTCCGGTCAAATCTCTCAGCAAATCCAAAGGCATGGAAACACCGGTGTTCAAAACATCTCCCTTTGAGACCTGGAGATTCCACGCAGCAGGTAACCCCCTGTTTTTTCTCCGGGCTCCCTTTCCATGGGTTTTTTTAGGTTTTCACCATTTTCGCTGCGAAAAAATCCCTGAAACCGGGTTTTAATAACGGTTATCCCCGTTCCCGTTCATGCCTTGAAAATCCACCGTGTGGTGATGGCTTTGTTCGGACAGAAGTCATTGCACTTGAAACAGTTGCAGCAGAGATGGCTGTTCCACGGATATACCACACCATCTTTTTTCACGAATACACCCATGGAACACATATCGATACAGATGCAGGAAGTATTGCAGCGGTCCGGATCAAGATACACTTCAAAGAGAACGTTTGTTGAATAACTGGTTTCCATGGTTTTGCCCACAGTCCTGGCCGGAAACCGGCCACCCAAAGTGCGTCTGCCCTATGTACCGTTATGGGTTATCCGTGAGGTGTATAATACCGGGAAGGGGATTCACTCGGTGAAATTGTTTTCCAATATTATATACATATAACTATCGGGATAACCCCGGAAAATCGATCTCTGTAAGAGTCAGAATAGCAATGTGACCGTGGAGGGAATTGCCGGGACCGGCTGTACTGGTAAGAAATAACACCGGTACATCTGCTGCCACCCTGATGTATGTAATGCAGGCGGGTTTTTTTATCCGCCAATACCGGCGTATGCAACTATCTATTATTGTCCACTTTTGTCATCTTTGCAGGGAATATTTTGTGTACCAGGTACCGAGAATGCCCGGGAGCAACCGTTCATATTCCTGAAAGATAAAAAAATAGAAAAAATTGTCAGCGCCTGAACTGCAATCAGAACCGGTAACGCTTCCGTTCATAGAGAAAGATTGCAACGATAATGATGATTACTATGGCTACTATCAGGATATTCCCCATGACCCACATAATCATACCCGTAAATATGCTCACAGCGTTATTTGGTACCGGCTCATCGGTTTTTCCCGGTGTTTGAGCCGGTGCGGGGGTCATGCTGATGGAAGGTTCCGGGGTGATAGTTTTTGCGAATAAGGCGATGACACAGAAGTGTGTTATCTCGGCAGTAATCGTTCCCATCCGTGGATCATACCGTGTCGGTGCATCCTGCCAGGTGCCCGTTGCACGGTCATACGTTTTTACGGCGAAGACCTCTCCGAAATGTGCCTCGGGCGGGGCGATGAATTCAAGAGAGATGGCAGGTGAGAAGACTGCCCCGTCAGGCTGGAAATCGTAAGCCCTGCCGGCAAATATGACTGCATCATCCGGGAGGTGCCCGGGCAGGTTCCCGGCCAGAACCGGTATAACGTTGATCGAAGAGAGGGGTTTTCCTTCACGGTCCTTTGCTGCAATCCCGGTGCCGATGGCAACCGTCATGAGCGCATCCGCTGATTTCAGCGTGGCGGTCTGCGTCACAACGCCATCCGCGCGGGTATATAGTTTTGCGCTGATGTTTTCTGTCAGACTCCCGGATGGGGTGATCGTGGGCCGGGTTGCTGGTTCCGTGGGTTTGGGGGCAGGCGTCCCAGATACTTTTGGCTGATCGCCTGATGCATCATTATTGGCCGGCTCCTGAGGATTTTGTGGTTCGACATACGCGGAAACCGCGAGCGTAATCAGCTGGAAGGGGTTGTTGTTGCCGGTGAAAGAAGACAGCCCGAAGGTTGACATCCCGAGCGGGGAACCGGCCTCATAATACTCGAGACTATTCACCGGATCCTGCGATACGTAACGGGTGGGAAGGATCTGTCCCGAGTTTCCATCATCTGCGATCCTCCAGATAAAAAGAACGCTCGTTGGATCCAGTGACGCCCTCCAGCCCGGATGTACACTCATCTGGAGGTTCACGGGCACGGATGACGGGAAATTGGTCCTGGTAATTGTTGCGGTATAGGCTGTTCCTTTTGGAACGGCAGGGGGGACATTGCCAGAAGATATTCTTAACAATTTTGCATTGTTCTCCTGGGTTATGCGATCCCGGATGCTCGTGCTGATAATCGCGTTGCAGGGGTAGGAGGAGAGGTCTGCACTCCAGGTAAAGACCGCGTTAGCCCCGACATCGTCTGAGAATCCCGAAGCGGGGGTGATATCTTCTGAAACCAGGTGAACAATGGTTGGACTGCCGGTGATGATACTGCCGCTTTTCGTAAATCCGATCCCATTCTGGGCATAGATTGTGATATTTCCAAAACCACGGTCAGCAGGAGGGTGGATTTCCAGCACGAAGTTATCAGGGGTCAGGTCTGCCGGTAAGACAGATGTATCAACAGCTAAGGTCTGCGGGCCTTCACAACGGGTGATAGTCAGCCCGCTGATGGTCGTATTCGCTTGTCTGACAGCCGCATTGTAGACATCGATATAATCTGCTTTTGATCGGATGCCCGATCCACGGGTATTTGTTGCATTCAGACTGACAGTATAAACCCCGCTCGTGGGATACGTATGGGTCGGGTTCTGCAGTGAGGAGTAGGTTCCGTCGCCAAAGGACCAGTTCCATGCGATTGGACCCCTGCTTGACATATCAGTGAAGACGATTTCTGCCGGGACATTTGCCGATACGGGTGACGCCGAAAAATCTGCAACCGGGCGACCCCCGATATCGATTATGATGTTGAAAGAGATGGTCTCGGATGTGTCCCCCCGTATGGCATTCAGCGGGATCGTCTGTTCGGCGCCGGTATCGGCAACCCATCTGTTCGATCCTGCCCCGGTAAAGGTCACGGTAACCCTTTCTCCAGAATCCGTAGGTCCTCCTGTTGATCTGAGCGTCAGATTGTTTTTTGTAACTGAACCGGTCCAGGTTGCAGCAGCTGCCGAGTCTGTTACCTTCACATTCGCGGTCCTGAAGTGTCCCCCGACAACATAGGCGTTCAGACCTGTCGTGTCGATTAGTATCGTACCATCTCTGGCAACCGGCGCATTGGTGATCGTGATCACGATTGTTGAGGACCCGCTTGTTGAGGTGATTTTCTCACCTTCCGCAACAGTGATACCGCCCCTGGCAGGTATGTTCATAGAAACGTAGAATGTCGCCGTATCGGCGGTATCCTCCCGGGTTGCGGTCAGTGCTATGACATTGCTGTTGGGTGTCCAGGTGTTTATGGCCCCGGTGAAGGTCACGGTAACGGTCTCATCAGTATTCGTCGGGCCACCGGTGGAGGTAAGGGTCAGGGTCCTGCCATCCGGTGATACCGAGCGGGTCCAGACCACCGGAGATGCAGCCGAGGATGTTACCTCCACATTAGCATCCGTGAGGAGTGTCCCGGCAGTAAAAATGCCAAGATTTTCCACACCGATGCTGATGGATCCATCCTGTGGGACCGGTGAATCAAGAATCGTGATGACCGGAGAGGTGGCACCATCTGTCGTAGTGATGACTGTACCGTCAGCGATAGCGATTCCCTGCCGGACCGCGGGTGTATTGATCGCAAAGGTGAAAGCAACTGACTCAGAGGTGTCCGTCCGGGTCACCGGAACGGAAAACAACAGATCACCCGTGCCGGAAAGCCAGGGCTCGGTTGCCGTCCCCCGGAAGGTCACGGTGATATTCTCTCCGACTGCGGTAGAACCCCCCGAAGATGTCAGCGTCACGGTAAAGCTGGAGGGATCTATGACAGGAGTCCATACAGCGGATGCTGCTGTGGTCTGAACCTCGATGTTCGTGTCTGCTAGAGAATAACTGGCAAATTCCCACCATATCGATGATGAGGTGTCGATGACAATCGTGCCACCCTCAGCAATCGGTGAATCGGTGACCTGAATTACCGGTGACGTTGCTCCGGTCGGCGACGTGACCGGTGCGCCCTCTTCCACGATTGCAAGACCGCCCGAGACCGGTGCAACCATCACTGCGAGGAGGAGAATTTCCAACCAGAAAACGGGTATTGCATTGAATTTTTTCAAGACAAACACCAGATTGCGCCGATCATTTATTACCCCGCTATTAAAGCACGATTTTCGCGTCAGTTATCATCAAAACCATGCCGGAAAACAATCTGAATTATACGTTTACCCTTTTTATACCTTGCGAAATATTATACGGAAGGGACCCGGTATCTTGCAGCAGAAAGAACCGGGAAAACACGATTGCTTAAACTGAAGTCGGTTTTCAACCCGCAAAAATTCTGCAGGAGCCGGTTGCCGTGAAATGACTGAGGAGATCGTCTCCACCGGGGGTATTCCTGCCCGCGCATGGGGGAACCGGTTATTATTCGTGTTTTCGGGAGTGTGGCATGGCTACGGGCAGGTAAAACGGGAGGATTTTAAAAAATAATTTCCATCATATTCAACAATTTTATTGAAAATTTGTCACCTATAAAAAAGCACCGATCAAAACAAATGCTGCCCGCAAACCAATACGATAAATCCACAATCTATTGTTTAATTTAAAAAATACCTGCGATAATTGCGGAAGTATTCCATTGGTTTTTATACCCGAATTTTTCAAAATACAAATTGCCGTCCAATCTTGAAGAAAGCCCTGATTGGTATACCACAACGTGGGGGCTGTGAGGAAGTGGAACATGAAGTCAAGGAGTCTGATTTTTGTCATTTCGGGGATTATCCTTCTCTGTCTTTTACTGCCGACGGTATCGGCATCGACAAGGACCATCATTCATCCCGGTGCAGAGGTATTCATCGGGGAACAGCAACTGAATATTTCTGCCACAATCATCGGGACAGACGCGTATATCGCCTGGTGGGCTTCCGCAGCTGACATCAATATCACCGCACCATCAAAGACGATGGATGTAAGTCTTACAAAAGATAATTTTTTCGTTTCTTCTTCAGACTTCGTGGGCTATACCGGCTCATGGTACAGTTATGACGGGACCGGCTCGGGATCCAGCGGATGGGCATTCAATGTATCCGACCCGCAACTTGGTGCGGTACAAATCTGGGATTTTTCAACTACCTCTGATGCAACGGACAGGGCTGTGGCGCGGGGTGACCTGCTCGGGTTTAACATCACCACCAATATGTATACCCACACAAACGGTCACCGTTCAAACGCACCCGGGGATGTTGATGCAAACATGAAAATCAGGGTGAAGGATCCCACCAGTGCAACCTATACCTCTCTGGATAACGATGCACTCGTTCCCCAACCACTCACCCAGCTGGTCGTGGGTACCCAGCCATGGGCATGGAACGGTGCAACCGTCAACATGTGGGCAACCGGTGCTGCACCCGGCGGGCTATTCGAGTATCAACC
>ERZ795055.2450-NODE-2450-length-14043-cov-8.380040_pt1 | contig 14043 bp, 12 predicted proteins | sample MGYA00375139_ERZ795055 | MGnify/ENA primary metagenome ERZ795055 (study PRJEB30184, sample SAMN05720283) | anaerobic digester metagenome | isolation source: active sludge of municipal wastewater-treating anaerobic digesters | place: USA | collected 2015-01-23 ...
CCTTTTGCCATAACTCACCTCATTCAGGAGTTCTTATGCTCCTTCATTACTCATCAGTCAGCAATGATGTAGCCATATCAATTCGACAGGAACGGAAATAAAGGTTTGTGCACGGTGTGTCTTCCCCTCGCGCGGACAGGAGACCGGCGCCAGGATTCATACAGATCCGTAAAATCCTGGAAGCCGGTAAATGACCGTGCCTCTGGACGAATAGATTTCCATGAGTTCCTCTGTCGGGACCGTCACGTTATAGCGCTCGCGCTCCGGATCCCCGATATAGAGAAGTGTTGCATTGTATTTTCTCATCAGGGGGATGGTCATCTTTGGATCCTCGTAGATTGCACGGATATCTGCAGGGCGGTCAGCGTACCAGCCGTCATCGTTTCCCCTCCACATGAACTCATGAAACGGCTGGCCGACAACTGCCGGGATACCGGTGAACGATGAGACACGCGAGTAGTACGAGTAGTCGCCCTTTTCCGCCTCCACGAGAATTTCGCTTCCGTCCAGTGACCGGAGGTACGTTATCGCACCGGCATCGGCAGGGTGCTGCGTGGAAAGGTAAGCGAGCCCGTCCAGTGTACCGGCCGTCAAACTGAAGGGTGCGATCACAGCAAAGGGGAGGGCGAACAGGAGTGTGACAACGAGGACCGTCAGGGTTGCTGACGTTCTTTTGGAAACGGGAGGAAGCCGCAGCGAAGCCGTGAACCATTGTCCAGTCATGACAAATGCAGAGGTACCGAGCATCAGCCATGCCGGAAGGTAGCACTTGAAAACCGTATTCATCCTGAAGTATGTTTCCCCCATGTTGTCCTTCATGTACACGAGTTCGCACGCAATGAGGATCGCAAGCCCGAAGGCAGCGATGGTGTCGGGAAGGTCCCGGTCGGCTTTTGCCACAAAATACACGAGCGGAATGACAGCAATTGCTGCTGCTGCATAACCCGCCAGGGCAAACGGAATGCATACGAGCAGGAGCAAGGGCTTTTTCCGGATTTCCGGAACAAGGAGCGCAATGAAGATGGCAATGAAGATCCCATTCACCCAGAGAAACTCCAGCGGATCTGAAGGAGCCCGGACAAGGGCGATTGCCCCGGTATGGGTCTTCAGCTGAAGATAGAATGGCAGGTAGTAGAGGATTGAGAGCAGCGGGACAGCAGCCAGAAACGCCCATGCGGTATTGTCCGGGGAAGTCCGCGTCCTACGCAGAATGAGGATCGCAGTGACAAGCACGAGCGGGGCATAGAGAAGAACATCCCAGGTATTGAAGAGCGGCATGGACCCAAGGCATATCGTTACAAGTACTATGATCCAAATTTTTCCCGTCCGCTCCAGTGTCAACCAGCGTTTGTATGCATACAGGAGAAGAAAGAGCAGGAAAACCTGGTTGAATATCGATACAACATGCGCATGGACATCTCCCCAGACGAACGAGAAGAGCGGGAACTCATTGATGGTATTGGTGATCGTCCGCGTCCCCAGCCACGAGAGCGAGGCATCATAGGTGGGGTTTACGGCCCTTCCCGTGATGATCTGGAAGACGAGCGCCGGATTCGGGAGTATGAGCGTGACAAGGGGGAGCCAGCGGAAACGGTCAAGAAGCAGCGTGCCGATGGCATACAGGCTTACTGCTGAAAGGGCAAAAACGGTTGGCAGTGAGAGATTGAACGCGACAGTCGACGGTACTCCCGCAACAATCGCAAGGCACCCGAGCATCCAGTACCCGAGATAGTAATAGACATTCAGATAACCCCCGGAGAACCATGGGTCAAACGGCGGGACAACCGGATTCCTTATCACAGAAGCAAGGAACCCGTGATCCATGAACTTCTCGGCATAGGAAATACTCGGGTTGGCGAAGCGGACATCCAGCATGAACAAGAAAGCGATGAGGAAAAGAGCCTCCCAGTGCCATGCGGACTTTATGTCAGCGAGGGAATATTCATGCCGGTACAGGTGAAATGCGATGAAGGTAAGGAACGGCAGAAGGGAGAGGTGGACGGGAAGGCGCACAAGACCTAAGTACCATGATATGAGCGTAAAGAGGAGGACAGAAGCCGGGAATGCTGCGGGAAATGCGAAACTCCCGAACGTCTTTTTAAGCGCAGGATAGAGCGATAGCTGGAGAAGCGTGAGGATAACGAGCCAGCTGACGACACAGAAGATCTGCTGTTCAGTGCTCACGGGGCGTTTCCCCCCCCCAGTTTTGAGTTCAGCGCATCCCTGATGCTGGGAATAACCCAGTCCCCAAAGTAGTAAATTGAGACAATTCCCCCAGCAAGGGTGACAAGGTTCTTGATCAGGTGGTCAATGATTGCTATCAGGGTTGCAATGGTTGGCGAAACTCCGGCGAGGAGAAAGGTTGACCAGAGGGCAAACTCGTACGTCCCGATTCCACCTGGGGTCAATGGAACAGCTTTGACAAGGTTCCCGATAACTATTGCGAGAACGAGAACCGCAAAGGGGATCTGCTGTTCAAACATGAGGGCTACTGCAAGACAGACCAGAACATCGAGGAGCCAGATGATAATGGAGGATCCGCCAAGCAGCAGGATGGATTTTACCGAAAGGGATGCCCGCCGGATCTCGTGCAGCATCGTCAGGATGATGCGGATGTACCGGTTCTGTGTCGAAAACTTCCCGATCAAAAGAAGAAATACAAAAAAAAGGATCCCGGCTGCAAGAGGCAGGACAATGATCGTGTAGAACCACGAGGGGGCATTGAGCACGAAAAGAACCGATACCGCCCCAAGGAGAGCCACGGTGAAGATATCGAATACCCGCTCAACCACGATAGAGGAAACCCCCTCAGAGTAGGTGGAACCGTATTCGTGTTTCAGGATGAAGACCCGGACAAAGTCTCCGAGGCGTGCCGGAACGATGATGTTCACGGTCTGGCTGACGAAAATGCAGGCTGTCGAGACCATGATGCCGACCCGGTATCCGATATTGCCCAGGATGATGTGATACCTCCACCCGCGAAGGAGCCATGCAACGAGGCAGATGAAAATGGCGACAGCCAGGTATCCTGGATCGATATGATGGAGGGCTTCAAGAAGATCCCCCCACACATTGAATACCATCCATGCAATGATTCCAATCGCAAAGAGCGTGGGAATAATAATTGCGCTAATCTTTCGATACATGGATCTGCCACCATAGTCGAAGGATTGCCGTGCCCATCTCAAAAACATCCTTCATTCGAACTGTCGTACCTTTTCCTGCACGCCATCGGACGGGCAGTTCCGTAACCCGGCAGCCGGCCCGCTGTGTACGAACAAGGATCTCGGTATCCCAGAACCAGTGGTTCGAGCGTATGGCCGGAATGATGGTGAGAATCCGCTCACGATCAAATGCCTTGAACCCGCACTGGTGGTCATGGATCCTGCTGCCCAGAACAAACCTTACAAGAAAATTATAACTCCTGCTCGCGATTTCCCGATCTCCCGTTCGCACGATATCACTGTCGGGCAGCAATCGTGAGCCGATGGCGACTGCCGAACCGTTGCGGACAGCTGCTATAAGGAACGAGAGATGTTTCATATCGGTTGCAAGATCGACGTCATAGTAACAGACAATCTTCCCCCGTGCTTCCCGGATTGCCCGGTTAAGTGCCCTGCCCCGCCCCTGGCGCTCATCACTGTGGAGGAGCCGGACCCGGCTGTCGAGGGTTCCGAACTGCCGGACAAATTCGGTACTCCCATCGGTACTCCCGTCCTCCGCTACAAGGATTTCAAAATCAGTGGTGATTCGGGAAAGGATCTCCAGAGATGTTTTCAGGGCAACTTCGAGAGAAGGTCGATCATTGTAGACCGGTATGACGGCGGAAACGTCAATTCCTCCCATTGATCCCCCCCCTGGCGACACAGGCTGCTACTTCGGTCCCGGCCCTGATCGATCCCTCCATACTCCGTTCGGGGTAATTCGTCTGCGAAAACATCCCCGCCATGAAAAGGCCCTGCTGCTGGTAAGCAGGGATGAGTGCTTTGTATCCCGTAGTATAGACCGGTCCTGCGTAAGGATCGACCGCAACCCTGTGCCACCGGATCTCCGATGGTGAGACAAAAAAACGGGTGCAGAAATCGTCGATAATACTCTTGTCGAGACCGGGCGGGACAGTACCTGAGAAGTAAGAGGCCAGGTACACCAGATGTTCGCCATAACGTTCGACCGGAACAAAATTCGTGTGGCTGATAACCGCCCCATAGGGTGCAGTATCCTTCATATTCAGCCAATAAGTACCCCCCGTAACCTGCCGGTCGAGAGCAAGGGTTACACATGCAGCACCCTGGTAGGGAACCTGCGGCATCACGGGTCCTCCTGCCTTCTGCAGCTCCTGCGGGGGTATGGTTGATATTACCGCATCGTATGTGGTTTTGTTGACAGCCCATCTCTCCCCGCTCCGGACAAGGGTCGTGACCGGGTCCTGTCTGCTGATCACGCCCCCTTTCTTTTCAATGGATTTTTCAAGGGCGCTGATAATGTTGTGGAACCCCCCGTTGAGGTACCCCAGGTGTTCTCCGGACACGCCACGGTCGGACCGTATTGCAATCCGGCTGAAGAGCCATGCAGCAGATACCTCATTTCTCCGGTTCCCGAACTTGCTTTTCAGCAGGGGCTCGAAAAACGAGGTATAAACATTCTGACCGAGATGGTCGATGATATACTGTTCTGCCGGCACATCATCAAATGCGAATAGGTCAGCATTTTTTGCTGTCAGGGTCAGATACGCAAGTTTCGCTTTGTCCATCAGCGAGAGTTCAGGGTACCTGAGGATCTCCATGGGAGTATTCAGGGGATAGATTATGCCGCCGGAATAATAACCGGTTGTCCCGGTCCTCCACTCAAGAAGATGCATGAGGCCAAGTTCACGGAGCAGGGCAAACAGGTGAACATCCTTGGAGAAACAATGGTGGTAATACCGCTCTATCCAGTAACCGTTCACCTCATAGGACGAAAGGCAACCGCCAAGATACGGCATCTTTTCGAACAACTGAATTTCGTGCTCACCGGCGAGAGCTTGTGCTGCAACAAGCCCGGTCAACCCTCCGCCGATAACGCATATCCGCATATTCGTGATCCATAGTATTTTTCATGGCGAAATGAAAAAGGCTCCGAAAAAAAGCGGGAAAAAACCAGTACACCCCGTAAACAGGATAAGAAAGTTTTTGTACTGTCGAATTAAAGTTCATACGAGTAAAAGAAATTAAAAGGAATCAGAAGAAAATAATTTATCCGTTAGCCCATTGGATGGTGTAACCAGATGCGCGTATTTTTCATAGGTTTTGGTCAAGCGGGCGGCAAAATTGTCGATATGTTTATTGAGCAGGACAAGAAGCTTGGGACCAACAGTTTCAGGGGGATTGCTGTAAATACTGCGCGAACCGACCTGATGGGATTAAAAAATGTTGAGATGAAAGACCGGATTCTGATCGGACAGACCATGGTGAAGGGTCACGGTGTTGGCACCGACAACGTGACCGGTGCCCGCGTCACTGCTGACGAGATTGACAGTATTATCAGTGCTATTGACATGCGCGGAACCCATGATGTAGATGCCTTTGTTATCGTGGCCGGTCTCGGAGGGGGTACAGGTTCAGGAGGATCCCCGGTCCTTGCCCGTCACCTCAAGCGGATCTATCGTGAGCCGGTCTATGCCCTCGGGATAATCCCGGCACCAGAGGAGGGACGCTTGTATTCCTATAATGCAGCACGAAGCCTGACCACCCTCGTGAACGAATGTGATAATACGTTTATTTTTGACAACAGCGCCTGGAAAAATGAGGGGGAGAGCGTCAAAGGGGCATTCCAACGCCTGAATAACGAGGTTGTGCGGAGGTTCAGTGTACTTTTCCGGGCGGGGGAAGTGAGCAGGATGGGGGTTGGTGAGATGGTCGTCGACTCCAGTGAAATCATCAATACCCTCCGTGGCGGAGGCATTACCTCTGTTGGATATGCAATCAGCGAAGTGATGAGCAAGCGTACAAAGGAAAAGAGAGGACTTATCGGCGGAATAAAAAATAAATTCGGAGCAAAAAGGGAGACGAATGAGGAGGTCCTGCTTGGAGAAGACCGGTCGGCGAAGATCGTGGCCCTTGTCCGGCGGGCTATGCTCGGCAGGTTAACACTACCCTGTGATTATTCAACCGCTGAACGTGCTCTGGTCCTTGTCGCAGGTCCTCCCGATGAGATGGATCGGAAAGGCGTCGAAAAGGCAAAGAGCTGGGTCGAAGAAAATATCGCGGGTGTTGAAGTACGGGGAGGTGACTACCCCATTGGCAGCCGGTATGTGGCTGCGGTTGTCATGCTGGCAACGGTCGGGAATGCTCCGAGGATCAAGGAACTACTTGATATTGCAAAGGAGACAAAGGAAGATGTTATTAAATCAAAAGAGAAAAAAACCAGTATGTTTGAGGAGGGTATAGACCCCTTGTTTGAGTGAGGTTATTAATGAAGGGATTAACGAAGTGGATAATAATTGCGGTATTTCTGATATTTTGCAGTCAGCCAGTAGCTGCATTTGGAGTGTCATCAATAACTATTGATCCTTCCGGGTCATTGACACCGGGAACTCCGGTAATTGTCACATTCAGGGTTGACTTTACCGCATCAGGTGACGAGACATTTCCTTCAACCAACGAGCTGCAGATGTCAACGGATCTGGAAAAACCGAAATGGACATATGCCCTTGTTCTGGATGGTGTGGAAACTCCCCAACCATCAACATCAGGGCGTATACTCGCTGTGTCGGGCTGGATTCTCTCATACCCTGCCAGTGTTGAAGAGTCGCTGAAAGTAACTATGGAAGGAACTTCCCCATCAGTAGAAACCACATCCAACAAGACGATAATCCAATTGCAGGAAGTAGACAGCCATAATAATATCGTTACCAATTCGCTCGTCAAAAAAGAAGCCATAATCGTTAATGTTGCCGAAATTCAAACCAAAGTGGCCGACAAAGAGTCCGCCCTTCAAACATTCCGGTCTCATATCGATGAAAAATCGACACTTGGTATCGACACAGCTGAGGGAGAAGCCAAATATTCTGAAGCTCAGCAACAAGTTGCTGCCGCAAGAAGCGCCCCTTCAACACAATACGTCCAGGCTTTCAATTATCTTGAAGCTGCACAGAGAGCAATTGACGATGGAGAGAATGCACTCGACCGGGCATGGGCAGAAAGTGAAGTAACCAATGCAGGGATTCCCATCAATAATGTAGATAATATAATTCAATGGTTCAAAGCCAACGCTAGCACCAGGGATGATGCACAGCTCCCGGCAATTGTTGCAAAACGGGAAGTTGCCGTGAGTTATATCTCGAATGCCAATGACCAGATCAGCAGTGGTAATTATGCACAGGCACGAGCAAAAGCACAGGAAGCGTTCAACAAAGGAAATGAATCCTATACGGATGCTCTCAAGCGACAGTATGATATTGAACGTGGCGGATGGTTTTCATGGCTGAAATTACCGACGGTCAAGCTTCCTGGTGGCATCTTCCTCATCGTCGGCATCATCGTGGTCGTTCTTGCTGTTGTCGGTTATATGATCTACCGCAAACGCTCGCATTGGGATGAGCTCGGATAGATCCTTTTTCCACCTTTTCTCCCAATAATTGTATTCTTTTACAACGGGTACAAGTCAAGTCACCGATGCCATGAGCGACTTCCTCAGGATTGAAAATAACAAAACCGATGCTTCTCAACCGCACCCGGTCCTTTTTTCATGAAGGATACCTATACACATACTATGCGGGTCACATTCCTGGGCACCAACGGATGGTTCGATACCCCTACCGGCAATACAGTTTCTGTACTTGTCCAGACACGTGAATACGACCTTATATTTGATGCCGGCAACGGGATTGCCAAGGCTGACCGGTATATCTCACAGGAGAAGCCGGTCTGTCTCTTCATCAGCCACTTCCATATAGACCACATCGCCGGACTCCACACCCTCGTCAAGTTCCGGTTGAAACGGGGGTTGAGGATCTATTGCATGCCGGGCGGCTCCGCTCTCCTCCATATCTTTGTGGGAGAACCTTTTACGGTACCCCTGGAAAAGCTTCCCTACCCAGCCCTTGCGATCGATCTGAGGGAAGGGGTTCACACGATTCCCTTCACGGTTGAATGCCGCCCGCTCATGCATCCCGTTCCCTGCTATGGTTATCGTGTTGAGATCGACGGCAAAATCATCGCGTTCTGCACGGACACCGGCGTCTGCGACAATGCCGTCCATCTTTCCAGGAATGCGGATCTACTCATCACCGAGTGCGGTTTAAAGCCGGGAGATTCAAGCCCAGAATGGCCACATCTCAACCCGCAGGATGCAATCACGATTGCGCAGAAAGCCGGAGCGAAACGCCTCGCCCTTTTACACTTCGGAGCGGAGGTTTACAAAACCCTTGAAGAACGTAAAGCCCTGAAAGACCAGTTTAAACATCTCAGCCCCTGGCTTATCGTAACAAACGATGACCAAACCGTGGACCTATAAACAACGTTGTTCTGCATAAAAACATTCAGAGAGATCAAACACTCAGGGGGGCTCAGCCCCCCATGTGAGCTGTAACCTAACCGGGTCATCGCAATGCGCCCTTTCCCCCCAAAGGGAAACAACTTGACGAAAAGAGAAGGCGTATCAAATCACGTGAAAAAATCATTCCGCAGGACGAAAACAAGAATTATTCATTGATCTTTTTCATCAGCCATGCCATGTTGGCACCAAGTGTCTGCATGGTCATGATACCCTCTTCGTCGTCTTTGACATCCCCTGGTGCGAGTCCGAGACCGATGTTCCAGTACGATGATCCGGGGACAACCATCTGGCTGATAAAGAAGAAATGATTCATCGTGTCAAACGCATGGATGGCTCCCGCCCTCCGTACAGCGACAACCGATGCCCCGACCTTCCTTCGAAACATGTCCTGGTTTGCCTTTGCCACGAACCCCGCCCGGTCTATCAGGGCCTTCATCTCGGTGGAAACATCAGAGAAATACGTTGGGGATGCAAGGATAATGCCGTCAGACTCCAGCATCTTTTCGATACAGTCATTGAGGATATCCCCTTTTACCGCGCATCGCTTGTCCTGGTTGGTGAAACATTTCCCGCAGGCAGTACAACCCCGGATCTTCTTTCCAGACAACTGGAAAAGCTCGGTTTTGATACCCTCTTTGTTCAGTTCTCCAAACACCTTGTTGACAAGGATCGAGGTGTTCCCGTCCTTGCGTGCGCTGCCATTGAAAGCGATGACTTTCATATTACACCGTTACCAAGGATGTTGGTATCCTTGGATTTAAAACAGTGACAGCCGGCTCTGACACAGAGTCTGTCTCAGTGCGTCATCTTATGTGCTCTCAGACCAAATGGTAGTGCGATATGAATTCACGGAAACAGTTTTCCGACTTTAACCTGTCAAAGGAAGTCGGGAAAGCAATAGAAGATATGGGCTTTGAGGAGCCATCGCCTATCCAGGCACTCGCCATTCCTCTCATCCAGGCCGGGCGCGATGTAACAGCCCAGGCACAGACCGGTACCGGCAAGACTGCCGCGTTCGGAATCCCCATCATAGAAAAGATCGATCCATCAAGACGCAATGTTCAGGCAATTGTGCTCTGTCCGACACGCGAACTTGCCATCCAGATTGCGGAGGAGTTCTCAAATCTCCTTGTTCACATGCCCCGGATTATTGTACTGCCGGTCTATGGCGGCCAGCCAATCGACCGCCAGTTGCGTGCACTCCGCCAGGGTGTCCATATTGTCATCGGTACACCGGGTCGTATCATGGACCATCTTGAGCGCCGTACTCTTGTACTCAGCGATGTTGCAACCGTTGTCCTGGACGAGGCCGACCAGATGCTTGACATGGGATTCCGTGATGATATCGAGCTGATCTTAAAGCAAGTCCCGCAGACCAGGCAGACGCTGCTCTTTTCAGCTACTATGCCGCAGCCGATTATCGACATCTCGAAACGGTTCCAGAACAAGCCGGAGTTTGTCCGGGTCCAGTATGCCGAACTGACTGTCCCCCAGACCGAGCAGTCCTATATTGAAGTCAAAGATCGCGAGAAACTTGATGCGCTCTGCCGGGTAATCGATCTATCCGATCCCCAGCTTGCGATAATCTTCTGCAACACCAAACGACGGGTTGAGGAGCTGGCCGGGAAGGTTAAAGCGCGGGGTTACCGTGCCGAGGAACTGCATGGCGACATGAAACAGTCACAGCGCGACCGTGTGATGGGCGGATTCCGCAAGGGACAGATCGACATCCTGATAGCTACAGACGTCGCAGCCCGGGGGATTGACGTGGAAGATGTCGATATGGTAATCAACTTCGATGTTCCCCAGGATGTTGAATATTATGTCCACCGTATCGGCCGTACCGGACGGGCAGGCAAGAGCGGCAAGGCGGTCACCTTTGTCGCTCCCCGTGACTTTACAAAACTCCGCGAAATCGAGCACTATGCCAGGATCAAGATTCCAAAGATCCCGATACCATCCCAGAGCGATGTTGCTAAGAATCGAACTCTTTCGATGATGGAAAAAGTCCGCGAAACAATCCGTGAGGGGGGTCTTGAAGTTTATATCCGGATCGTCGAGGACGAGACTGAAGGCGACCTTACCTCGATCGAGATTGCAGCTGCACTCATAAAACTCCAGATGGATCAGGGGAGTACGGAATCAGTGGAGAAGAGAGATGAGATCGCATTCGACGACACGGGTGCCGAAGCGGGTATGGTCAGATTCTTCCTTGGTGTCGGAAGGGACCACAAGGTCCAGCCCAAGGATATTGTTGGCGCAATAGCCGGCGAGACAGGGATTCCCGGCAAAGCCATCGGTGCAATCAGGATCCTTGATTCATATTCCTTTGTTGAGATCCCCAAAGAGTATGCATCTGATGTCTACACCATCATGAAAGAACGGACCATCAGGAACCAGCCGACCAAGATCGAACCTGCACAGGGGCGGCGGACCTGACTGCAGTCATGGTACAGCCCCCATAAACCTCTTATATTTTCCGCGGGCATCTTCTCTGCATGAATGCACGACCCATTGTAATTATTATTGTTTTCCTGCTGCTCCTTCTCATTACAGCCGGGTGCATGCAGACAACCCCGCCGGCAACCCCTACAATCACAGCGGTTGAGACCACATCTACCGAAGCACCCACCCCCCCGCCAACTACACTATCGCTGACTCCCGGCCCCACGCAGACGCTCCCGGAGGTCTGGGGGCTTGAGATTCAGGTTCAGAGCAATGGTGTGGCAATCGACCCGCTTATCATTGTCAGCTGCCAGGGTGGCAAAGGGCTTAATTTTATCCAGCAGATTGACGTAAAAGTTACACGATCGGATGGTGTCGTAGAAACAGATGTGATTACTAAACCCCTTTACAAGGGAAAGGAAGTATCCTTGCGCGGCACTACTGCTCCTGGATATCGTGACCGGGCCGAAGTATGGGCAACAACGCCACAGGGAGATAAAGTTAAGATATTCGATGATTATGTCGCGTTCCGCACGTATCATTAACCTTATTTTTGATTGCTTCATGGTTTTTTTGGAATCGCGATTGTTGTCGAGCTCTCCATCACATGGGGTAATGACCGTGGTAAAAAAATACCGGGTGCATACCTGTTACTTGACAACAAATAGTCGCGTCGCTGAAAGGGGCGATCAGATTCCCCCGTACTTTGAGCAAACGGCAATACGCAGGGCCTTCCAGGTCACAGACTTCTTATCTGCTGCCCGGTTGATCAGCCTTTGCGTACGGGTCAGTATCCCGCTTCCTTTCTTGACATCCATAAAAACTATCTGTATCACATCTTCCTTACCATCCGCCACCCGGATCAGTCCGTCAAATATGATTTAATCCTCCGGTAATCCAATAAACCGTGTGTCAGCATAGTTGAGGGAAAGAAACTAGGGAGGACAAGGGTTGTTAGTTCCGCAATCTTTCCTTTCGGTGTGGAATGCTGACGATTTACTGAATCTTTGCAAAGTCAACCGGCTGATTCCAGTATCCAGATATCGAGATTGGCTCGTTCTTTCTCCAATGGCTCGGATCCGGATTCAGAGAAAACAAAAACCACGGGTAACCCCGAGAACGAGTGCAAGGATGACAATGATAATATGTTCTTATGAATGTATCAACGGGGATCAGCGATGATCCTTGAATTCGTTGGAGCTCCTGATGGGCAATCTATAGTACCAGGGAAAACACACTATGAAGAGAGCCGGAGAGCATGGCAGATTTGATGAGGTGTTTTTTGTTTCCCTGATGCCAATAGTGTCAAGAATTGCTGCTGCAGAGCATGAATTAGCCGAACTTGGTTCGTACCCGCAGGAACGTCTTATATCGATCATCAAGGAGGTTGGGTTCCGGTGCAATCTCTGCAGCAGGTGCTGCACACGGACTTTCAACGGGCACGTGTTCCTTCTCGACGAAGATACGGAGAGAGCACGCAAAATAGATCCTGAATCGGTTGAACCTGCTCCTTACCCGGAGTTTTGCGACCAGAAAGGAACATTTTATGTGTCCGGATACGCGCTCAGGGCTCAGGATGATGAGAACGGGTCCTGCTACTTTCTTGAGAACAACAGGTGCAGGATATACAATCACCGGTTTTCTATCTGCCGCGTTTATCCATACATGCTTCACCGGGAGCCTGATGAGCAGGGAAAGATAGAATGGCGCCAGATTTCGGGCCTTGATGAACACGGGGAATATCACACGGAGATTCCCGGGGATCTCTGCAGGGAGGCTGCTGCAGAGACCCGGGAATATGAAACAGCGTGTATCAGACAGGAGATTTCGTTCCTCCGGTATATCCAGGAATACTTTTCCGATAACCGGCTCAGGCACGTACAGAAGATCTATGATGACCGCATGCGGGGGTTTTCCCATGGTGAAGAGATCCGGATCATGGTTTTCTGTAACGGCCGGCTGGAGGAACACCGGATCTCTGGCAGGCGCTGAAATCAGCTCTTTTTCAAGTCAGGGAGGTCAGGAGCATACCGCTCCCTCCACGTCACACGGAATCCGTTTTTCCCCTGCATCTGACAGTTATTTCCTGTTCCTGACTGACGGATAGGTGATTTCACACACCATTCGGAAACGAAAATGAATCAGAGAGAGGATGATTAAGACCGATAGTGCATGGATTCCATACCAGAGATGGTCAATTCACACGGTCCTGAAATGGTGTTCTTTTTGGTTGTGGTTGCGGAAAAGGGATTTTTTTTTAAATTGTTTAAACCACCTGATATCCCAATCGGAGTCAATAAAAACCATTCTCCAGTGGAAATGAAAGGGTATAAAAATATTTTTTATTTGCCGGATTGGCAAAATTACCATAAAAAATAAATAAATTCTGAAATACCGTCACAAATGCCTGTTTTTCTCTGTATTTTCAAGCCTGGTTTTAACCAGCGATGGATCTCAAAAGGAACAGACCACTATACAAGAAAGAGGGTTCGGGAGAGGTCTGTGAGAAATTTCATACGGTCCTGTCGGGAGGGTACCTAAGTTGCTGTAAAATCGGCAGCCGCAGTATCCAAAGAGATGATCTCATTCTTCACAGATAACTACCGGTTACCCAAAGTCCATTCCTCGTTGATATCGATAAGGATAGAAACCGCTAACCATAGCAACGATTCCTCATTGGGAAACGCTCCAACTTTCTTTTTCCGATGTTTGACTTCCTTGTGCACCCGCACCAGGAGGTTCGAATTATAAGAAACGATGGGGAATTGAAACCAGTTAATGGATGATAAAGTCCTTTAGGGCAAAATCATCATCAAAAAAATCCAGGTATCCGGCAATTTCATTTTCTATTTGGTGTGTGCCTCTACAACCTGTGGCAACTTGCCGATCTGAAAAGCCAGATACAGCAAGATCAGGCTATTCAAAAAGATGACATTTCAGCAAAAACTTTTGGTAGTACCGTTCTTCGCGCACTACCGTTAATGGGAACCGGGCCTCCAAAAAGTCAAGGGTAAAGTGGCATTTCAGCACCTAATTTTTCCATCAAATATTCACAGGACCGTG
>ERZ795055.2451-NODE-2451-length-14043-cov-3.594367_pt1 | contig 14043 bp, 10 predicted proteins | sample MGYA00375139_ERZ795055 | MGnify/ENA primary metagenome ERZ795055 (study PRJEB30184, sample SAMN05720283) | anaerobic digester metagenome | isolation source: active sludge of municipal wastewater-treating anaerobic digesters | place: USA | collected 2015-01-23 ...
AACCAGTCCTCCGCATCATCGTCACCCAGACGTCCCGTGAGCGTGACGCTCCGGGTTCTGTTCGCCAGCGCGCGCACGTTGTTCCCCTCCATCTCGGAGCCGTCGTCCGGCGTGGAGCGGTTCGGGTTGAACGCAATTTTGTATTCGCCCTCGCCGGACTTCCGGACCACCTTCAGAAAACAGCGGCCCGGCACGTGGCAGGTGACCGTATCACTCTCGCCCTTCCCCGCGGCGCGCCCCGTGAGGAACGAATCGCTGTAGATTTCCAGGTCGAAGTCCTTCCCCGCGCCATGTGTCATGGTGATGGTGGGCCGCGCGCCCTCCTGGTTGTTCATCTCCAGCCAGTCGGCGTCGTCGCCCTCGGAGAGGCGCCCCTGGACTGCAAGCCCGTGGACTATGAGGTTCGCCCGGGAGCGCTCGTCGTTCTTCTCCGCCTCCATTCCGTCGCGCACCAGGAGCTTCCTTTTCCCTGCGAGGCTGTCGCGGATGACGCCCCTGATGTCCTGCGTCCGCACGGCGAGGTTGATGGACCGCGCCATTTTCACGAAGGCCACCGAGACGCCCACCACCTCGCCCGCGCCGTTGAGCACCGGCCCGCCGCTGTTGCCCCGGTCGATGAGCGGCGAGATGTCGAAGTAGTCGCGCTCCTGGTAGGTCTGCGTGGAGTTGAGCTCGCCGCGCTGCGCCTTGTACGCGCCGGTGACCGGGAAACCGCCGACGAACACCGTGTCGAGCGGCCGCAGCGCCTTCGAGTCGCCGATCTTCAGCGCACGGAAGTGCTTTCCCTTCTCCTTCGCCATCCGGATCACCGCGAAGTCGTGGTACGCGTCCCAGTTGAGGACCTCGGCGTCGCGCGTCGTCTTTTTATCGACGAACTCCACCTTCAGCCGGTAGTTGCGCCGCACCGCCTCCTGCACCACGTGCCAGTTGGTGCCCACGAATCCGTCCTTCCCGAACACGAATCCCGAGCCGAAGGTGACGAGCCTGTCACCGTCGTAGGTGCTCACCTTCACGGTCGCGCGCTCCAGCAGGTTGCCCACCTGCCGCTGCGTCAGGGAAAACGCGCCCGCCGCAACGCAGAGGAGGAGGGGGATGATATACAACGCCGCCCGACGGACTGCTTTCATACGCGCTGGACCTCGCGGTTTTTCAGGATGATGGAGCTCTTTCAGGAAATATACTTCCGCCGGGAAAAATCAAGCCATTAATCCGGGCAGTCCGCCCGTGCCGCAGATGAAAAAGAATTGAAAAGCCCGCGCTTCCCCCGCATGCTGCCTGTATCTTCCACGGGAAAAGAACACACCGCATGCTATCACGCCTGATAACAACCGCGGCACCGGTCGCCATATCCACCCTGGCGCTCTCTCTCGCCGCGTGCTCCGTATTCCATTCAGTCGCGCCGGCCGTCGCGCGACAGCACCGCTTCGACGCGCGCGAACCCTCGGTCACCTGGATAGGACACGCGACCTTCCTCGTGCAGGACTCCGGCGTGAGCATTCTCACCGACCCGATGTACGAACGCTGCATCCGCTACGGCATACCGGTCGCGAAGCGGTTCCGCGAGCCGGGCGTCCCCTTCACGCGCCTGCCCCGCATCGACGCCGTCATCATATCGCACGAACATCCCGACCACATGAACAGGCACACGCTCGCCCTGCTACCGAAATCGACGCCGGTCATCGTTCCGAAGGGCGTGGGGGAACTGCCGCGCGGGATGGGCTTCACCGACGTGCGCGAGCTCACACTGTGGGAGGATACGAAAATAGGCCCTGTCGCCGTCACCGCGGCCCCGGCGAAGCACGGATCGCTGACATGCGCGGGCTACGTCATGAAAGGATCGAGGACGATATTCTTCGCCGGCGATACGGTGGTGCTCGACGCTTTCGGCGAGATCGGGAAAAAGTTCGCCGTGGACCTGGCGCTCCTTCCCATAGGCGAGTACCGGATGCGCGTGAACCTCTTCGGCCTGAACGACTGGCTGAAGCGCTCCCAGCACATGGGCCCGCCCGACGTGCCGCGCGCCATCGCCCTTCTCCGCAGCCGGAAGATGATACCGATGCACTGGGGCACATTCAACACGCAGGGCTTCCTCTCCATCGGTGCCGACACCACCGCGCATGAGCTTCGTGCCATCGCGAAGAATCAAGGGCTGGAAGGGAAAATCGTTATTCTGGATTTCGGCGAGCAGTATTTCGTGGAGTGAGGCGGGGGGAGCGCAGGCTGTAAATACATAGGAAAGAGCTCTCATCCCGGAGCGCGGTCCCTCCGACATAAGGTAATATACCGGAAGCGCTATTCGGGAAAACTGCCCCATTCCCGGCAAAAAGCCTGCTTCGACAGGCTCAGCACTTCGCCTTGACAGGGGCCCTTAAAATTTTGCGCCGCAACAAATCGCGGTATTTTTCAACCCCAGAGCAAAACCATTAACGACAATTTCATTAACAATATGAAACAGTTGCGAAAAGCCAATAATTTTCTCTATCTAATGAACTAACGAATTTTGTGAGTCGCACTGACCCCGTTTTATGGGCCTCAAATATCGATGACAGTCGAAAGTTTAAAACGAAAAAGTGAAGAGTGAATTGTGAGGAGTGATGGCAACGGCAGGCGCATCGTTTCACGCGGAGCCGCGAAGCTCATGGAGAAAGGATAACGACAACGGAGGGGAAAGAAAAGTCCCGAGGCATGGACGCCGAGGGAGGGCCGGTGCAGACATGGATGTCTTCCACCGGCCCTTGCAGAGCGAGTTTCAATCACAGATGAAGCCAAGGCCCCGCGCCGTCTGAGCGGCGACCTTTTTGGTTACTTTTTGTGTCGCTTACAAAAAGTAACGTCCCCCGCATGGCGCCGGCATGCAAAGACGGAGCGTGAGATACTCACACTGCAACGCCATTTTCTCACGCGGAGCCGCGAAGCATTGTCCCGGCAGGAGATCGCCGCGCTGCGCTCGCGATGACAGTATTGTCTCACGTGGAGGACGCAGAAATACTCGAGTGTGACAGTCTCCCTCCCCCTCTCAAGGGGGAGGGCCGGGGTGGGGGTTTGCAACACCCTCACTTTCTCCCGGCAAGCACCGCGCCGTATACCTTCCCGTACTCGCGCGCGGCGTCGTCCCAGGAGTAGTGGACCGCCATCCCGCGCCGCACGATATCGCCCCATGCCGCCTTGTCGCGGAACGCGCGGAAGACCTTCGAGATCGTATCGGCCAGCACCGCGGGCGTGAGCTCGCTGAACTTGAATCCGGTCCCCTTCCCGGGAAACGCGAACTCGTCCATCACCGTGTCGTCGAGGCCGCCTGTGGCGCGCACCACCGGCACCGAGCCGTAGCGCAGGCTGTACATCTGGTTGAGGCCGCACGGCTCGTAGCGCGACGGCATGGCGTAGATGTCGATGCCCGCCTCCACCAGGTGCGCCAGCTCCTCGTCGTAGCCCCAGAAGAGGCCCACCCTGTTGGGGAACGCGCGCCGGAGCTCCTCGAAGCGGCGGATGATACCGTCCTCACCGCTGCCCAGGAGCACGAACTGGAACTTGCGCTCGTGCATCAGCATGAAGAGCGCCTCGGCAAGGACATCCATCCCCTTCTGGTAGGTGAGGCGCGACACGGTCCCGACGATCGGGTCCTTGCCCTGCGCGGGAAGGTTGAACCTGCGCTGGAGCGCTTTCCGGCACTTGATCTTTCCCGCGAGCTCGTCCGCGGAATAGCGCGCCGGTATCCGCGCGTCTGTGGACGGCTCCCACTTGCCGTAGTCCACGCCGTTGGTAATACCGTAGAGCCTCCCGCCCAGCGACGCGAAGACACCCGCCAGGTTGTAGCCGAACTCCGGCGTCTGAATCTCTCCGGCGTACCTGCGGCTCACCGTGGTCACCGCGTCGGAGAAGACGAGCCCCCCCTTCAGGAAGTTCACCTGCCCGAAGTACTCCAGCGCGCCGGAGTGGAAATGTTCCCTGCCCAGGAGCGCGCACTCCATCATCGAGTCGGGGAAGACGCCCTGATAGCCTACGTTGTGGACGGTGATGACCGACGCCGCGCCGCGGAAGAACGCGTCGCGCGCGTACGCCGTGCGCAGGTAGACGGGCGCGAGCCCCGTCTGCCAGTCGTTGCAGTGGATGATTTCCGGTCGGAAATCCAGCGCCTTCAGCGTCTGCAGGGCGGCGCGGCAGAAGAAGGCGAAGCGCTCCCCGTTGTCGGCGTAGGCGCCGTACCCGTCGTCATAGAGACCGTCGCGCCCGAAGAAATCATCATGCTCGATGAAATACGCGGGGACTTCCGCCACGAAACGCGACTCGTAGACGGCGGCCCATTTCTCCCCGGTGCCGAGCGGCACGCCGAGCGGCGGCGGCACCAGCTTCAACCCGAAGCGCTCCTTGTCGACGCGGTAGTAGCGCGGGATGACGAGGCGCACGTCGTGGCCCAGACGCGCCAGCGCCCGCGGGAGCGAGTGCGCCACGTCGGCCAGGCCCCCCGTCTTCACGAAGGGGTACGCCTCGGGTGTGATGAAGGCGATCCTCATTTCATCTTGACGAGCGGGGAAAGATAGTCTTCCGGTGGGACGTAGCCCAGCAGGAGCAGCAGCGTCGCCGCCACGTTGGCGAGGCCCGCGCCGGGGACGTGCAGGAGCTCGTACTCGCCCTTGAAACCGGGATCGTAGATGATGAACGGTACCGGCGAGAGGGTGTGCGACGTCTTCGCCGCGATCTGCCCTGTCTTCTTATCGACCACCACGGCGCCCTTCTTGTCTGTCTCGTACATCTCCTCCAGGTTCCCGTGGTCAGCGGTGAGCACCGCGATGCCGCCGCAGTTCTCCACCGCCTTCAGCAGCCTGCCGACGCAGAGGTCCACCGTCTCGGCGGCGATCATCGCGGAGTGATAGTTGCCGGTGTGCCCCACCATGTCGCCGTTGGCGAAGTTCAGCCGGATGAAGTCGTACTTCCCCGCGCAGAGCGCCTCCATCACGTGGTCGTTAATATCGGCGGCCTTCATCCAGGGACGCTGGTCGAACTCCACCCTGTCGGAGGGGATCTCCACCCAGGTCTCCAGCTCATCGCTGAACTTCTCGCTGTTGTTCCCGTTCCAGAAGTAGGTGACGTGGCCGAACTTCTGCGTCTCCGAGATGGCGAGCTGCCGGCAGCCGGACTTCGCGAGGTACTCGCTGATGGTGCGGTCGATATCGGGCGGCTGCACCAGGTACGTGGACGGTATTTTCAGGTCGCCGTCGTACTCCATCATCCCCGCGTAGACCACGTCCGGGACGCGCACGCGGTCGAACTTGTCGAAGCCATTCTCCTCGAAGGCCCGCGATATCTCGATGGCGCGGTCGCCGCGGAAGTTGAAGAATATCACCGAGTCGCCGTCGTTGATGGTCCCCACCGGCCCCTTCGCGTCCGTTATGGTGAAGGAGGGAAGATACTGGTCGATGACGCCGGCCTGCTCCTTCCGGTAGGTCTCGATCGCCTCGCGGGCGCTCGCGAAGGCGCGCGCCGTGCCCAGCACGTGCGCCTCCCAGCCGCGCTTCACGATGTTCCAGTCGGCCTGGTAGCGGTCCATGGTGGTGACCATGCGCCCGCCGCCCGAGGCGATCAGGTAATCGAGGCCCTGGCCGCGGAACTTCTCCAGGTGCGCTTCCAGCGCGTCAACGTACGTGAGCGCGGAAGTCTCCGGCACGTCGCGCCCGTCGAGCAGGATGTGCGCGCGGAGTTTTTTCACGCCATCCTTCGCCGCCTGCTCTATCAGCCTGAAAAGCTGGTCGATGTGCGAGTGCACGTTGCCGTCGGAAAGGAGCCCCATCAGGTGGAGCGCCGTCCCCTGCCCGGCGGGCTTTTCCACGAGCTTCTTCCACACGGCGCCGCTGAATATCGCGCCCGAGGCGATGGCCGCGTTCACCAGCTTCGCACCCTGGTCGAAGATGCGCCCGGCGCCGAGCGCGTTGTGCCCCACCTCGGAATTTCCCATGTCGTCGTCGCTGGGGAGCCCCACTGCGGTGCCGTGCGCCTTGATGGACGTCATGGGGCAGGTGTCCATCAGCCGGTCCAGGACAGGCGTGTGCGCGTTCCGGAAGGCGTTGCCCTCCGCCGCCTCGCGGAGCCCCACGCCGTCCATGATGACGAACACCAGGGGGCCCTTCCTGGTAAAGCCGTTGCGCGCGAGCGGTTTCATCATTTCCCGTCCTCCAGCAAGAAAGTCTCCAGCGACGCTATCTCGATGATCCGCCGCACCGAATCGCCGGGATGTATCAGCTTGAACTTCCTCCCCTTCTCGGCGAGCATGTTCTTGATTTTCAGGAAGACCGCCAGGGTGAGAGAATCGATGCGCGTCACCTCGTTGATATCGATGACGATGTCACGGGCGTCCTCGTAGTAGAAGTTCATCAGCTCCACCTCCAGGCCGGTGATCGACTCCGAGGTGATGTTCTCCCTGATGATGAAGGTCCTGGCCTTCTCGTCGTCCCTGGTGACTATGTCCATGCGATCCTCCCGGTGACACGGATATCGTGCTCCGCCCGGGCTACTCGCCCAGGTACGCGCCCGTGGAGCGGGCGACGCGGACGAACTCCGAATCCGGAGACACCCTCCGCGGATTGTTTGCGACCTTGTCGAGCGGGAACTGGTCTATCGCCCCGCCCTTGAGGCACACCGTCACCCCGGAGACCCCGTCCATGGCGAGCTGGATGGCGTGCGCGCCGTACCTGGTCGCCAGGATGCGGTCGAAGGTGGTGGGGCTCCCGCCCCGCTGGATGTGCCCCAGCACCGTGGTGCGCGCCTCCACGCCGGTGTTCTCCTGCACCATCTCGGCAACCGCCTGGCCGATGCCGCCCAGCCGCACCATGCCGGTCCGCTTGCCCTTCCCCTCCAGCAGCACCTGGTCCTTCCCCGACTGGTGGGCGCCCTCGGCGACGCAGAGGATGCTGTAGCGCCTCCCCTTCTCGCTCCGCCGTTTCACGAACCCGCATACTCCCTCCGCGCTGAAGGGCATCTCGGGAATGAGGATAATATCGCCGCCCGTCGCGATGCCCGCGAAGAGTGTGAGCCAGCCCGCGGTGCGTCCCATGAGCTCCACCACCATGGCGCGGTGGTGGCTCGCCGCCGTGGTGCGTATCTTGTCCAGCGCGTCGCAGGCGGTCGCCACGGCGGAGTCGAAGCCGAAGGTCTGGTCCGTGCCCTGCACGTCGTTGTCGATGGTCTTGGGGACGCCGACGATCTTCAGGCCTTTTTTACAGAACTCGTGCGACATGGAGAGGGTGCCGTCGCCGCCGATGCAGATGAGGGCGGAGAGGCCGTGGCGCTCGTAGGTGTCCAGCGCCTTCTGCGAGGCGTCGACGGGCTCCTTCTGGTCGTCGTCGTAATAGAACTGGAAGGGATTGTCGCGGTTGGAGCTCCCGAGGATGGTGCCCCCCACGCCGATGATGCTGGAAACCGATTCGTAGGTGAGCGGCGTGTGGTGGTCCAGGACCAGGCCGCGGAACCCGTCCAGGAACCCCACCGCCTCGGCGCCGAAATCGTTCACGGCTTTCTTGACCACGGCCCTGATGACCGCGTTCAGTCCGGGGCAGTCGCCGCCTGCCGTTATCACTCCAATGCGTCGTGCCGCCACGGGGGCCTCCTACGAAAGGTATTTGCGCGTGAACTCCTCCTCGGAGAGCAGGGGAACGAAGTCGTTCTCGAAGACCTTTTCCAGGATCACCATGACGTTCTGGTTCATCCCGAAGATCACGAACTCGCTGTTGATGTCGTCGGCGGCCTTCATGACCGCGAAGAGGGAGGCGATGCCGATGGAATTGACGTAGTCGACCTTCGACACGTCGACGGCGATGGTGGACGGCGTCTTCTCCGCGATGGTTCCCGCCAGGTCGGTGAGCCGCTTCTCGTCGCTGTAGCCGAACTGCCCCACCAGGTGGATCACCGCCACGTCGCCGCGTAGTGTGTGCTGTATGTCCATTGATTGATCTCCGTGTGATTAGTTATGCCGCCGCGGCGATAATTTGCAAGGAAAAATCGGCCTACTCGCCGTCCTTTTTGCCTTCCGCCAGGCCACCGGCGAGCAGCGCCATCTCGGCGGCGAGGCGCCTGGTATCGCCCGAGAGGTGCACCCTGCCGCCCTTCGCGTCGATGATGTCGCGGAGAAGTGCGCTTTCCAGGCCGGAATGCAGCGCCTGGTAGCGCTGCAGTTCCTCCGCCACCTCCGCGCCGTCGCGCCCGCCGCCGGGAAAAACTTTTCGGAAAGCACGTCGCCCCATCCGCGCCAGCGACGGCCAGGCGCGGCCGATAAGGGAGATGGCGACAAACGGAGCCAGGACCGTCAGCGTGGTCTTCGCCACCGTGAAGGCGAAGGCGGCGTCCAGGGGCCCGAAGCTCCGGTGCCAGAGGATCCACAGGGCGTCGGCGCAGGCCAGGGACAGAAGGAATGAGAGCTTTCCCCGGGGGACGCCAAGGTGATACGCCAGGGATGATATCAGCATCACCCCCAGAAGGAGCATCACCACGCGTATTCCCGCCAGGGAGACTATCGTCTTCACCGCGCCCGTGACGGTCTCCACGAATGTCGCCAACCCGTGTATTTTCTCTTTCATGGCGTTGATGGAGCCTCGCACGTCCTCGACGATATCGCCGAAGGCGCAGTTCGCCGAGCCGCCCGGCGCGTTTCCGGGCGCGGCAAAATGAACCAGGGAGAGCAAGACGGCGATGCTCAGGAAAATCGATGCGGTTTTAGGCGCGGTCATGGCGTGAGTGAGTCAGCGGGAGATTTCGAAGCGCAGGGCGATGATGTTTCCTCTTTCGTTCCAGGAGGGGGCGCAGAACTGCCTGATGATGTATATCCCCCTCCCCCGGGGCTTGAGATTCCGGATGGCGCTGGCGGAATCCCCGGCGCCGCCGTAATCGAATCCCCTGCCCTCGTCCTCGATAAAAATGTCAAGGGTTGCATCGTTGTGACTGACCCTGACACTGACCTTCTTGGCCGGGTCCCAGCCGTTGCCGTGCTCCATGGCGTTGGTTAACGCTTCATCGATCACCAGGTAGAGTTCGTCCTTGGAAAGGGCGAGGTTGATACCGCCTTTCCTGATCTTCGAGATGATACCCTCAATGATCTTGTTCCGCGAACCTCTCTGTGTCGGATAGGAAGCGTTGTGGATGTCGGTTACGCCATTGACCATCATGCATTCCTGAACATTTTCACTTCGGGATGGGGAGATTCGAACTCCCGGCTTCTGCTTCCCGAAAGCAGCGCGCTACCTGGCTGCGCTACATCCCGTATTGGTTCCTTTGAATACTTCAGTACATTACATTAGTAATAAAGTAGGTGATTATCAAAATTAATAGGATTTTTTTCAATCAATTTTTCGGGATTCAGATCAAAATTTACCATATGGTCATATTTTAATAATCATGGAACCCCATACGTGAACAGGTGAAGCGCATCCCGGGGTATCGCTGTCTTCATAGGGAAAAATTACTTGCAGTAATGCTCCGATTATTCTACCATATGCCATCCGTGCTGATAACGTTTCAGCAGGTGGCCGCGCCTGAAGGAGTCGCTTTTCGGATCCGACACTACACTGCACAAGGGAAAGCCCAATGGAATACTCCCACAGGTACGATAACGGCGTTCTTGTCATCGACATCGATGACAGCCGTGAGCCGCTCTCGGAACTGGACATCCTGGATTTCACCCGCGAGGTTCACTCCCTCAATACGGGCTCCAAAAGCCAGGTTGTGCTGAATTTAAACAAAAAAACATACTTCAACAGCTCCGATCTCGGGGCTCTGATCAAGGCCAGGGACAGGCTTTTCGACGAGGGGGTTGAGCTGCTCCTCCTGAATCCGTCTGAAAACATCCTTGAGCTTCTCAAGATCGTGGGATTGAAAGATTTCTTCGGCATTCATAACGGCTGACGCTCCATCCCCGGCGAAATTCTTCAAAACACCGGAGAACAACGAACAATGGACAACAACCCGGCGCGGCAGGAGTATCTTTTTGACGGCGCGGTTTTTGAGAAAATAAACCCGCTGCTGGAAAAATTAATCGGCTTCCTGTTCAGGAAGGTCTCCTTCGAGGGGACGAGCCTCAAGACGCTGCAGGACCACGCGAACAGCAAAGTGATTTACGCGTCGTTCCACACCTCCAACCTGTCCCTACTGATTTTCTACACCCTGCTCAAGCGGCACGATTTTAAAATCCCGGCGGCGGCCCTTGACTACAACCCCTTCATGTTCCAGCCGGCGAAGTACCTCTTCCGCAGGCTCATCCGCAACTTCGAGCGGCTGTTCGCAGGGGGGTCCGACAGGGACCAGATCGACACGTCGTTCATCGAGGGGCTACTGAAAAGCGGGAGCAGCGTGCTGGTCTCACTGCTGTCGCCCAAACATTTCCTGAAGCGCTACATGGAGGTGAAGTACGACTCCCTGATGCACCTGGTGGACATCCAGAAGCGGACCGAGGAACCGATCTACGTCATGCCCCAGCTCATTTTCTGGAACATGAATCCGGAAAGGACCGACAGCATCATATCGTCCAGCGCGACGGGGCACCGGGGGATCATCTCCGGCTGGTTCACGGTGATACGGAGCATCACCCCGTCCTTCGTCCGCATCAGCACGCCCATCAACCTGAAGGAGGAGATCGCGGCATCGCCCACCGACGACTCGCGTCACATCGCCGTCAACCTCCGCAACCGGCTCCTGGAGATCTACCACCATGAGAAGCGCAGCGTCCTGGGGCCCGTCATCAAGTCCCAGCAGGTGATGGCGGAGCGGGTCCTGAACCACAGGAACGTCCTGGACGAGATACGGCGTGTCGCCGCGGAGCAGGGACGCTCCGAGACCCGGCTGAAGAAGCGCGCCTTCAAGCAGTACCGGGAGATCGCCGCGAACTTCAGCATCACCATGATTCGGTTCTTCGAGATAGCGCTGGACATCATCTTCCGGAAGATCTTCGACGGCATCAGCTACGACCCAGCGGAGCTCGCGATGGTCCGCGAGGCCATGCAGAAAGGGCCCCTGGTGCTCACACCGTGCCACAAGAGCCACATGGACTACCTGATCGTGTCCTACATCTTCTACAAGAACAAGCTGATACCGCCCCATATCGCCGCCGGGGTAAACCTGTCCTTTTTCCCCATGGGCTTCATCTTCCGCCATTCCGGCGCCTTCTTCATGCGGCGGAGCTTCAAGGGCCTCTCGCTCTACCCGGAAGTCTTCAAGCAGTACATCAAGACCATGGTCAACGAGGGGTATCCCATCGAGTTCTTCATCGAGGGCGGCCGCACGCGCACGGGGAAGCTCGCGTATCCCAAGTACGGCTTCCTCAACTTTCTCCTCGACGCGGTGGACGAGGGCTACAACAAGGACCTGGTGTTCGTCCCCATCTCCATCAACTACGACCGCATCCTGGAGGAGACGAGCTACGTTAAGGAGATGAAGGGCCGCGAGAAGGAAGCCGAGTCCGCGAAAGGGATGCTGGAAAGCACCAGGCTTCTGCGGCGCAAGTACGGCAAGGTCTACGTGAAGTTCAACAAGCCCTTCACGCTGAAGGAAGTGGAGGCCCTGGGCGTCTCGAAGGACGAGCGCTCGGTCTTCGTCTCCGAGCACATCGTGAAGAAGATCAACGAGGTGACCATGGTGACGCCCTTCGCCCTCACCTCTGCCACCATTCTCCTCCACGCGATCAAGGGCTTCTCCCGGCAGACGCTGCTGGAGAAGATGCGCATCCTCTACGGCTTCCTCGCCTACGTCAATGTGGACATGTCGGACTCCCTGCAGCGGAAGATAAACCTGGAGGAGATCATCGAGACGGTGCTCACTGCCTTCCTGGACGACAAGATCATCGAGCCGTTGAAGGACCCGGGGAGCGGCGGGATGATGGAGGACTTCTACGTCATCAACGAGGACCAGCGCCCGCGCATCGTCTTCTACAAGAACAGTATCATCCATTACCTGATCCCCATATCCTTCTTCTCCCTCGCATTGCTGTACCTGCACGGGAAGAACGAGCTCACCGGCGGCTCCCTCGACGCGGAGTACGAGCAGATCAAGCGCGTGTTCTCCCGCGAGTTCATCTACGCCACCTGCGAAGAGGGTGCCGGCGAGGACAGGGAACAGGTGATGCTGGAGTACCTGAAAACACAGTCGATAGTGGAGCTCGACGGCGACGCCATCCGGCTGAGCGAGGGTTCCATAGAGGTGCTGAAGTTCTTCGCCAGGATCGCCCGGGACTACCTGGAGTCGTACCTGGTGGCGCTCCAGTCTCTGGGGTCATGGAGAAAGGACCGTTCTTCGAAAAAGGAGATCATCCAGGACGTCCGCAAAACCGGCATCAGGCTGTTCCACACGGGGGACGTGCGCCTCATGGAATCGCTCTCCCTGCCGAACTACAACAACGCCTTGAAGATGCTCATGAGCGAGGGCGCGCTCCGCGAGGTCGCCACGGGGAAAAAGTCGCCGGACCTAGAGATTGTCGACAGGGAAAAGCTGAAGGACATTCTGGAGAAGGTGAACTCGTACCTCTACGCGCTGGGGTGATTACCCAAACATGGAAGGCGCGGATATATATCCGCGCTTTTTTCTGTATCATCCCTCACCCCCACCCGGCCTCCCCCCTCAAGGAGGAGGAGAAAAGCAACGTCACTTCAGCATGCCGATATAGTCCGCCGTGACGTTGAGCGATTCCTTGAGGAAGAGGTCGTTATCCAGGTCCGTGATCCCCTTCTTTCGCGTCTTCCGCATGTCCTGCTCCGCCGACTTGATCTCGCTCTCCACGGATTCCGCTTCCTTCTTCAGGCTGATCGTCTTGCTGTTCAGGGCGACCTTGAGGCGGGCGATCTTATCCTTGAGCTTCCTGAACTTCTCGTCGCCCTTCACGCGCTCCGCCGAGCGGGACGATATAGACGACAAGATCCCGGGGCTGATATACCTGGTCTCCGGGTTGAACCTCGTGGGCTGGATCTTTTCCCACTTCAGGGGGAAGCGAAGCTTGTCCTCGCCGATGTCCCAGATGGCGCTCATGTCGGGAATGATGACGTGCGGCTGGATGCCGTACAGGTGGTTCGACGTGCCGCCGGGCTGATAGAAAAGTCCCGTGGTGATCTTGACGGCGCCCATGAGCCCCTCCAGGAGCCGCTGGTAGCTCTGCACGGAGCCCTTCCCGAACGTGCCGGAGGGACCGATGATGATGCCGCGCTTGTAGTCGCGTATGGCCCCGGCAAGGATCTCAGAGGCGCTGGCACTGAACTTGTCCACCAGTACCACCAGCGGCCCGGCGTAGTAGACGCCGGGATAGTTGTCGTCCAGCACCTTGATCGCATCGCGGTTGCCCCAGCGGTCGGTCCCCTTGATCTGGAGGATGGGCCCCCTGTCGATGAACAGGCCGGCGATGTTGATCGCCTCGTCCAGGGCGCCGCCCGGGTTGCCTCTTAGATCAATGACGATGCCGTCGACCTGGTCTTTCTTGAGCTGCTGCAATATCGTCATCATGTCGCGGAAGGAGCTCTTCGTGTTGGGATCGAAGCGCTGCGCCGCGTCAAAATCCAGGTAGAAGGAAGGCAGCTTGATATAGCCGATTTTCTTCACGGCGGCGCCGCTCTTCACGGAGAGAATTTCCGACTTCGCCGCCTGCTCCTCGAGCTTGATCACCTCGCGCACGATGGGAATCACCATGCGCACGGCCTCCTTCTTCTCGGCCTCCTTCCTGAGCACGGTGAGGCGCACCTCGGTGCCCTGGGGGCCGCGGATTTTCTTCACCACGTCGCGCAGGTCCATGTCGATGACGTCCATCGGCTCGCCCTCGCCCTGCGCCACGGCGATGATCTTGTCATTGGGCTTCAGCTGCAGCTGCTCCGGCAGCTTGTCAGCCGCGCCGTTGGGGATGATGTGCTCCACCATCACGAAGCCGTCGTCGGAGCGCAGCATCACGCCTATCCCCTCGAGCTTCAGGTTGGTCTGGATCATGAAGTCCTCGTGATCCTCGCGGGTGAGGTAGTTGGAATGCGGGTCAAGCGCCATGGAGAAGGCGTTGATGAACATCGCGTACATCTTCTCGTTGTCGATCTCGTCGAC
>ERZ795055.2452-NODE-2452-length-14040-cov-4.554380_pt1 | contig 14040 bp, 10 predicted proteins | sample MGYA00375139_ERZ795055 | MGnify/ENA primary metagenome ERZ795055 (study PRJEB30184, sample SAMN05720283) | anaerobic digester metagenome | isolation source: active sludge of municipal wastewater-treating anaerobic digesters | place: USA | collected 2015-01-23 ...
ACGCCCGACAGCATCACGTTGGCATGAAACACCCGACCGTAGCCCGACAATGAATCGACGCCCTCTTGGACACGTGCGCCCCCTGAGTCGTTGATGAAGACAAACGGATTCCCAGTCTTCATCGAGGCTTTCATCATTTCGACGATTTTGTTGCAGTGGGTCTCGCCCGCCGCGCCGCCCGCCACCGTGAAATCCTGGCTGGCCACCTGGACCACTCGCCCATCGATGGTGCCGGTACCCGTGATGACACCGTCGGCTGCCAACTCCTTGTCGGCCATATCGAAGAAGGTGCAGCGATGCCGAGCAAACAGATGTTGCTCTTGGAAGCTATCGCGGTCGAGCAGCAAGTCGACCCGTTCGCGCGCGGTGAGCTTGCCCTGGGCGCGATGCTTTTGTAGTCGCGCTTCACCACCGCCTAAGCGAGCGGCCTTCTTGCGGCGCCGCAATTCGTCGAGGGCGGTTTTGGGGGCATCCGCCTTGGCCTCAGGCATGCTGGAACTCCTTCACGCATCGCGACCGATGTCGACGATGTCGGTATGACTTTACGCCTGCAGGTTTGGGGGGTGTGCTTGCAGCTTGCACGGCCTGCCGGTAAAGTCCGCGCGAGCCTAACGGCTCGACCTGGTTTTATCAAGGAGCCCCGTCGTGGCCTCGCTCTCCGAACTGTTTGTCGGCATCTCTGGTTTCACCTGGCAGCACGGCGTGATGGTGCTTGTGGGCCTCATTCTTATCTACTTGGCGATCGCCAAGGAGTATGAGCCGACGCTGTTGTTGCCGATTGGCTTTGGCGCCATTTTGGTCAACATCCCGTTTTCGGCCGCGATCGATCAGGCCTCGGGGCACGGGGTTTTGTCGATTCTGTTCCGCGCCGGCATTATCACCGAGCTGTTTCCGTTGCTCATTTTTGTGGCCATCGGTGCGATGATCGATTTTGCGCCGCTGTTGCAAAACCCCAAGATGTTGTTGTTTGGGGCCGCCGCGCAGTTCGGCATTTTTGCGACGATGTGCTTTGCGGCGTTGGCGGGTTTCTCACTCAAACAAGCCGCATCGATTGGCATCATCGGCGCCGCCGACGGGCCGACCTCCATTGTAGTCTCCACACGTTTTGCTCCGGAGTTGCTGGGAGCGATTTCGGTTGCGGCCTACTCGTACATGGCTCTTGTGCCCATCATTCAGCGACCGGTCATCAAGTTGCTCACCACGAAACACGAACGCCGCATTCGGATGGACCACAAGTATCAACCGGTATCTCGGGCGACGCGCATCGCCTTCCCGTTGGTGGTCACCCTCGTCACCAGCCTGTTTGTGCCGTCGGCCGCGGCGCTCATCGGCATGTTGATGTTTGGCAATTTGCTGCGCGAGGCCGGCGTGGTCGAGCGCTTGTCCAAGGGGGCGCAAAACGAGTTGGCCAACATCGTGACATTGCTTTTGGGTATCACCATTGGCTCGACGATGGTGGCCGAGCGTTTCCTGACGTCTTCGACCCTGCTCATTATAGGCATGGGGCTTGTGGCCTTTATTTTTGATACGGTGGGCGGCGTCTTGTTTGCTAAGCTCCTGAATTTGTTCCTAAAACACAAAATCAACCCAATGATTGGGGCATGCGGCATCTCGGCGTTCCCGATGGCGGCGCGGGTGGTTTACAAGCTTGGGCTCGAAGAAGACAAGCAGAACCACCTGCTGATGCACGCGGTGAGTGCCAACGTCGGGGGGCAGATCGCCTCGGTGGTGGCGGGCGGCTTGATTTTGGCTTTGGTGTCGTAGCGCGCACGTCGGGAGTCAACGTGATGTCAACTCTGATGAAACTGTGGCTTACATTTGGCGTGGTTCTGGCAGCAGTTCCGGCCCAAGCGCAGTCGGCGTTGCCTACGGGCCAGGACACCGGGGTGGTGCTCCGGCGCGCGCTCGAAATCTCCGCCTGGTCAATGCTCGCGATCTTCGTCTTCATGTCGTTGTTCTGGGTGAGCACGCTCGTGTTGATGCGCCTGTTGCCGGCCAAATCGGGCGAGAAGTAGCAATCGTGTTTGGCATGGAGTGTCCAAGCTGACCTTCCGTCGGTGTCATGATCGTCGTGGCATGTAACGCAGTTGTTGTGGGGGCAAGCCTTGTCAGCGGTCCATAGATGTAGCAGATTGCCGGACGTGGCTAGGCGGGGACTCCAAACATTTGCGTTGAGCGTCGGTCTTGGGGGGGCACTCTGGGCGTGCGCTACCCAACAAGGTGACTTGCGCTCCATCATCCAACTGCCCTCGAATGTTGCCGCGCCGGCGCCGCCGCCTGCGCCCGGTCAGGCCGCTGGCTTTCCGCCCGTGACCTTGGTTTGGCAGCAGGCTGACGCGAAGCAAGCCGCGACCTCAACGTCGCGTCCGGCTGGAACGCCTTCCACCAAGCCTGCGCCAGTGGTCAAGGCCGAGCCCAAGCCCGAACCGAAACCTGAGCCCAAGGTTGAGTCTGTGGCCGAACCCAAGACGGAGCCGACCAGGGTCACCAAACCGGAGCCTGAGCCCAAGCCCAAGACGGAGCCGGTTAAGTTGGAGCCTCCCAAAGAGACCTTGGCGTCGTTGCGGATCGAGGTTCCAGCGCTGCCAGCCAAGGCCACCACCGCCGAGAAGGATTTCTACGGCCAGGCGACGCGCGCGGCCGAGCGCATCTACTTGGATGATTTCGATGACTCGGCGCCCTTGATGTCATTGTACGAGAAGATGACCACCGACGACGCGTTGAAGGCGTCCGTCGAGCCGTGGCGCATTCCGATGGAACAGGCGATGGATCGAGTTGAGACGTTGCAGCGCGGGGCTGCGGCGATTCGTGCTTTGCGTCGGGCGTTTGCCAAGGCGGCACCCACCGCTGAAGCCACCGTGTTCAGCGACGTTGATTTGCCGCAATGTCGCGCCGCCTTTCAGAGTCTGCGCGAGACGGCCGAAGATGCGCTTGAATACAACATCAAGCTCGCTACGGTGGGCCGCTTCAAGCTCGCCTACTTCGAAAAGATCTGCACCGACAGCCAGAACGCCGAGTTGGCGGCGGTGCATTTTCCGGAGCTTGCGGGGCCGGCGCCGCTCAAGAAGCTGGTGCGGCAGTTGTACACCAAGGAGTTCAAGGGCCACGTCGTGCGCAAGATCGCGATTCCTGGCGGCTGGGAGGACTCCCCCACGGGCTCAGGCCGTACGCTCAAGGTGATTGTCGGCGTGAAGAAGCCCAAAGCCTTCCCCGAGTATCCCTGCGCGATGGAAGAAATTCTTCTGGAGCAAGAGAAGAAGGACGGCAAAGCCGCCCGCCCGAGTTGTTGCCAAGTCGAGAAGGTCACGGCCATCGACTGTGGTGAACTTGATTGATGTAAGCAGTCTGAAAGGACAACATTGACATGTTGAGAAGAGCGACCTGGTGTTTCCTGGTGCTGGCAAGCACACTCGCAAGCCCCGCGTACGCCCAATCATCGACCGACTCCGCCAAAGCAGGCGAGGCGGCCGAGGGTGGCGCCAAGGCGTTAAGCCCGATTGATGGTGTGGTTGGGCACTATGGCCTGGGCTATTTTACCAATACGGCGCCGTTGGGCGTCCGCTATTGGATGGACCGCGATACCGCGTTGGATCTTAACGCCGATTTCGCGTTGTCCTCGGGCAACCTGGAAGCGCAGCGTTACGGCCTGGAGTTGGGCTACGTGATGGCGCTGGGCCACTACCATTACTCGGTGGTGTTTGCGCGTTTGGGGCTGGCCTACCGATTTTTAGATTCTTTCGGTGAGGACTCGGTGCCGGCCCGTCACGACCTGTCGGGAACCGGTTTCTTGGGCGCCGAGTTGTTCCTGGGCGCGTTCGGGTTCCCGAACATCAGCCTGATGGGAGGCTATGGCCTTACGGCAAGCTACACCTACAACGCCGGCTCGGCCTTTGTCATTGGCGCCACCAGCGCCGGCCTCAACGTTACCGGCACCGGGACGTTGGGCTTCCACATCTACCTTTAATCGAGGGCCAACATGATGATGAAAAGGCTCATTTTTATTGGATTTTTGTCTCTCGGCATCACCGCCCTCGCAGCCTGTGACGGCTTACGCGACGAGTGCACAGACGGTATCGACAACGATGGCGATGGCTTATTGGATGCCAACGACCCGGCGTGTGCCTCGTGGAACGATCGTTACTACGCCATGTATGGTAACTGCGGCCAAGCCTCGGCGGGGCTTGCGCCCACCAATCCTGCCTGCCAGGTGAATTACCAAGGCGTCAAAGAAGGCGATGACCCAGCGTGTGCTGACCACAAAGATAACGATGGTGATGGCCTAACGGATGCCGCCGACCCGGGTTGCCAAGATCAAAACGGCAATTATTCGCCGGGCACGCTCGACAACGATGAGGCCAACCCCGAGTGCTCCGATGGTAAGGACAACGATGGTGATGGCTTGGCCGACGCCCAAGATCCGGCGTGTCAGGACAACGCTGGCAACTGGGTGCGCTCGAACCCAAGCGAGTCCAACGACCCCGCCTGCAGCGATGGTCGGGACAACGACGGCGATGGCGCGGTGGACTACCCAGCCGATGTCGGTTGCAGCTCACGCCGCGACAACACCGAGAACAACCCGCAATGTTGGGACAAGATCGACAACGATGGCGACGGCAAAGTGGACTTCCCGGAAGACACCGACTGCTCGTCAGCGCTGCAAGACCGCGAGTGGGCCTATGCCTGTAATGATGGCGTCGACAACGACTTCGATGGCGTGGCCGACTACCCAGCCGATCCGGGCTGTGTGAGCCGTTTCGACGACGATGAAGCGAACCCCGCCTGCTCGGACGGGCGTGACAACGACGGCGATGGCCGCATTGATTATCCCGACGACCTCGGTTGCGCCAGCGTGTGGGACAGCAGTGAGTCGCAACCAGCCTGCAGCGATGGCCTGGACAACGATCAAGACGGCACGGTCGACTTCCCCGGCGACTTGGGTTGCTCTTCATCCGAAGACGGCAACGAATCGTCCACCTGCGCCGATGGCCTCGACAACGACAATGACGGTCTGATCGACTACCCGGAGGATCCGGATTGCCTCTATTTCGAAGGTAGCGAAAACAGCAACAGCGCTTGTGCCGACAACCTCGATAACGACGGCGATGGTTTCATCGACTATCCGTTGGATCCGGGCTGTTCGAGCTACACCGATGACACCGAAGGCAGCGAGGGCACGAGCACTGGCGACTGCGCTGATGGTGTCGATAACGATGGCGACGGCAAGATTGACAGTGGTGTGACGGGTGTGTCCGCCGCCGATCCCGCGTGTGGCGCAGGTTATGTGTGGGAGCGACTGGATCCGGTATGCAACGATGGCGCCGATAACGATGGCGACGGTCGCGCTGACTACGCCGGCATCGATCTGAACTTCGACGGCCTGTTCGACCAGCCCGGCGAAATGCCGCCAGATCCAGGTTGCTTGTCGGCCGCGGGTTACGACGAAAGCGTGAAGCCGCAATGCGCCGACGGTGTTGATAACGACGGCGATGGTACCGCCGATTGGGCCGGTATCGACCTCAACAAGAACGGCGTCTTCACCGATGCGGGAGACATGCTCCCCGATCGTGCCTGTACGACGGGTGAGCCCAGCGCGATTGACGGTATGCGCCGCCGCGACGAGAGTAAACCTGCGCAGTGCAATGACGGCGTGGATAACGATGGCGATGGCTTTATCGACTTCCAGGCCGAGTTCTTGCCTACTGGCGCTCCCAACCCGGCCTATCCGACGCGGGATCCGCAGTGCACAAGCCCGTTCGTCAACATGGAAAAGGAGTAATCCCAATGCGTCACCAACTTTTCGCATTGTCTGTGCTGCCGTGGCTTGTGGCGTGCGGCCAAGAAGGCGCCGCGCTGTTACCACAATCGGCCAAGCAAAGTGCTCTTAGTAATGGGGCGGCGGCCGATGCCATCATCGGCCAAGCCAGTGAGCGCGGTCGCGGGACCACGCGCACCGATGGCGGCGGTTTTGGCGCGCTCGGCAGTGTCGCTGTCGCAAGTGGTGCAACCACTTTGTGGGTGGCCGACACCGGTAATCGGCGCGTGCTTGGTTGGCGCGACACCGGGGCGATCTCGGCCTCGGCGATGGGCGCGTCGGCTGATATCGTGTTGCTGCAAGAGGATCTGTTCACCACCGATCATCGCAACATCCCCACGCGGGAGCAGATCGCGCCGGTAGGTGTCGCGGTGGATGCCGAGCAACGGGTCTACGTGCACGACGGCACGCACGTGTTGGTGTTCGAAGATCCGGCGGCGGCCAGCAACGACCGTACGGCTGACTACGATCTCTTGGGCCTGCCAGACGACATCGTTTCGGTGCGTGCGCTGCCGGGCAAGAAGATCGCCGTCGTGGGTGCGTCCTCGGTGGTTTTTTATGATCAGGGGATGCGCGAACCGTATGCCCAATCGACCGTGAGCCCTGGTTGCGGCGACTACATCACCGATGTCGCCCGGATCGGCAGCATTTTGTTTGTCTCGTGCACCAGCGGCAGCAGCGATGTGACCTGCGACGACGGTGTCACCACCGGCTGCAGCGCCGTGTTCGTCTACTCGGTGGACGCCAACACGGGGCTTCCGGCCCGCGAGCCGATCGCCAATGGTCCGCCAGTGCCGTACAAGGCCTACAACGACTTTGCGGGCATCACCAGCATGGTTGGCAACGATGCGGGCCAGCTGTTGATCGTCGACGCCTTATCCCACCGGGTGTTCCGTTGGGAAGGGACCGAGGCGCACGCCAACGCTACGATTGCCAATTCGGCCGCTACGCCCAATCGGACGCCAGCGACAACGTCGCCTACGCCCTACGTTTTTGGCCAAGAGTCCGTTAGCACGTCGCCGATTCCGAATTATCACCCAACCAACCCCGGCATCGTCTCGGAACAGGGGTTGGATACGCCGACGTACATCGACTTCGACAACGACGACAAGTTCTTCTGGCTCGTAGACAGCGGCAATCACCGTGTGCTGCGCTTCAATAGCTCGGCAAAGCTGGCCACCACGGTCATTGGTCAACCCGACATGATGCATGCCTACGCCAATCGCCTCGAACCAGGCAGTTTCGCCGCTCCGACAGGTGTCGCGGTGAACGACGACGGCTCGCGCGGCGCGGTGGTGGATGGCAATGCGCATCGGGTGTTGCTGTTCGACAATTTGGCGTCCCTTGTTACGGGCGGAGATCCGAGCTTCATCGTCGGCCAGTCCAGCGCTGTGGATTACTGGGAGCTGGGCGTGATGCCGCCGGTGCTTGGGCCGGGCAGCCTGAGCAGTCCCCGCGCCGCCGCCTATTCGCCCACCGGGGCGCTGTTTGTCACAGATAACGGCAACACGCGGATTCTGGCGTTTGAAGGCACGATCGCCGCCAACCGTCCGGTGGCAACGCGCATCTACGGCGCGCTGGCCAATGGTACTTCTGCGGGCCTGTACGGCAACTTGGATGCCATTGTCGTTAGCACCAATCGGCTCTACGTGGCGTCCGGTAATCGTATCCTGGTGTGGGATGTGGCCACGCCGCGCGTCAAGCCAACCCGCGTCTTCGGCCAGCCGATGTCGGTCTCCGACAACCCGGTGGTCGACGATATCGATAACTCACCCAACCGTGGCATGGGGATCGCGCGCGCCGACACCTTGTCTCGCGTCGTGGGTTTGGCCTTGGACAGTGACGGCACGCTTTGGGTCGCCGACGCCGGCAACAATCGTGTCTTGTGGTTCGAGCAACCGGAAGCCTCCGATTTGATCTCGGCAACCACCGCCGATGGTGTTGTGGGTCAACCCGACTTTACGGCCACCGATAAGTGGGCCGATGCGGTGAGCGCCACCCGGTATGGTTTCGCAAACATCGGTGGCATCGCGGTGGACAACGCCGGCACCTTGTGGGTGAGCGATGTCGATGACTCCCGTATTTTGGTGTTCCATAACCCGAAGGAAAAGGACCCCACGGTTCAACTAGCGGGTGCTGACTTGGTGTTGGGCCAGGTCAACTACAACGCCACTGACGCTAACAACTCATTGAACGGCATCAACGCTGGTACTGTCTCTGCGCCCCGCGGATTGAGTGTGTCTCGCAATGGTCAGACGCTGCTGGTGGCAGATGCCGGGAACACCCGTGTGTTGCGCTATGTCGACACGGCGGCACCGGTCTTCACGTTCGCAGACGGCGCCACCCTTGAAGTCGCTCCGGGCGGCACTGCGAGCATCAGCTTTGCCGTGGATACTGGTACGGCCGCTTTGGCCGTGCCCACGCCCGATGGTGTGACGCTGGTTGGCGACAGTGTTTCTTACACGGCACCCGTGGATGCGCTCGTGGGGACCACGGTGCACGCGAACCTGATTGCGACGGTGACAGGGGCTCGCACGGTGACCACCACCGCTACGGTGAACTTTGTGATTACGCGGCGTGAGATGGTTCCCGAGGTGGGGCGTCCGCGCAAGCCACGGACTGTGCTTGCCGCCAGTGATGGTTGCCAGGCGACCCACGGTGGTGAGTGGGGTGCGCTCTTGGTCGTTGGCGTCGGCCTGTTGTTGCGTCGCAAGCGCTAGTCACGCGGCGCGTTGCTCCTTCCTATATTACGGTGGCACGGGTTGCTTCCCTCCTTTGGGGGGAAGCGCCCTGCATGCTGTGCACTTAATGCACTTTTCGTGACCTGACCGATGTCTGACGATCGCGACCGTATGTGGCGCCTCGCGGGACGCTACTCTGCCTTGGGCATCGAGATGGCTGCCGCAGTGGCTATGGGCTCGTTAGGGGGGCGCTATCTCGATTCTCGGTTTGATACTGCGCCCTGGCTGTTTTGGTTCGGGCTTGTCGTAGGCTCTGGAGCCGCGACCCGGGCTGTTTTGCGAGCGGTGCGTGATTACCGGCGTGGGGCGAAGTAGGGCGTCATTGCCGATCGGGCGATGGCTCCGAGCGATCCGTTAGGCTTTCTTCGTTGCGTTCGGTTTGGCGTTATCGCCTGCCAGCGGTGCATTCACGCGACCTAGGAACTCGGGCAGCTCCAAGCCTACTTGTTTGGCCAGATCATGCATCGGCGGCAGCGTCCCCATCAGCCGTTTTCCCAGGCCATTCAACCCACCCTGATCGCCGCCTCCGTCCCAGACAATCACCTTCTCGATCGGCAAGTTCTCAATGGCCTTGGCTTGAATGCCGGCTACATCCACAAGCTTTTCGACCAACAGCAAGGCCGTGGCCAAGTTAGCGTCTCCGGCCGCCTGCACCAAGTTGCGGTAGCCTTCTGCCTTGCCGTCCAACAGCGCCTGCGTGCCTTTGGCTTGGGCCGTGGCATTGGCCAGGGTCGCCTCCGCTTGGCCTTGCGCGTGCAAGATGGCCTGGTCGCGCTCGGCTTCGGCCGCGATCACCATGCGGCGCTTGTCGGCCTCGGCCGGGACGACCACTTCGGCGTTTAGGCGGGCGCCTTCGCGTTGGGCGCGGGCCTCTTCGGCCTTCTTTTGTGACAACTCTTGGGCGGCGCGAATATTACCGTCGGCCTCTTTGGCGGCCGATTCGGCTTTGCGTCGGGCTTCTTCTTCGGCGACGCGCTGCGTGGCCCAGTAGCTCGCCTTTTGGGCATTGGCGTTGGACTCGGTGGAGACGGCGTCGGCATCCAATTTGGCGGTTTCTTGGCGCTTGCTCTTGGCGGCCAGCGCTTCGCCAATTTCGGCATCAGCGGCGGCGGCGGCCATCGAGGTGCGGCGTTTTTTCTCTGCCTCGGCCTCACCAATTTGCGCGTCGGCCATGGCGGCAGCCACCGAGATGCGTTGGTCGCGTTGGCGCTCAGCCACACCCATCTGTCCGCGCTTTTCTTGTTCGGCCACGTCAACGTTGGCTTGGAAAATGGCCTCGGCCGCGGCCTTGCGCCCAATGGCCTTGATGTAACCAGATTCGTCTTCAATATCGCGGATGTTCACGTTGATGACGGCCAGGCCAATCTTTTCCAACTCCACCGCTACGGCCTCATTTACCTTGGCCATGAAACTTTGGCGATCGCGGTTGATGTCTTCGATTTTCATCGTCGCGATGACGGCGCGCATCTGGCCGATGATGATGTCCTGCGCTTGGGTTTTGATCTGCTGCGACGACAACCCCAGCAAGCGCACCGCGGCGTTCTGCATAATGCCGGGTTTGTTCGAAATCGCAGCGGTCACTGAGGTGGGTACGGTGACGCGGATGTTTTCTTGCGACAGCGCGCTCGACAGATCGATCGGAATTACGAACGGCTCCAAATCGAGGTAGGCGTAGTCCTGGATGAGCGGCCAGACGAGCGCCGCACCGCCATGGATGCACTTGGAGGCGCCGGAGTTGGTTTTGCCGTAGATGACCAAGATCTTATTGGACGGGCAGCGGCGATAGCGGCGCAACAACGACACGAGCAACATGAAACCGATGACGCCAACAATACCGCTCAGGATAAGCGGCACCGGGGGCATGCCAACGGGTAACACCAACGTTTGCGCAAGCAGCAGTTGCGCGGTGAACGACGCAGCATTTAACATGGCAAGCTCCTTCGTAAGTTATGCGGGATGAATCGGTTCTACTTCGATCACGTTCTCGTCCACGATGCGATGCACCCGCACAGGGGTGCCGGCCTTGATCGCAACACCATCGCGCCCGAGCGCCTTCACGTGCGTCTGGGCACCACTCACCAACACGCGCACTTCGCCTTGGCCGTTTTCCGGGATATCCAGGTAGACGTTGCCTTCGCAGTCCAACGCCGAGCGCAGGTCCATGTTGCTGCTTTGCGTGAGTCGGGGCACCAAGTGCACAAGCATCGACACCACAATCAGCGCCAAAAAACCCCAGAGACTCGCATAAAAAACCGACAACCCGACGGAGGTGCCGGTGCTCTGATAAAGGCCGCCCGCCCAGGTGAAGAGGGTGGCAAAGGCCAGCATCGAGCGCAGCGTCAGCAGCTTGAAGGCCGCTGTGCCATCGTGGCCGTGGTGACCATCGCCAGAGGTCGCGTCATGCCCGACGTCGGCGTGTCCGTGGCCTTCGTCGCCGCCCAACCCCAACACCGAGGCTAAAAGCTGCCAGCCAAACAGCACGGAGAAGAACACTGCGCCGGTGAAGAACCCCTGGGCCACAGGCGGCAGCGCATTCCAGAACGTTGTAAAGCTGTTCATCCCCACACCTCAGTGCCGGCAGAGTCTGCGAGGCTGGATTGTGGGTCAAGGGGGAAGCAGAGCGGCGAGCGCGCCGCGGGTGTTTGGGTGTTGGCTTAGATTCGGATGGCGGCGGCGGCCTGGTTGTAGCCGACACCGGAGCCCACCAGCACCACGAGATTGCCGGGCTTGATGAGCTTTTGCTCCAACGCGTCGTCCAAGGCCATCGGGATGCAAGCGGAGCCGGTGTAGCCCCACTTGTCCATGATCATATGGGTGCGTTCCATCGGCAGCTCCAAGGTTTGCATCACGAGCTCGATGGTGGGCTTGCGCACTTGGGTGAAGATCAAGAAGTCGATGTCGGCCACCGCAAAGTTGTGCCCAGCGGCGAGCTTGCGCACCACGCGCGGCCAGCCTTCGTTGTTGATTTCGGGCGGGTAGCGGTCGACCATTTTCACGAAGGTCCGGCCTTTGGCCAGCGCGTCGGCGTTGGGCGGCTCGGCCGTGCCGCTCGAATAGATGCCCCAGGCCTTGTAGTAAGTGCCGTCGGCTTGCATGGCGGCTCCGACGAAGCCGGGCTTGTCACCTGCCACCAGGATGGCCGCACCCGCGCCATCGCCGTAGAAGAAGGTGGCCGGATCGTTGGGGTCGGCCAAGCGTTGCATCATGTAAACGCCCACCACCAACACCTTTTTGATCGCGGGGTTGGTGCTCATGATGCCCGAGGCAGCCGCGAGGCCAGTGGGGAACGAGGCGCAGGCGCAACCGACGTCGAACGTGCCGGCATTCTTGGCGCCCAATTTGTACTGCAGGACCACCGAGGTGGCCGGGGTGATGTAGTCGGGGGAGTCGGTCCCCAGCACGATCAAGTCCAAATCTTCGGGGCGCATGGACGCTTTTTCGAGGGCATTTTGTGCAGCGCGCAATGCGAGATCAGAGGTGGCAAATTCGGCGGGCGCATGGAAGCGCTGCATGATACCGCTCGACTTTTCCATCTTGTTGACGAACTCAGGGACCCGCGCGTCGAAGCGCTTGCGCATATCGTCGTTGGACACGAGTTGCGTCGGCACGTAGCGGCCAGTGGCGACCAGTTGGGCATGAATGCTCATGGGGGACTCCTTTTTATGTGCAGCCAACTACTCCCGCTTCCCCCCTTCTGACAACCCCAAAACGCCCGTTCGGGAGCTTTTCTTTGCATCTGCACAAATGGTTATTTGTTGTGTATTTTCGGGTAATTCGCGGTAGAGTACGCGAGCTTTCGGGGTTTCTTTTCGCCCCCCAAGGAGTGACCCACGTGAACGCAGTTGAGAACATTGGCATCGTGGCCTACGGCCTGTACTTTCCGAAAACTGAAATGACCGCGGCCCAGGTGGCGTTGGCGACGGCTGGCAAGTGGACCGAGGCGGCCATCAAAGACAAGCTCGGTTTTGACAAGAAACCGATTCCAGGTGTCGGCGACGGCACCCAGGAGATGGGGGTCAAAGCGGGTCTCGATTGCCTCAAACGGTTCGCCTATGATCCTGCCAAAATCGACGTAATTTTGTGCATAGGCGAAGAATGGAAAGAGTACCCTCTAACCACCTCTGGCATCTACATCCAGGAGCAGATTGGCGCCAAAAACGCTTGGGCTATCGACGTGCAGCAGCGCTGTTGTTCGCAGGTGGCCGCGATGAAGATGGCCAAAGACATGATCATTGCCGACCCCGAGGTGAACTCGGTCATGATCGTGGGTGGTTACAGAAACGGCGACTTCGTGGACTACACCAATCCGGCGATGTCGATGATGTACAACTTGGGCGCCGGCGGTTGTGCGATGATTTTGGAGCGCAACGCCAAAGCTAACTTGCTGTTGGGTTCCCACTTGGTCACCGATGGCAGCATGGCGCGGGATGCGGGCTGTCGCATTGGTGGCACTGCCGAGCCGATCACCGCCGACAACTTGGCGCGCGCCTATCAATCGCTCGACCTGATGGACGGCGAGCACATGAAAAACCGGCTGAACGAAGTCTCGATGCCCAACTGGTATCACTGCATCGACCGGGCGCTTGAGAAGGCCAAGCTTACCCGCAAAGACATTGGCTATTTGGCGGTGCTGCACTTCAAGCCGTCGATGCACAAGATCCTCTTGCAGGAGCTGGGTTTGCGTGAAGACCAAACCACCTATCTGCGCGACTACGGTCACATCGGCCAAATCGACCAAGTGTTGTCCTTGCACTTGGGGCTTGAAGCCGGGCGTATTAAGGCGGGTACGGTGGTTTGCATGATCGCCGCCGGCATTGGCTACGCCTGGGCGGCCAATGTGATTCGCTGGGGCAAAGCGTAGCCCGCGATTCGGTATCTAAAACCCTCTTGTTTGGCACTCGGAATCCGGGCAGCTTCTTGAGCCTTTCGGGCGCCAACCCAGCGAGTCAATGGATCCCCAGGTGTTGGCGCAGCTGCGAGGCTCCAATGACCCTGGGAGTCCCCCCCCTCCGAACCACCAGCCGTCGACGCTTTTCCGTGGCCTCAAAAACCTCGTCGCGGCCTGCCTTCCTCACGGCATTCTGTTAATAACCCGCCCATGTCGAGCATCACCCAGCCAGCAGCAGCCACGACGCAAGTGGCGCCTCTAAACCTGCTGCTATTGGCCGGCCTGAGTCTCATCTGGGGCACCGCCTTCGTTTTTATCCACCAGGGGCTTGCTAGTTTCAGCCCCGTGTTCTTTGCGGCACTGCGCTTTGATATTGCCGGGCCGTTGTTACTTGGGGCGGCCTATACGGTGTCACGGACGCAACTGTTGCCACGGGGCCGTAAGCAGTGGCTCGCGGTGAGTGTCACGGCGGCGCTGAACATCGTCGGCTACCACGCGCTTTTGTATTGGGGGCAACAGCACACCTACGAGGCGGTCGCCGCGGTGATCGTGGCGTTGAACCCGAGCCTTACCACCGTGTTCAGTCGGGCGCTGTTGCC
>ERZ795055.2464-NODE-2464-length-13998-cov-4.773937_pt1 | contig 13998 bp, 13 predicted proteins | sample MGYA00375139_ERZ795055 | MGnify/ENA primary metagenome ERZ795055 (study PRJEB30184, sample SAMN05720283) | anaerobic digester metagenome | isolation source: active sludge of municipal wastewater-treating anaerobic digesters | place: USA | collected 2015-01-23 ...
ACCAGCCGATCGAGATGCTCTACACCTCGTTCGCCACCATCATCGCCATGACCCACATTCTTCTGCCGTTCATGATCCTGCCGCTGTACAGCGTCATGCGCGGAATCGACCCCAGCTACCTGCGCGCAGCCATGTCCCTCGGCGCCAAGCCCATTCCGGCCTTCATCCGCATCTATTTCCCCATGACCCTGCCGGGACTGAGTGCCGGGGCGCTGTTGGTTTTCATCATTTCAGTGGGTTACTACATCACCCCGGCGCTTGTCGGCGGCACCGACGGACAAATGATCAGCAACATCATCGCCTTCCATATGCAGCGCTCGAACAACTGGGAACTGGCCGCCGCGCTGGGCTCCCTGTTGCTCGGATTGATCCTGCTGCTGTACTGGCTGTACGACCGCTTTGTCGGTGCCAGCAATATCAAACTGGGCTAAGGACTACGCCACTATGAGCAATATTCCTGCCCACTTCGGCTTCTGGCACCGCCTCGGCGCACGCCTGCTACAGACCAGTTCATGGCTAGTGCTACTGTTTTTGATCATGCCAATTCTGGTCATTGTGCCGCTGTCGTTCAACATCGAACCTTTCTTCAGCTTTACCGAGGGCATGCTCACCTTCCAGCCGGAGGCCTATTCCCTGCGCTGGTATTACGCCATCTTCAACGACCCCAAGTGGATTCTGGCAATCCAGAACAGCTTCTTCATCGGCATCTGCGCCACCCTGATCGCCACCGTACTCGGTACCTGTGCCGCAGTGGGCCTGGCCCGTGACGACATGCCCATGCGCCGGCTGATCACCGCAGTACTGCTCTCGCCGATGATCGTACCGCTGATCATCACCGCCGCCGGCATGTTCTTCTTCTATGCCGATCTGGGACTGGCCGGTAGTTATCTCGGGGTAATCCTGGCACACGCAGCATTGGGCACGCCCTTTGTGATCATCACCGTCACCGCCACCCTCACCGGCTTTGACTATGCCCTGGCGCGCGCCGCACTCAACCTTGGTGCACGGCCGATACAGGTGTTCTTCGACATCATCATGCCGCTGATTCGCCCGGGGGTAATTTCCGGCGCACTTTTCGCTTTCATCACCTCCTTCGACGAGGTGGTGGTCATCCTGTTCATGGCCGGACCACAGCAACGCACCATCCCCCGGCAGATGTTTTCCGGTCTGCGCGAGCAGATCAACCCAAGCATCCTCGCCATTGCCACCTTTCTCATTCTGGTATCAATCGCCCTGCTGGTGACTATTGAGCTGTTGCGCCGCCGGGCCGAGCGTATGCGCGGGATTGAGCTGGTCGAATAGCTCCGCGTACCGATCCAAGCAGGTCATTTTTACCGAAACTGACCTGCTTCCTGTCAATTGCCGTTTGCCAGCGACGGCTCACGCCTTCAACATATAGGCCTATCTCTGACAAGCCTGCGCAGGACTCTTCGCCATGCCTGATTACCGCTCAAAAACCTCCACCTTCGGCCGCAACATGGCCGGCGCTCGCGCCCTGTGGCGCGCCACCGGAATGAAGGACGAGGACTTCAAGAAGCCAATCATCGCTGTGGCCAACTCCTTCACTCAGTTCGTGCCCGGTCACGTCCACCTGAAAGACATGGGCCAACTGGTCGCCCGCGAGATTGAGCGCGCCGGCGGCGTGGCCAAGGAATTCAACACCATCGCGGTCGACGATGGCATCGCCATGGGCCATGACGGCATGCTCTATTCGCTGCCCTCGCGCGAGATCATTGCCGACTCGGTGGAGTACATGGTTAACGCCCACTGCGCCGACGCCATTGTCTGCATCAGTAACTGCGACAAGATCACCCCCGGCATGCTGATGGCTGCTCTGCGCCTGAATATCCCGGTGATCTTCGTCTCCGGCGGGCCGATGGAAGCCGGCAAGACCAAACTGGCCAGCCACGGCCTGGATCTGGTCGACGCCATGGTCATGGCTGCCGATGACACTGCCAGCGACGAAAAAGTCGCCGAATACGAACGCAGCGCCTGCCCAACCTGTGGCAGCTGCTCCGGCATGTTCACCGCCAACTCGATGAACTGCCTGATGGAAGCCCTCGGCCTGGCCCTGCCCGGCAATGGTTCCACCCTGGCCACCCACAGCGATCGCGAGCAATTGTTCCTGCAAGCCGGACGTACCGTGGTCGATCTGTGCAAACGCTACTACCAGGACAACGATGAGTCGGCCCTGCCGCGCAACATCGCCAACTTCAAGGCATTTGAGAATGCCATGAGCCTGGACATCGCCATGGGCGGTTCGACCAATACCATCCTGCACCTGCTGGCTGCCGCTCAAGAAGCCGAGCTCGACTTCGATCTTAAAGACATCGACCGCCTGTCACGCAAAGTTCCGCAGCTATGCAAGGTCGCGCCAAACATCCAGAAGTACCACATGGAGGATGTACACCGCGCTGGCGGCATCTTCAGCATCCTCGGCTCGCTGGCGCGCGGCGGCCTGTTGCACACCGATCTGCCCACCGTGCACAGCGCCAGCATGGCCGAAGCCATCGCCAAGTGGGACATCACCCAGACCCAGGACGAAACCGTACACACCTTCTTCCGCGCGGGCCCTGCCGGCATCCCGACCCAGACCGCCTTCAGCCAGTCGACTCGCTGGGACACGCTGGATGACGATCGTGAAAACGGCTGCATCCGCAGCGTCGAGCACGCCTATTCGCAAGAGGGCGGCCTGGCCGTGCTCTACGGCAACATCGCCGAAGACGGCTGCGTGGTTAAAACTGCTGGCGTCGATGAGTCCATTCTGGTCTTCGAAGGCCGTGCAAAAATCTTTGAAAGTCAGGACAGCGCAGTGCGCGGCATTCTCGCCGATGAAGTACAGGAAGGTGACATCGTCATCATCCGCTACGAAGGCCCGAAAGGCGGCCCGGGCATGCAGGAAATGCTCTACCCCACCAGCTACCTGAAATCCAAGGGTTTGGGCAAAGCCTGCGCCCTGCTCACCGACGGCCGCTTCTCCGGCGGCACCTCTGGCCTATCCATCGGTCACGCATCACCTGAAGCAGCCGCTGGCGGTGCGATTGGTCTGGTGCGTGAAGGCGACAAGGTGCTGATCGACATCCATCAGCGCAGCATTAACTTGCTAGTGACAGCAGAAGAACTGGCTGCACGCCGTGTCACACAGGACGCCAAGGGCTGGAAGCCGGCCCAGCCGCGCCCACGCAAGGTAACCACCGCGCTCAAGGCCTACGCCCTGCTCGCTACCAGCGCCGACAAGGGCGCGGTGCGCGACAAGGCATTGCTGGACGGCTGATCTCACACACACGCACACACAGGCGGGCACCTGGCTGACAACAAGCAAGGTGCCTTTGATCTCTTTTTCACACTCTCATTTCAATGATCTGCGAAGATCCGCCGATCAGCTTCCGCATGGTTGAATCTGAACATTAGATAAGCGCGTTGGAAGCAACGCTCATCTACAACGAAGTCAAGCAAGGGGAAGTCATGCCTGCCGATGTGAACAAGCTGCTGAAGTTAACTCACGAGGATGCTTTCAAGCAGTGGCTGGCAGTGCCTGGCGAATGGGTTGAAGAACCCAACGTACGACGCGGCGGTGAAAGCGGCGTCATGCGGATCATGACTACCACCGGAAAAATGCTCTACCGCAAGCAGCAGGTAGGTCACGTCTACCGCTCCTGGCACTACCCTTTTGGCTATCCCACGGCGATGCGCGAGAAAGCTGTACTGCTAGCCTGCGCCGCCCTCAATGTCGCAGTGCCAAAATTGGTCTATGCCGATTGCATAAAGGTTTCCGGCACCTGGCACGCACAACTCATTACCGAAGCACTTGATGGCTTTTCAAGCCTGGAAGACTGCTATGCCCGTGGCGATGAACTGCAATGGGGTGAAGCCTTGCACCTGCGCATTCTTTCCGAGTTCGGCAGCACACTGGCGCGGTTCAATCTTGGTCGTTGGCAACATGGCTGTGTGCGGCTCAAACATGCATTTGTGCGACTGCAGGGAGAGCAGATCGAGATCGCCCTGATTGACCTGGAAAAAAGCAAGAAAAAGTTCAGCGCCAAGCAAGCCGCACGCAATGATATTCTGCAACTGGGCCGGCACATTCATTGGGATAAAGCGCAGTGGCGTGCATTTCTCCAAGGGCATGCAGCAACCTTTGGTAGCGAACTAATTGGCGCGGAGAAATAACCCGATGAGCAACCCTCGCGCGCAACCAGGCCCCCTACAGCCATTCAACGTGGTGCTGGTCAACTATAAAACCGCTGCAATCACCAAGATCTGCCTGGAATTGCTGCGCGAAAGCCTGCAGGGCATGCCGGCCACGGTTTGGGTGGTGGACAACGATTCGGCAGATGAAAGCCTCGACTACCTGCGAACGCTCGACTGGATACGGCTGATTGAGCGGCACAGCGCCGAAAAGGAGGCTGGGCACGTCGCACACGGCCGCGCGCTGGATCTGGTATTGGAAAAAATCGATTCCGACTACCTGTTCCTGATGCACACGGACACCTTTATTTACGACGCCGCGATTTTTGACCTAATGCTCGAAGCCTGCAAAAGCGATCCGCAAATTTTTGCTGCAGGCTGCCTTGAGCAAATCAATCGAGGCGTACTGCGCACCATCTGGCGCTTGTCCTCCCGCTTTGCCAAACACTATGTACGCCGCTTGAAAATAACCCTTGGGCTCAGCTCAAGAGAGCCGAAACATTTCCGCGAAATTTATCTGAAAAGCTTTTTCGCACTCTGGAATGCCCGGATACTCAAAGAGCACAACCTGCACTTTTTAATGAATGAGCGGGTTCCCGGCTATGAAGCGCAGGACCAGTTGCTTGCCCAGGGCTACCGTGTCAGTTATCTGTCACCCCGACGTATTTTCAAATATCTGGAACACATTCAGGCGGGGACTGTTGCTGCGGCCGGGACTTATGGCAAACAGCACCGCCGCACCAAGACCTATCAAACCATCCTGAGCAAACACCTTAAATAAGCCATACAACGAGGGCATCATGAGTTCGGCGAAAAAAACACTTCCCGTCACACTGGGTAACGTACCCAGCCTCGATATCGATCAGGCCGAAGCATATGGCGCCGAACTTGCCAGTAGTTACGCAGTTGCCATGCCCTTTCCGCATATCGTTATTGACGACTTTTTGCCCGCGGAACTGATCGAGCGCATTCGCTTGAGTTTCCCCGCTGAGGAAACAGCCGACGAAACGACCTACTTGCGTGGCTACAAGGGGCAAAATAAGCGGCAGATCAATCCCAATCAATGCGACCCTGAACTGCGCAGCATTTTCTCCTTTTTCAACTCCGCACCCTTTCTGTTATTTCTGGAAAACCTCACGGGCATCACTGGTTTGATTCCGGATCCTTACTTCAACGGCGGTGGCCTGCATGAGACTAAAACCGGCGGCTACCTTGGTGTGCACTCGGACTTTCGCATCAACAAAAAGCTGCATCTCGAACGACGCCTGAATGCAATCATCTATCTGAACAAGGATTGGCGGGAGGAATATGGCGGCAACCTTGAGTTGTGGGATGTGGCCATGAAACATTGCCTGGAAAAGGTATCGCCGCTGTATAACCGCTGCGTGGTGTTCAACACTGACAGCGACAGCAATCATGGCCATCCGGAGCCGCTAACAACTCCCGAAGAGGTATCTCGACGCTCAGTCGCGCTCTATTACTACACAGCCTCAAAACATATCCATGATGAAATTGAAGTGAACAGAACCCTCTACAAACCCCGCCCAAAGGAGCGAAGAAGTCCTAAGTACTACTTCAACAAGTGGTTCAAGAAAAAAAGCTAAGGAGGCGATTATAAGTGCGCTTCCACAGCGCTTCTGGGAGCTGCTTTTTAAGGGGACTCTGGACTACCCCAAAGCACTAAAAATGCTGTCTGACTTAAACAAATGGAGAGCATCACGCCCTTAACTCTGGGATCAGGAAAGTGTGATCGTCGGACGCTTACTCAACATCAGCCGTTTCATCTATCAGGCCTGACCGAGCAACCCCAGGCCCTGATTAAACACCTGTTAACTTTGTGGCGAAATCCTGGCGTACCGTCCAGGGTGACGTTTGCCGTTGCCCTTGCCAGGCTGCTCTGAAGCATAAGGCGTTACCGGTCGTTACGGGTTAAACTGCGCGCTGATTTCTTCTTCGGAGTTCTCCATGTCCCGCGTGACCCTCAGCCGCTACCTGATCGAGCAGACCCGTAGCCATAACACTCCGGCAGACCTGCGCTTCCTTATCGAAGTGGTGGCACGAGCCTGCAAAGCGATCAGCTATACAGTTTCCAAGGGTGCACTGGGTGGTGTTCTCGGCAGCACGGAGACGGAGAATGTGCAGGGTGAGGTGCAGAAGAAGCTCGACGTACTCTCCAATGAGATTCTGCTGGAAGCCAATGAGTGGGGTGGCCATCTGGCTGGAATGGCTTCCGAGGAAATGGACAACGCCTACCAGATTCCCGGCAAGTACCCCAAAGGCGCCTACCTGCTGGTCTTCGATCCACTGGACGGCTCCAGCAACATTGACGTTAACGTCTCGGTCGGAACTATCTTCTCGGTATTACGCTGCCCCGATAGCAACTGCTGCCCCGGCGATCTGGGTGATGAAGCCTTTCTGCAGGCCGGCACCGAGCAGGTTGCCGCCGGCTACGCCATTTACGGCCCGCAGACCATGCTGATGCTGACCCTCGGCAATGGCGTCAAAGGCTTCACGCTGGATAGAGAACTGGGCTCCTTCGTACTGACCCATGACAATATCCAGGTACCTGAAAGTACCAGCGAGTTCGCCATCAACATGTCAAACCAGCGTCATTGGGAAGCACCGGTAAAGCGCTATGTAGACGAATTACTGGCAGGTAAAACCGGCCCACTGGGCAAGAATTACAATATGCGCTGGATTGCTGCAATGGTTGCCGATGTGCATCGCATCCTCACCCGCGGCGGGGTGTTCATGTACCCACGCGATGACCGTGAAGCCGACAAGCCGGGTAAGTTGCGCCTGATGTACGAAGCCAACCCGATGTCATTCATCATCGAGCAGGCAGGCGGCGTATCTACCAACGGCTACCAGCGCATCATGGACATCCAGCCCACATCACTACACCAGCGCGTGGCCGTTTTTCTCGGATCCCGGGAAGAAGTCGAGCGCATCACCGGGTACCATCAGGGCTGATTTCGCAGCCCGAGCACTAACGCAGCCGCTCTACTCTCTGTCGCAGGTGTACGGACCTGCGACTACTCATACAGAGGCTTACTATGACTATGCGCACAATGATCGTGCTGTGTACCCTGCTGACCCTGGCTGCCTGCAGCAAGGTCAATCAGGAAAATTACTCGAAACTTGCCGCGGGCATGACCAAGGCAGAAGTCGAAAACCTGCTTGGCAGCCCTGCCGAATGCTCTGGCGCTGTCGGCCTGACCAGCTGCACTTGGGGTGACGACAAGACCGGCATCAGCGTGCAGTTTGCCGCTGATAAAGTAATGCTTTTCTCCGGTACCGGGCTGAAGTAAGTCGCAAGCGCTGAGCCGGACTAGCCCGACTTACTGCCTGATCCGGTATCCCGTGCGAAAGATCCACCACACGACGATCAGGCAAAGCAGCAGAAAACCGACCGTCATGCCCAGGCTGATTCCGACATCCACATCGGCCACCCCGTAGAAACTCCAGCGAAAGCCGCTGATCAGGTACACCACCGGGTTGAGCAGGGTGATCTTCTGCCAGAGCGGCGGCAGCATGTCGATCGAATAGAAGCTGCCACCGAGAAATGCCAGTGGCGTGACGATCAGTGCCGGGACTATCTGCAGCTTTTCCCAGCCATCGGCCCAGATGCCGATAATGAAACCGAACAGGCTGAAGGTGACTGCCGTCAGCAGCAGAAAGGCCAGCATCCACAGCGGATGCACAATCTCGAAACTGACGAACAACCGGGCAGTCAGCAAAATGACCAAGCCGAGAATCACCGACTTGGTCGCTGCTGCGCCAACATAGCCGATGACAATTTCCATGTAGGACACCGGTGCCGACAATAGCTCGTAGATGCTGCCCGAATACTTTGGCATATAGATGCCAAATGCCGCATTGGAAATGCTCTCGGTCAGCAGCGCCAGCATGATCAGACCGGGCACGATAAACGCCGCGTAACTGACGCCCTGTATCTGCACGATGCTGGAACCGATGGCCGAGCCGAACACCACAAAGTACAGTGAGGTCGATATCACCGGCGTGGCAATGCTCTGCATCAGCGTGCGCCAGGTGCGCGCCAGCTCGAACAAGTAGATGGCGCGAATGGCATACAGGTTCATCGACGGCCCCTTAGAAGATTGACGAAGATTTCTTCCAGCGAACTCTGGCTCGAGTGCAGATCCTTGAAGTCGATACCGTGCGCGGCCAGCGCTTTAAGCAAATCGGCAATGCCAGTCTGTTCGCTCTGGATATCGAAGGTGAATACCAGCTCAAGCCCTTTATCATCCAGTTCCAGCGGATAACCCGCGAGAGCTGGCGGCAGTTGAGCCAATGGTTCCTTGAGTTGCAGCTTGAGTTGTTTCTTGCCGAGCTGGCGCATCAGCTGAGTCTTTTCCTCGACCAGAATTAGCCGCCCGCCGGAAATGATGCCGATACGATCGGCCATCTCTTCAGCTTCCTCGATGTAATGCGTGGTCAGGATTATGGTCACCCCACGCTCACGCAGACTGCGCACCATGGCCCACATATCACGGCGCAACTCCACATCGACACCGGCAGTCGGCTCATCGAGGAACAGGATGGCCGGTTCGTGGGACAGCGCCTTGGCAATCATCACCCGCCGCTTCATACCACCAGAGAGCTCAAATATCTTGGCGTCTTTTTTGTCCCACAAGGACAGATCTTTCAACAACTGCTCAAGGTAGGCAGGGTTCGCCGGCTTGCCAAACAGCCCGCGACTGAAGCGCACACTAGCCCAAACGGTTTCGAAGACGTCATTGAACAGTTCCTGTGGCACCAGACCAATCTGCGCGCGGGCACCACGGTAGTCCGCGAGAATATCCTTGCCGCCAACTCTCACAGAGCCGCTACCGGGATTTACGATGCCGCAGATAATACTGATCAGTGTCGTCTTGCCGGCTCCGTTGGGGCCAAGCAAGGCGAAGATTTCACCCTGACGGATGTCCAGATCGATATCCTGCAGTGCCATATGGCCGGAGGCATAGGTCTTGCTCAATCGCTTTACCGAGATAACGGATTGCACCCTGTGTACCTTTGCTGAAAACTGGCCACCAGTGTAAGAAATTTGCCGCAGCGAAAGTGTTTCTGCTCGAGATAAATTTGTTTTGCGGCGCTAATGCTCCGACTGGAGCAAGGCATCGTATTTCTCGATATGTCGAAAGCAGATTTTCGGCTTTTATCTGCGGCATTTCCCGTTACGCTTGTTGCACTGTTTCTACGGATGATCGGGTAATGCACTGGCGAAATTCACCGAATGCTTATGGGCTGTTGAGCATCGTGCTGCACTGGCTGGTAGCCGTCTGCGTATTTGGCATGTTCGGGCTGGGCCTGTGGATGGTTGACCTCGATTACTACAGCAGCTGGTATCAGACGGCGCCGGACCTGCACAAAAGCATCGGACTGAGCTTGCTGGCAGTCATGCTGCTGCGTCTGCTATGGCGCAAGCTCAGTCCGCCCCCATTGCCGCTGGCTAGTCATGACCAGCGCACGCGACGAGCCAGCAAAGCTGCACACTGGTTGCTGTATGCCGGCCTGTTTGCCCTGATGCTCAGCGGCTATCTGATCTCCACTGCCGACGGCCGCGCTATCAGCGTGTTTGGCTTGTTTGCTGTACCGGCCAGCCTGACCAGCATCCCGGATCAGGAGGATGTCGCCGGCGTGATCCATGAGTGGCTGGCCTGGGCACTGGTGATCCTTGCCGGCCTGCACGCACTTGCGGCACTGAAACACCATTTCATCGACCGCGATGTCACGCTCCTGCGCATGCTTGGGCGTTCCGAACGTTAAATTCACGACCACCAGGAGTTACATCATGCTGAAGAAAACTATTGCCACATTGGCACTGGGCATCACTCTGTTTAGCGGGCCACTGCTGGCCGCCGATTACCAGATTGACCAGAAGGGACAACATGCTTTCATCAACTTCAAGATCAGCCACCTTGGCTACAGCTGGCTTTACGGCACGTTCAAGGATTTCTCCGGCACCTTCAGCTACGACGAAAAAAATCCTGATGCCAGCTCTGTACAGGTAAGCATCCAGACCGCCAGCGTCGATACCAATCATGCCGAGCGTGACAAGCACCTGCGCAGCGACGACTTCCTGAATGTCAGCGAGTTTCCGACGGCAACCTTCGAATCAACTTCGGCCAAGACTACCGGTGACGATAGCGCAGACATCACCGGCAACCTGACACTGAACGGCGTGACCAAGCCCGTCGTGATCAAGGCCACACTGGTTGGTGAGGGCGCCGACCCATGGGGTGGTTACCGTGCCGGTTTCAGCGGCAGCACATCCTTCAAACTTAAGGACTTCAATATCAAGAAGGATCTAGGCCCGGCGTCTCAGGAAGTCGAGTTGACCCTCTCGGTAGAAGGCGTGCGTCAGTAGTATCCGCGAACACAAAAACGCCGGCTCCAGGCCGGCGTTTTTGTGTTCGCGGATACTACTCAGTCTTCGCTGGAACGCGTCGACAGCAATGCCGGACGCTCGCGCTTACCGCTGCGATTTTCCAGTTCACTAAGCTGCTCGAGCGTCGGCAAGCGCTCACCCTTGCGGATGATCAATGGCTGCTTGGCCGGTACGGCCGGTTCCTGTCTGGCGCTACGTGCCTGATCCTGACGAGGATCGTCACGCCGTGCACCACCACTGCCACGCGGCGGGTTTTTGCGACCCTGGCCGCCTGATCTGGCTGGCTTGGCACCTTGGCCAGCACCCTGGCTTCTGCCACCTTGTGGACGCCCCTGAGCCGGCGCAGCACCACCGCGACGCTGATTGCGTCCGCCCGGCGCCTTGGGTGGATTGGGACTGACGTAGTCGGCCCGATTGCCAAAGTTATCGAATTCATCATCGAGAAAAGCTTCAGGATCACGATTTGGCGGAGGTACAACCGGCGCACTAGGGGCGGCTGTACGCGCTTCAGCCGGGCTGCGACTTTGCCCGCGAGCACCGTTGCGGCCATTGCGTGAGCGGCCTTCCTTGCCACCGGCATTCGTACCGGCAGCTGGCTTGTTGCGCTCCCGCTGCGGACGATCGGCGCGTGGTTGACGTTCCGGTCGCGGCCCGCGCACCTCCGGTTTTTCCACCTCAACCGTAGACGGATCGAAGCCCATGCTGTCGCCGTCGGCAATACGCTGGCGGGTCATGCGCTCGATGCCCTTGAGCAGTTTTTCTTCATCAGGGGCTACCAGCGAAATCGCTTCACCGCTACGGCCGGCGCGGCCGGTACGGCCGATACGGTGCACGTAGTCTTCTTCGACATTCGGCAGCTCGAAGTTGACCACGTGTGGCAGCTGGTCGATATCCAGACCACGCGCAGCGATGTCGGTGGCCACCATGACGCGTACCCGATTCGCCTTGAAGTCAGCCAACGCCTTGGTACGGGCATTCTGGCTCTTGTTGCCATGAATCGCCACCGAGGCCAGACCATGCTTGTCGAGGTATTCGGCCAAGCGATTGGCACCGTGCTTGGTACGAGTGAACACCAGCACCTGCTCCCAGGCGCCAGCGGTAATCAAGTGCGCCAGCAAGGCCCGCTTGTGGCTGGCCTGCAGGCGATAAACGCGTTGTTCAATACGCTCGACCGTGGTGTTCGGCGGCGTCACTTCGATGCGCTCGGGGTTATGCAACAGCTTGCTTGCCAGGTCGCTGATTTCACCCGAGAAGGTCGCCGAGAACAGCAGGTTCTGACGCTGCGCCGGCAGCTTGGCGAGGACTTTCTTCACATCGTGAATAAAGCCCATGTCGAGCATGCGATCGGCTTCATCGAGCACCAGGGTTTCCACGTGGGAAAGGTCAATCACTTTTTGCCCGATCAAATCGAGCAGACGGCCCGGGCAGGCAACCAGTACATCGACACCTTTGGCCATGGCCTGGATCTGCGGATTCATGCCGACACCGCCAAAAATCACCGTACTGACCAGTGGCAGGTCACGGGCGTAGGCCTTGAAGCTGTCGTGCACCTGCGCCGCCAGCTCGCGGGTTGGCGTCAGTACCAGCACGCGCGGCTGACGCGGGCCGTGGCGGTGTTCGCGATCCGGGTGGCCGTCGGGAAATAGCCGCTCCAGGATTGGCAAGGCAAAGCCGCCAGTTTTGCCGGTACCGGTCTGGGCGGCAACCATCAGGTCACGGCCTTGCAGTACGGCCGGAATGGCCCGCAGTTGAACAGGGGTTGGTTCGGTGTAGCCGGCGGCCTCGACGGCGCGGACTAATGCCTCGGAGAGACCGAGGGATGCAAAGGACATGAGTAATCCTGTCTGGTTAGGGCTTGGCCCAGTGGGAATATCTGCCTGGCTGGAGATGTCCGGAAGACACCACCCCGTCCGGTCCTGCTGGGCCAAGGAAGGCCGAGCGTCCGGGCGTAAGCCTGGCGGGAGCCCGGAGTATAACAGAGCCTCCGGGATGTGCGTTAACTGCGTAGGCGAAGATCATGCAGCAGCGCCGGCTGACATTCAGCGCGGCAATTTCAGGTTGTGCCAGATCGCCAGACTCGGCTCGGCCTGGTTCAACGTGTAAAAGTGCAACCCGGGCGCGCCACCTTGCAACAGGCGTTCGCACATCTCGCTGATCACCTGCTCGCCGAACGCCTGAATGCTCTGCAGGTCGTCGCCATAGGCTTCCAGCTGTTTGCGGATCCAGCGCGGAATTTCGGCACCACAAGCATCGGAGAAACGCGCCAGCTTGCTGTAATTGGTGATCGGCATGATGCCCGGCACTACCGGAATGTCGATGCCCAGTTTGCCCAACCGTTCCATGAAGTAGAAGTAGCTGTCAGCATTGAAGAAATACTGGGTGATGGCACTGTTTGCGCCGGCCTGGGCCTTGCGCGCAAAGTTCGCCAGATCCGCCTCGAAGTTACGTGCCTGCGGATGCATCTCCGGATAGGCCGCGACTTCAATATGAAAGTGCTCACCGGTTTCCTTGCGGATGAATTCCACCAGCTCATTGGCGTAGCGCAGTTCACCACTGGCCATGCCCATCCCCGAGGGCAGATCGCCGCGCAGGGCCACGATGCGCTTGATCCGCGCTGCCTGATACTGCGCGAGCAAGCCGCGCAAGTCGTCGGTTGAATCGCCGACGCAGGACAGGTGCGGTGCAGCAGGTACGCCGACCTCGCCATCCAACTGCAGTACAGTATTCAGCGTGCGGTCACGAGTAGAGCCACCGGCACCGTAGGTGCAGGAAAAGAAGTCCGGATTGTAACCGGCCAGTTCACGCGCCACGGCCATGAGCTTGTCATGCCCGGCATCGGTCTTGGTCGGAAAAAATTCGAAGCTGTAGCGGCGTTGTTGACTCATAAGGTTATCCCGTAGGGTGGGTTAGCCGTAGGCGTAACCCACCATGGTGTTCGATGGGTTACGCCTACGGCTAACCCATCCTACGCATCAATAACGGTAAGCGTCCGGCTTGTACGGGCCGTCCACGCTGACGCCGATATAGTCGGCCTGCTTGGTCGTCAGCTGGGTGACCACGCCACCAAAGCCCTTGACCATTTCCAGCGCCACTTCCTCGTCAAGCTTCTTCGGCAGCACTTCCACGGTCAGACGTGCAGCTTTCTGCTCGGCAGACAATGCAGCGAATTGCTGACCGAAGAGGAATATCTGCGCCAGCACCTGGTTGGCGAAGGAGCCGTCCATGATCCGGCTTGGGTGGCCGGTGGCGTTGCCCAGGTTGACCAGACGGCCTTCGGCCAGCAGGATCAGATAGTCCTCATTCTGTGCATCAAAGCTGCCGGGGCCGGTGCGGTGGATCTTGTGCACCTGCGGCTTGACCTCTTCCCAGGCCCAGTTCTTGCGCATGAAGGCGGTGTC